>Ga0070710_10000261_pt1 | contig 25090 bp, 24 predicted proteins | sample LARL52metaG_FD_65454 | JGI IMG/M metagenome (GOLD analysis project Ga0070710, IMG submission 65454) | Corn, switchgrass and miscanthus rhizosphere microbial communities from Kellogg Biological Station, Michigan, USA - LAR L5-2 metaG | ecosystem: Host-associated > Plants > Roots > Rhizosphere ...
TTGTTCAGCACCTTGAGCGACCGCGCGTCGATCGCGGTGACCTCGCCCTTGGCGGTCTCGTTGACCGCGTACAGGAACCGGCCGTCGCGCGACTCGATCACGAACGACGGGTTGACCACGCCCGCGATCACGCCGGTGCTCTTCAGCTGGCCGCCTGCCAGGTCGTAGGTGCCGATGCCGATGCCCTTGGCGCCACCGTTCCACGTCGTGTACGCGCCGAAGAAGACTCTCCTGGTGGCAGGTGCCGCTTCCGCGGTTCCTCCGGTCATCAGCAGTCCAGCTCCCACACCCATGGCTCCGAGAAAACGTCGCCGGTCCACACCCACGTCCGCACCTCCGGGATACTCTGGCGGCGGCGCAGCCCACAGTGGCCTAGACCGTTACAGTCAGGCAATAGGTGCAACCAAGATTGCACTCAGCGCAATGGATCGTTCGAGATCAACCGGGCCTTCTCCGCCTCGATGTCGTAGGCCGGCGGCGGGAACTTCGGGTCCATCTCGCGCATGGTCTCCAGCAGCAACTGACTGACCGCCCAGTTTCGGTACCACTTGCGGTCCGAGGGGATCGCGTACCAGGGCGTCTCCTGGCAGTTCTGCAGCGCCTGCGTGTACGCGTCCTGGTACTTCGACCACTTCGACCGCACGTCGATGTCGGCCGGGTTGTACTTCCAGTGCTTGCGCGGGTCGTCCAGACGGGCGAGCAGGCGTTCCTTCTGCACCTCCGGCGAGATGTGCAGGAAGCACTTGACCACCGTGGTGCCGCCGTCCGCGAGCTCCCGCTCGAACGCGTTGATCTCCTGGTAGCGCCCCTTGATCTCCGCGGCGCTGAGCAGACGTTCGACGCGCGGCACGAGGACGTCCTCGTAGTGGGAGCGGTCGAACGCGCCGATGTGCCCCTTCTCCGGCAGGACCTTCCTGATCCGCCACAGGAAGTGCTGGCGCCGTTCGGCGGGAGTCGGCTTCTTGAACGACGCGATGCGCACGGCCTGCGGGTTCACCAGGCCGACGACGTGCCTGACCACGCCGCCCTTGCCCGAGGTGTCCATGCCCTGCAGGACGAGCAGCACCGCGCGGGAGTTCTCCGCGTACAGCGCCTCCTGCAGGTCGTCGAGCTCGGCTCCGGTGGCGGCGAGGTCGTCGGCCGCGGCCTTCTTGTTCTTGGGGCCGATCGGACGACCGGCTGGGTCGAGGGTGGAGAGATCCACCTCATCGAGTCTCAGGGCTGCACGGACCGACTTCTTCGCCATGAGCGGAGCGTATCGATGAACCGTTGAGTACGCCTGTTGCGCAATGTTCAACCACTCTCCGGTGAATCTACGCAACGAACTGAGGTCAGGCGCAACGCTTGGCGGCTGAAATCGCTTGTCCGGGCCCCTAGCCTTGGAGGATGACCGCCATCGCTGAGCACCGGACCGCGGAGACCTCTGATTTGGCAAGCGCCGACTACGTAGCTCTCGACGAGGAGTGGAGCACCCACAACTACCACCCGCTGCCGGTGGTCATCTCGCACGGCGAGGGAGCGTGGGTCACCGACGTCGAAGGCCGCCGCTACCTGGACTTCCTGTCCGGCTACTCGTCGCTCAACTTCGGGCACCGCCACCCCGCCCTGGTGGCCGCCGCCGTCGAGCAGCTCGGCCGCGTCACACTGACCAGCCGCGCGTTCCACCACGACCAGTTCGGTCTGTTCTGCCGCGAGCTCGCCCAGCTCACCGGCACCGAGATGGTGCTCGTGATGAACTCCGGCGCCGAGGCCGTCGAGTCCGCGATCAAGGTCGCCCGCAAGTGGGCCTACCAGGTCAAGGGCGTGCCGGACGGCACGGCCGAGATCATCGTGGCCGGGTCGAACTTCCACGGCCGCACCACGACGATCGTGTCGTTCTCCACCGACGAGACCGCGCGCAACGACTTCGGCCCGTTCACGCCGGGCTTCAAGGTCGTCGAGTACGGCAACCTCGACGAGGTCGAGTCCGCGATCACGCCCCGCACCGCGGCCGTGCTGATCGAGCCGATCCAGGGCGAGGCCGGCGTCGTCGTGCCGCCCGCCGGGTACCTGGCCGGGATCCGCCGCCTGTGCGACGAGCACAACGTGCTGATGATCGCCGACGAGATCCAGTCCGGTCTCGGCCGCACCGGCGAGCTGTTCGCGCTGGACCACGAGGGCATCCGCGCCGACCTCTACACGCTCGGCAAGGCGCTCGGCGGCGGCATCCTGCCGGTGTCCGCGGTGGTCGGCTCGCGTGCCGTGCTGGGCGTGCTGAAGCCCGGCGAGCACGGGTCGACGTTCGGCGGCAACCCGCTCGCGTGCGCCGTCGGCCGCGCGGTCGTGCGGCTGCTGGAGACCGGCGAGTTCCAGGAGCGCTCGCGCGAGATGGGCGCGTACCTGCACACCGAGCTGGGCAAGCTGGTCGGCCACGGCATCGCCGAGGTGCGCGGGCGCGGCCTGTGGGCCGGTGTCGAGATCGCGCCGGGCGGACCCGTCGGCAGGGCCGCGTCCGAGGCGCTGGCCGCGCGCGGGGTGCTGTGCAAGGAGACGCAGGCGACCACGTTGCGCGTCGCTCCCCCGCTGGTGATCACCCGCGACGAGATCGACCTGGGTGTGCGAGCGATTGCTGAGGTCGTTCGTCCCGTTTTGGGGTGATTTTGGTCCTCGATGAAGGGAACCTTCCTACACCTGAGGTGGATGAAGGTTCCCTTCATCGTTTTCATCTGAGGCATGATTACCCGTATGGGTGAGAGGGTGCGCACTGAGGCCGCTGCCGCGCTGGGCAAGTGGGTCGAGCCGGAAGAGGTCTACGCGGCCGGCCGCGCACTGCGGTCCACTGTGGACTTCAAGGCGCACCGCGCCGTCTCGCTGGCGCCCGCGCGGCCGTCCGTGCTGGAGTTCGTGAACGCCGGCAACTCCGGACGGCTCGAACACCTGATCCCGCTGCGGGTCGGCCGGATGCTCGCCAACCCGTTCGCGTTCTTCCGCGGCGCCGCCGGACTGCAGGCTGCCGACCTCGCCGCCGGGTGCGCGACCGGCCTGCACGCCCAGCTGTGCGGTGACGCGCATGCGGCGAACTTCGGCCTGTACGGCACGCCCGAGGGCCAGATCGTCATGGACATCAACGACTTCGACGAGACCCTGCCGGGCCCGTGGGAGTGGGACCTGAAGCGGCTCGTGGCGTCGCTGGTGCTCGCGGGCCGCGTCGGTGACGTGTCGGACAAGGGCTGCCGCGAGGCCGCCGAGGACGCCGTCAAGGCCTACCGCGCCGTGATCAAGCAGCTCGCCGGGATGCCGTTCCTGGACTCGTGGACCGCGCTCGGCGACGAGTCGACGCTGTCGAAGGTGAAGGCCGGCGACCTGGTCGACGACTTCTCCAAGGCCGCCGAGAAGTCGCGCAAGAACACCAGCGCCCGCTTCGCCGCGAAGTGGACCGCGCACGACGGCGAGCGGTGGCGGTTCATCACGAACCCGCCGACGTTCACCGACGTCCCGCAGGAGACCAAGGACGCCGTGATCGCCGCTCTGCCGTCCTACGTGGACAGTCTGCGCGACTCGCGCCGGAACCTGATCCTGCGCTACGGCGTGTCGGACGTGGCGTTCCGCGTCGTCGGCACCGGCAGCGTCGGCCTGCGCAACTACCTGATCCTGTTGCACGGCAACGGCACCGAGGCATTGGTGCTGCAGGCCAAGGAAGCCCGGCCGTCGGCGTTGCAGCCGTTCCTGGACGTCGAACACGCCAAGCACGAGGGCAAGCGGATCGTGCACGGCGCGCGGCTCGTGCAGGCCGAGTCCGACATCCTGCTGGGCTGGACGACGATCGAGGGCCGCCCGTTCATCGTGCGGCAGTTCCGCAACCGCAAGGGCGAGATCGACGCGACCACGCTGAAGCGCGACGACCTCGACGACTACGGCCGCCTCGCGGGCGCCCTGCTGGCCCGCGCGCACACCAGGTCGCTCGACCCGCGGCTGCTCGCCGGGTACTTCCAGAACGGCGGCGGCGACGACCTCGACGAGGCCTTCGCCAAGTACGCGTGCGACTACGCCGACCAGACCGAGGCCGACCACGCCGAACTGGTGAAGCTCGTCAGGACCGGAAAGCTGCCCGCGCTCGTCGAGGACCGCTGACGCGCCTTCGGGCCCGCACCGGAAAGTTCACATAGCCTGGCGGGATGAAGATCCGCCGCGCCGCCTCCCCCGACGACGTGTTCGCCGCCGCGCACCTGTTCGACGCGCCGCCGCTGCCGGACGCGACGTCCCGGTTCCTGGCGCAGGATCACAGCCACCTGCTGATCGCCTACGTGGACGGCCGGCCCGCCGGTTTCGTGTCCGGTGTGGAGACCACCCACCCGGACAAGGGCACCGAGATGTTCCTCTACGAGCTCGGCGTGGACGACGCCTTCCTGCGCCGCGGCATCGGCACCGCGCTGGTCGAGGCGCTGAAAGCCCTTGCCGCGGAACGGGGTTGCTACGCCATGTGGACCGGCACCGCCGCCGGTGACGAGGCCGCCCAGGGCACCTACCGCAAGGCGGGCGGCTCGATCGACGACGGCGCGTTCGTCAGCTGGGAGCTCTGACCTGGCCGACGGGCGCCCCCGGCCACAGCACCGCTTGGGCAACGATCACGCGCTCGCCGTCGAAGGTCACCGCGGGGCCTTCGTGCAGGCGATAGCCCAGCGCGATGGCCTCGCTGACGCGACGGCAGAACGCCTCGTCGTCGGGACCGGTCAGAACCCGGTAGATCGGCAGGCCGTCCGGAGGTGCGCTCATGCCGCAGAACCCTACGTCCAGACCGGTTCGTCTACTTCGGACACCAGGCCGTCCGCCCGGAAGTGCAGGAACCGGTCGAACGACTTGGCGAACCACCGGTCGTGCGTCACCGCGACGACCGTGCCCTCGAAGTCGTTCAACGCGTTCTGCAACGCCTCCGCGGACGCCAGGTCGAGGTTGTCCGTCGGCTCGTCGAGCAACAGCAGGGTGGCGCCGGACAGCTCCAGCAGCAGGATCTGGAACCGCGCCTGCTGCCCTCCCGACAGGTTCTCGAAGCGCTGGTCACCGGCCTTGTCGAGCCCATAGCGCTTCAGCACCGACATGGCGGCGCCGCGATCGCGTCCGGACCGTTGGTCATCCCCGTGCCAGAGGATGTCCACGAGAGTGCGGCCGACCCACTCCGGATGGTCGTGCGTCTGCGCGAACAGGCCGGGCACGACCCGTGCGCCGAGCTTCCAGGCGCCGGTCGTGCGCACCGAGTCGCCGCCGAGCAGGCGCAGGAAGTGGCTCTTGCCCGAGCCGTTCGACCCCAGCACCGCGACCCGGTCGCCGAAGAAGATCTCCTGTGAGAACGGCTTCATCAGGCCCGTCAGCTCCAGCTCCGAGCACGTGATCGCGCGAACGCCGGTGCGGCCGCCTTTGAGCCGTGGGTTGACCTTCTCGTCGGTGGGGATCTCCGGTGGCGGACCGGCCTCCTCGAACCGTTGCAGCCTCGCGGCCATCACGCGGTACTTCGGCGCCATCGACTCGTAGTACTTCGCCTGCTGCTGCAACGTGCGCACGAGCTCCTTCAACCGCTCGTGCTCCTCGTTCCAGCGGCGGTGATCTTCTTTGAGCTTCTCGATGCGCTGGTGGCGGGCGGCGTGCCAGGTCGCGAACGAACCGGGATGCGTCCACGCGGAGTGCGCCTCGACCGTGACGACGTGGGTGGCGGCGTTGGCGAGCAGTTCGCGGTCGTGACTGACGACCAGCACGGCCTTGTCGGTGGCCTTCAGACGTTCTTCCAGCCAGCGCTTGCCGGGGACGTCGAGGTAGTTGTCGGGCTCGTCGAGCAGCAGGACCTGCTCGTGGCCGCGCAGCAGCGTTTCCAGGACCAGGCGCTTCTGTTCGCCGCCGGACAGCGTGCGCACCGAACGGAACCGTGCGCGGTCATAGGGCAGACCGAGTGCGGCAACGGTGACGGTGTCCCAGAGGACCTCGATGTCGTACCCGCCGACCTCGCCGTAGCTGGTCAACGCGTTCGCGTAGCGCATCTGGGCGGCTTCGTCGTCGGTGTCCATCAACGCGAGCTCGGCGTCGTCGAGCTCTTGAGCGGCGGCGCGCAACGCCGGGGGTGCGACGGAGAGCAGCAGGTCGCGGACCAGTGACTCGTCGCGGACCGAGCCGATGAACTGCGGCATCACCGCGAGGCCGTCCTGCACGTGCACATTGCCGTGCTTCGGGGTGAGCTCGCCGGACAGGAGGCGTTGCAGGGTCGTCTTGCCCACGCCGTTCGCCCCGACCAGCGCGACGACGGTACCGCCGCTCACCTTGAACGAGACGTCGTGGAACAGCTCCCTGCCGTCCGGCAGCACGTATGCGAGCCCGTTCGCTTCCAGATAACCCACGCCGGAGATGGTCTGCGCCGGCGGGTCGTGAACGCCAGCGAGTTTCCGGCTAACGGAGGCGGATCGGGTATCTGCGCAGCACCAGCGCACCGGCCGTGACCAGCAGGCACTGGAACGCCGGACCGAGCGCGCCGATCACCGTCAGCAGCACGGTGAGGCCGCCGAAGACGAGCAGCAGGGAGTAGAACAGCCACGGCCGCACCGGTCGGCTCATGGTCCGGGCGAGTCTCGGTTCCTCGGCGAGCAACCGCTGCTCGATCTCCTCGAGCGAGCGGCGTTCGGCTTCACTCAGCATGGGTGCCTCCGGAAGACGTCGGGACGTCATCATTCCCACTCGTCACCCAGTGGATACTCGAACGCCGCCTTAGTCAAACTCGGCAGCACCGGTTCAGTCATGCTGCCGCGCATGTCCGGGGGATTTCGAAGAAGCTCGCGCTGAGACTCGACGCACAGCAGTACGCCGCCTACGAGGGCACTCCGCCCACGCGCCCGCACTGGATCGCGGCCCAGGGCGCGCTGGTCGTGTTCTCCGCGGTGCTGGTGACCATGCTGGCCGGGCTCGCCGTGCTGGGCGGGTGGCTGGTGCTGCGCGACTTCCCGTCGTTCTCGATCCTGGCCGGGGTGCCGGTGCTGATGGCCGCCTGGGTGCTGCGGCCCCGGCTGTGGAGCGCGGGCGAGCTGTGGCACGAACTGCGCCGCGACGACGCACCGACGTTGTTCACCCTGCTCGACCGGGTGGCGGTCGCAGCGGGCACGCGCGTGCCGGATCGGTGGCGCTGGACGCCGGTTTCAACGCGGCGGCAGGCACGCACGGATGGCGCCGGCGCCGGACGCTCATGATCGGTCTGCCGTTGTTCGGGGTGCTGACGCCGCAGCGGCGAGTGGCGGTGCTCGGACACGAGTTCGGGCACTTCGTGAACGGCGACCCGGCACGCGGCCTGCTGACCCGGCCCGCGCTGCGGACGCCGTCGATCCTGGCCAACCTGGTGCGGCCGTCCGAGTCGTTCGTCAGCGACAGCCTGTGGGGCCAGCTCGCCGAGCGGGCGCTGTGGCCGTTCCAGGTGCTGTTGCAACGGCTGTTCGCGCTGATCGGCACCGGCGCCGTGGCCGTGGCGGCGCGGGACCACCAGCGGGCGGAGTACTGCGCCGACGCACTCTCCGTCCGGCTGGCCGGCACGGCGGCCACCGAGGCGTTGATGCTCGACTTCGCGGCGGCGGACGCGTGGCGGGCGGCGGTGAACGTGGACGAGGTGCTGGAGAAGTCCGTCACCGAGGAGGCCTCGCTGTGGCGCGACCACCCACCGTCGGGGCTGCGGGCGCGGATCGTGCAGTCCTGGCCGCACACCGGCCCGCCGGTCGTGCTCAGCGAGGCCGACTCGGCGAAGATCGACGCCGAGCTGCACCGGTGCTACGCGCGGGCCGGTCGTGACATGGCCTGGTCAGCGGCTTAGCGCGACCAACCGGGAGACCGCGCGGAGGTACTTCTTGCGGTAGCCGCCGCGCAGCATCTCGTCGGTGAACAGCTCCGACAGCGGCTGCCCCGACACCGCGACCGGGATGTCGCGGTCGTAGAGCCGGTCGCCGAACGCCACGAGCCGCAGCCCGACGTTCTGGTCCGGGGCCGCCTTGACGTCCTTGAGGTGCACGGCGCTGACGCCGTCGAGGAGCCGGCCGTACTTCGACGGGTGGATGCGGGCGAGCGCCTTGCAGAGGTCGTCGAAGTCGTCGATCGTCGAGCCTTCGGTCGCGGCGGCCTTGGTCTCCAGTTCGTCGGAGGTCATCGGCGGCGGGGCGTCCGGCAGGCCGCGGTGGCGGTAGTCGGGGCCGTCGACGCGCACGACGTCGAACTTCGAGGACATCGACTGGATCTCGCGCAGGAAGTCGGCGGCGGCGAACCGGCCCTCGCCGAGCTTGTCCGGCAGCGTGTTGGAGGTGGCGGCGACGAAGACGCCGGCCGCGGTCAGCTCCTTGATCAGGCGCGTGACCAGCATGGTGTCGCCGGGGTCGTCGAGCTCGAACTCGTCGATGGCGAGCAGCTTGTGGCCCGACAGGCGCTTCACGGCCTCGGGGAACGTGAGCACGCCGACGAGGTTGGTCAGCTCCACGAACGTGCCGTACGCCTTGGGACCGGGGACGGCGTGCCACAGCGACGCCAGCAGGTGGGTCTTGCCGACCCCGAAACCGCCGTCGAGGTACAGGCCGAGCTTGCCCTCGTCCTCCTTGGCGCCGAACAGCGACCACTTCTTGCGCTTCAGGTTCACCCGCGCGGCGAACAGGCGGCAGGCCTGCACCGCGGCGGCCTGGCTGGGCTCGTCCGGGTTCGGCAGGTAGCTGTCGAAGCTGACGGTGTCGAACCTCGGCGGTGGCACCAGGCCCTCGATCAGTTCGTCAGCCCCGATCTGGGGATCCCGGTCGGACAAGCGCATGCCCCGAGCCTATCGGCGTGATGGGATGTGTTCGTGCAGATGTTGTGGCCCTCACCGGGCGTTGAGATGACCGACACAGCCATCGAGTCGCTCTACGCGTACCCCGAGGGGCGCACCTGGGTGACCGCGAACTTCGTGTCCAGCGTGGACGGTGCGGTGTCGGTCGACGGACGTTCCGCCGGGCTGGGTTCGCCCGCCGACAAGCAGATCTTCTCGCTCGGCCGTCGCCTCGCCGACGTGGTGATGGTCGGTGCCGGGACCGTGCTGATCGAGGGTTACCGCCCGTCGAAGCGGCTGCCGATCGCCGTGGTGACCGCACGCGGAACGCTGACGCCGGACCTGCCGCTGTTCACGAACGACTCGGTGCGGCCGATCGTGATCACCTGCGCCGCCGCCCAACTGCCCGACCTGCCGGCGGACGTGATCGTGGCCGGTGAGTCCGAGGTGGATCTGAAGGCGGCCGTCGCCCAGCTCGCGGCCCGCGGCCTGCACAAGATCAACCTGGAGGGCGGGCCGCGGCTGTTCGGGTCCATGATCGCCGACGGGCTGGTGGACGCGGTGAACCTCACGGTGGCGCCGCTGCTGACCGTGGGCGACTCGTCGCGGATCGCACACGGCGTGGTGATCCCGCCCGCGGACCTGGCGCTCGCCTCCGTGCTCAAGGACGACGACGTGCTGTTGTTGCGGTACCAGCGGCGGAATTCCAGCTGAAGAGGCAGGATGTGCGCGTGGACCTACCGCTGACGCCACCTCTGCAGCCCATGCTCGCGACCGCGGTCGACGGCATCCCGGACGCCGCGGACCTGGTGTTCGAGCCGAAGTGGGACGGTTTCCGCTGCGTGGTGTTCCGCTCCGGCGACGAGGTCTTCCTGCAGTCGCGCAGCGGCAAGCCGCTCAACCGCTACTTCCCCGAGGTCGTCGCCTCGATGCTGGACGTGCTTCCGGAACGCGCGGTCGTCGACGGCGAGCTCGTGGTCGCCAAGAACGACGAGCTGGACTTCGACGCGTTGTCCGAGCGCATCCACCCGGCGGCCTCGCGCGTGGCGCTGCTGTCGGAGTCGACGCCGGCCACGTTCGTCGCGTTCGACCTGCTGGCGCTGGGCTCCGAGGTGCTGCTGGAGGAACCCACGATCGCGCGGCGCGAGGCGTTGCTGAAGCTCCCGGACCTCAACATCACGCCCGCCACGACCTCGGTCGAGACGGCCCGTGAGTGGTTCACGCTGTTCGAGGGCGCGGGCCTGGACGGGGTGATGGGCAAGCCCGCCGGCGGCCCGTACACGCCCGGCAAGCGCTCGATGATCAAGGTCAAGCACGCCCGCACCGCCGACGTCGTGCTGGCGGGACTGCGCTGGCACAAGGACACCGAGCCCGGCACCGCGGTCGGCTCGCTGCTGCTCGGCGTCTACGACGACAACGACCTGTTGCACCACATCGGCGTCTGCGGCTCGTTCAAGGCCGCCGAACGCCGTGACCTGGCCGCCGAGCTCGCGCCGCTGATCACCGAGTCCGACGACCACCCGTGGGCGAACCCCCAGCCGGGCCAGCGCATTCCGGGCGAGATCAACCGGTGGCGCGGCAAGCAGGCCGAGTACGTGGCGTTGCGGCCGGAGCGCGTGCTGGAGATCCACTACACCCAGACCGAGGGCGACCAGCCCGTGCGGTTGCGGCACAACGGCCAGTTCGCGCGGTGGCGGCCGGACCGCGAACCGCTGTCGTGCCGCTACGACCAGCTGGAGATCCCGGCCCGCTACGACGTGGCGTCGGTGCTGAAGGGCGAGCTCAAGGCCCGTTAGGCCGACCGCGTCGAGCCCACCGACGCGACGACGACGCAGGACACCGCGACCCACTGCATCGGCTTGAGCTGCTCGCCCAGCAGCGCCAGACCGGCCAGCGCGGCCACCGCCGGTTCCATGGACATCAGGATGCCGAACACGCGCGGTGGCATGCGCCGCAACGCTTCCAGCTCCAGCGAGTACGGGATCACCGACGACATCAGCGCCACCGCGAGCCCCGCGGCCAGCACGACCGGGTCGAGCATCGCGGTACCGGCAGAGGAGATGCCGAACGGCAGCGCGACCGCCGAACCCACGACCATGGCGAGCGCGAGCCCCTTGCCGTCACTGGACTTGCTGCCGAGCTTGGCCGCCAACAGGATGTACGCCGCCCAGCACGCGCCCGCGGCCAGCGCGAACAGCACGCCCGGCAGCGCGAGCCCGCCCTCCACGCGGGTCAGCAGCACCACGCCGGTGCCCGCGAGCAGCACCCACAGGCCGTCGAGCCAGCGCCGCGAGCCCGCGACGGCCACCGCCAGCGGGCCGAGGAACTCGATGGTCACCGCCGCACCGAGCGGGATGCGTTCGAGCGCGAAGTAGAAGCAGAGGTTCATCGCGCCGAGGACCACGCCGTAGCTCAGGACGACGACCAGCACGCGGCGGTCCAGGCGCAGCGACGGCCGCCAGATCGCGACCAGCACGACCGCGGCGACGACCAGGCGCAGCGTCACCGTGCCCGCCGCACCCGCGACCGCGAACAGCTGCTTCGCGAAGGCCGCGCCGACCTGCACGCTCACGATGCCCACCAGCACCAGCGCCGTCGGCGGGAGGCGACCCGTCAACCGGGCGACGGGGAGCCGATCAGCGTGAGCCATGAGTCCCATCCTCACCCACGGCCACACCGCTCAGTACCCGAGCAAGGGGCCCTGGTGAGGCATCACACACGCACCACACTCACGGCATTCATACCTATGACATGCGAGGCTCAGCCATCCGGAGTGTGAACGAGAGTGAGGACATCTGTGCGTCGCGCTGCCTTGGCCCTACTGGCAGTGAGCGTGCTGACGGCGTGCAGCGCGGGGCCCTCGACCCGGCCGGTGATCGCGGTCAGAGGCGAGGAGAACCAGCCCGTCGACCAGAGCACGCTCGCGGGGCCGCAGCCCGTGCCACCGCTCGCCGACTACAAGCCGGACTCGCTGGGCTGGTCGCCGTGCAACGAACGGATGAAGGACCGCCTCGGCGCCGACGCTCCCCAGGGCGACCAGAAGTACGAGTGCGCGCGCATGACGGTCGTGCTCGACCCGCCGGGACGTCCTGGGCGCGGCACGCTCGGCATCGCGTTGATGCGGGTCGGCACGGGCAAGAGCGCGCTGGTCGTGGTCAACGACCCCGCCGGTGAGCCCGGCACGCTGAAGGCCGCGCGGCTCGCGGCGTCGTTGCCGAAGGACGTCCTCAGCACGTACACGATCATCGGCATGGACCGGCGCGGCACGGGCAGTTCGGACGGCGTCTCATGCGTGCCGGCGGCGACGCGCGCGCAGCTCGTCGAGTACGACCCGGCCGAGACCGAGCAGTCGAACCTCGTCGTCGCCGCCGGTGAGGCGTCACAGGAATGCGTGCTCGACCTCGAAGGCAGGCTGACCGCGTTCGACTCGTGGCGTGCGGCCGCCGACCTCGACCGCCTCCGCGACTACCTCGGCACCGAGCGCCTCAACGCCCTCGGTCTCGGCGAGGGCTCGCGCGTCCTCACGACCTACGCCCAGCGCTACCCGAACCGCATCGGCCGCATGGTGCTCGACGGCGCCCCGGACCCGACGCTCGACCAGGTCGGAATCCTGGAGTCGCGGGCGGTGGCGGCCGAGGCGACGCTCGACGCGTTCGCCCAGGACTGCAAGACCCGCGGCTGCGCGCTGGCGAACCCGCGGGCCGACGTCCAGGCGTTGCTCACCCAGCTGCGGTCGGGACGCCTGCGCGGCGAGTCCGTGGACCTCACGCCGGGCTCGGCGCTGAACGCGATCGTGGCCGGCCTCGCCGACCGGGCGCGTTGGCCGCAGCTCGCCGACGCCGTCGTCAAGGCCCGCGCGGGCGACGGTAGCGGCCTGTTCGCGTTGCTCGAACCGATCGTGAACGACCTCAACGAGAACCCGCCCCGCTTCGACGCTGGCCTGGTGATCGGCTGCAACGACACCGCGACCCGCATCCCACCGGACCGGGTGAAGGCGCTCACCGCGGACTGGCAGAGCAAGCACCCGGTGTTCGGTGCCCTCTTCGCCCGCCAGTTGCTGCACTGCAACCCGTTCCCGCCGCCCAAGAACGAGAAGGTCGACCCGCTGAAGAGCGCGCCGCCGATCGTCGTGCTCAGCACGGCCAACGACGTCTCGACGCCCGCGCCGGGCACCGAGCACGCGGCGCAGCGGCTGCCGGGGTCGGCGCTGATCGGCTGGCAGGGCAGCGGACAGGGCGCGCTGACGCGGTCCGGGTGCGCCACGACGGCGGTGCGCGACTACCTGATCGACGCGAAGGTGCCGTCGAACGGCACTGTCTGCCCGCCCTGAGCACGGCTCGGGGAGCCTCCCGCGGAACGCTCCCCGGCCCAATCTTGTGTCAGCAGCTCGAACAGCAGCCGCAGCCGGGCCCCGTGCACCCGGAACAGCACCCACACGTACCCATCAGGGCCTCCCCGTCCTCCAAGCCGGACCTGCGCGGGACATCCGCGCGTTCCACGGTCCGCCCCGCCACCAGCCCTGGGAAGCCCTCTCACTCGAACGCGCACGGACAACCACCGGGGCGTCTCAGCGCGTGACCTCGCTACGCGCCCAGGTCCTCCAACGCCTTCTGCGCGGCCTCCAGTTCGGCACGCAACTGCTCCACCCGGGCGAGCTGCTGAGCACGCGCCGCGTTCAGCACGCCCTCGACGATCTCGGCGACCTCGGGCGTGAGCAGCTTCGCGGCCTGCGCCACGGCGGCCGGTGACACCGGGGTCGGGCGGACCGTCCTGCGGGTGCCCTGCAGCACCTCCACGGTCCACTCGCCCTCGCCGGCGGACATCAGCGTCACGGTCACCTCGGGGGTGGCGCCCTTCGCCGCGGGCTTGCGCGCGGGCTTCGCGGGCGGCGGCTCCGCGACAACCGCGGGGGCGGGTTTCGGCTTGGGGGCCGCGGGCTTCACCGGCGCCTCCGGAACGTAGGGGTGGAAGATCTCAGTCTCTCGCGCCGGCTGCGGCGGCGCAGGAGGCGGGGCCGCGGGCTTCTTGCGCGGCGGCGGTTTCTCCAGCGTCAGCTCCGCCGGGCTGAACGACATCTCGTCCTTCGACCCGGTCGGGCGCACCTGGATGAAATCGCCCTCCTCGGGTTCGGTGAACGCGAGGAGCTTCGCCGAGCGCCCCGCCTCCATGCCCACCGCGGCCGCCGTGAACCACACCAGCGGCTGGGTGCCTCCGTCCAGCTGCGAGCGCAGGTTGTCGACGTCCTCCGCCGACAGCCCGCTCTTCTTCGCCATCGCCCTGCCTCCCGCCGTTCGAACACCTGTGCCCCAGCATGCCCTACACCCCTGACAATTCTGAGCACCGGGTCGACAGGAAGATCAACTCACGGGTCCGTTCCGCGGGAAGCGCTTTCACGACCGCGCCGGCCGCTCAGGTCTCTTCGGCGCGCAGCCGGTACTCGCACCCGTACTCGACGGCGTACGACAGGTCGTAGATGTGCACGATCTTGGGACCGCCGTGCAGGTGCACGTACGTCACGGTCTGCTTCGGATCCTCCGGCGTCGAGGGCAGCGAGTCGACCCGGCCGTCGAGAGGACCGCCGACGTACCGCACGACGTAGGGCTGGGACATCGCGACCTCCTCCCGCGTTCCCTTCATTCTACGAGGTCGGCAACTGGATCCGATCCCGATACAGCCGGTTGGCTCACTCCTGCTTGCGGGCGCGCGACGGCTGCACCCGCATCGGCTCGCCCGGCATCTTCGGGTAGTCCGGCGGGTACGGCATCTCGCCGCGCGGGTCGGCCGCGTACCACTCCAGCAGGGTCTCGATGCCGAACGCCGCGGAGTCCAGCGCGGCGTGCGGATCACCGCGCTCCTCCAGGTACTTCGGCACGGTCAGCACGTCGAAGTCGTCGGGGTCCACAGTGGACAGATCGTCCCACGTGACCGGGGTCGAGACGGTGGCGCGCGGCGTTCCCCGCACCGACCAGGCCGAGGCGATCGTGCGGTCGCGGGCCGCCTGGTTGAAGTCGATGAAGACGCGCTCGCCGCGTTCTTCCTTCCACCACGCCGAGGTCGCGAGCGACGGCGCCCGCTTCTCCACCTCGCGGGCCAGGGCGATCACCGCGTGCCGGACGTCGACGAAGTCCCACTCCGGCCGGATCCGCACGGCCACGTGGATGCCGCGGCCGCCTGAGGTCTTGGGGTAGCCGGTCAGGCCGGCGTCGGCCAGCACCTCGCGCAGCACCGAGGCGACGCGGGCCGCGTCGGCGAAGCCGGTGCCCGGCTGCGGGTCCAGGTCGATGCGCAGCTCGTCGGGGTGGTCGACCCGCGGCCGCCGCACCGGCCACGGGTGGAAGTCGAACGTGCCGAGGTTGGCCGCCCACACGATCACGGCTTCCGAGGTCGGGCAGATCTCGTCGGCCGGACGGCCGGACGGGAACTTGACCTGCACGGTCTCGACGTACTCGGGAGCGCCCTTGGGCACGCGCTTCTGGTAGAAGGCCTCGCCCTCGACGCCGTCGACGTACCGCTTCAGCACCACCGGCCGGTCGCGCAGCACGGACAGCAGCACGGGCGCCACGGCGCGGTAGTACTCGACCACCTGCCCCTTGGTGATGCCGCGCGCGGGGAAGTACGGCTTGTCCGGGTTGGACACCCGCACCAGCTGGTCACCGACTTCGAGCTCGATCGCCTTCGACTTGGCAGCCACGCCAGCACACTAGCGCCGCTGGAGGCCGCGCACGAACGCCGCGAGCGCCAGCTCGAAGCTGTCGCGGTCGAGCTCGCGCGCGGCGCCCGGCAGCAGGTGGGCGCGGTCGAGGTGCGGGTAGCGCCCGGAGTAGTCGGCGGGGTCGGCGGAGAAGCCGCTGGAGAACGAAGACAGCGCCGAGCCGAAGACGATGTACATCAGGCCCGCGGCGATCATCGTGGCCTCGCGCCGCGACCAGCCCGCGTCGACCAGGGCGCCGTGCAGGATGTCGAGCCGCTTCAGGGACTCGTCACGTCCGGCCGGTCCGTAGGCCAGGAACGGGACGATGTTCGGGTGTGACGACAAGGCCGCACGGTACGAGCGCGCGCACCGCAGCAGGCCCTCCCTCCAGTCGACGTCGAACCCGGACACGTCGACCGCGGAGAGGACGGAGGACGCGATGTCGTTGAGCAGCTGGTCCTTGGTGCGGACGTGCCCGTACAGCGAGGCCGCCTGAACGCCCAGCTCAGCGGCCAGTTTGCGCATCGACAGACCGTGCAGGCCGTCGCGGTCGACGATGGCCAGGGCCGTCGACCGGATGCGGTCGGGGCTCAACAGAGGGGTGCTCGGCCGGGGCATGTGGGCTAACCTAACACTGTTCGGTTTCTCGGGAGAGGCCCTCGGCGCTGTCGAACGCGTGCGGGTAAAAGGAGAAAGCAGATGGACTTCACGCTCGATGACGAGCAGAAGGAGGTCCGCGACTGGGTGCGGACCTTCGTGCGCAAGGAGATCATCCCGCTGGAGCCCGAGGTGCTGCGCCGCGAACGCGCCGGTCAGCCGGGTCTGCCGAAGGACGAGCTCAAGGCGTTGCAGGACAAGGCGAAGGCCGCGGGCTTCTTCGGTGTGCTGACGCCGCAGGAGTACGGCGGCATGGGCCTCGGCGCGATGATGACCGCGCTCATCGAGGCCGAGCTCGGGCGCAGCTTCGTGCCGTTCCGGTTCGGCGGCTATGCGGACAACATCCTGTTCCACGGCAACGAGGAGCAGAAGCAGCGCTACCTGCTGCCGACGATCTCCGGCGAGCGCGTCTCGTGCTTCGCGATCACCGAGCCCGGCGCCGGCAGTGACGCCAAGGCCATCCGCACGTCGGCCGTGAAGGACGGCGGCGAGTGGGTGATCAACGGCGAGAAGACGTTCATCACGCAGGGCAACGAAGCCGACTTCGTGATGGTCTTCGCGGTCACCGACAAGGAGAAGGGCGCCGACGGCGGCGTCACGTGCTTCCTCGTCGACCGCGACATGGGATGGAAGTCCGAGCCCATTCCGACCATGGGACAGTGGGGCCCGGCGGCGCTCGTGTTCGACAACGTCCGCGTGCCGGGGGAGAACGTCCTCGGCGAGGTCGGCAAGGGCTTCCACCTCGCGATGCAGTGGATCGGCCAGGGCCGCTACCTGCTGCCCGCCCGTGCGCTCGGCAGCGTCGAGCGGCTGGTGGAGATGGCGATCGAGCAGGCCCGCAACCGCGTCACTTTCGGCCGGCCGATCGCCGAGTACCAGGCGATCCAGTGGATGATCGCCGACTCCGCGGTCGAGATCGAGGCGCTGCGCTGGCTGGTGCTGCACGCCGCGTGGCTCGTCGACCAGAAGCAGGACTCGCGGCAGGCGCAGTCCATCGCCAAGCTCTACGGCGGCATCAAGGCCAACGAGATCGTCGACCGCGTCCTGCAGATCCACGGCGGCATGGGCTACACCCGCGAGCTGCCGATCGAGCGCTGGTACCGCGAGCTGCGGCTGCTGCGGATCTACGAGGGCACCGACGAGATCCAGCGCCGCACGATCGCCCGCAACCTCCTCAAGGGCCACGCGAACATCCGGGGCACGCTCGGTTAGTTCTATCTTGGGTCAATGCTCCAGCACGACATCCTCGGCGTCGTCGAACGACAGGTCCGCACCTGGTCGGCCGACGACGCCGAGGTGTACGCGGCGGCGGTCGGCGGTTACTCCCCCGCGTTCGCCGTCCCGCTGCTGCAGCACGGCGGCCCTCAGCTGGGCCTGACCGGCGCCGACATGACCCAGGTCCTGCACGCCGAGCAGTCGCTGTGGCTGCGCCGGAAGCTTCCGCGAAGCGGTTCCGCGATCGTCACCAAGACCGTGACCGGCATCCACGACAAGGGTTCGGGAGCGCTGGTCGTCAGCACCTGGGAGTCGGAGTACGCGTCCACGCGCTCGTCGTGCTTCATCAAGGGCGAGGGCGGTTTCGGCGGCGAACGCGGTGAAACCCGCAGGTTCGAGACGCCCGGCAGCGAACCCGAGGTCAGCTTCTTCCAGACATCGGGGGACCAGGCCCTGCGGTACTGCGAGACCGGCGACGTCAACCCGATGCACCACGATCCGGACTTCGCGCGCAGAGCCGGGTTCGCCCGCCCCATCCTGCACGGCCTGTGCACGCTCGGAATCGCCGTGCGCGGCAGGAACTTCACCGAGCTGCACGCCCGCTTCACCGCCCCGGTGCTCCCCGGCGACGAGCTGCGGATCGAGCACTGGCCGACCGGAGAGTTCCGCGCGTCGACAGCGGGCCGACAGGTAGTCATCGGATGGGTTCGGTTTTCCGAAGTGGACAACCGCTGAAAATCCGCACGATTCGCACCATGAGTAGTGCCCTGCCCACCGTGGACGCCGGACTGGAACCGGTGCGCGTCGCGGTGGAGTCCCGAGACCTGATCAGCGCGGCCGGTGTGACCCATCTGCTGAAGACATCACCACGCGTGCGGGTGGTGCAGGACCGCACGGACGCGCACGTCTTACTCGCGCTCGTCAACGAACTGTGCGCGCAACAGGCGGCACGGCTGCGGGCCACCGGTTCGTCGCGGATCGTGGTGATCGCGGCACGGGTGCACGACCTCACGCCGTCGATCGCCGCGCAGGCAGGGCTCCCGGTTCCGTTGCGGCGCGCGGACGTCAACGCCGAACGGCTGATCAGGCTCCTCGTCGGCGGCCATCAGGTGCAGGAGAGGTCGCCGGTGTTGAACGACCGCGATCTGCAGCTGCTGCGGCTGCTGGCCGACGGTGCCACGATCGCGGAGGTCGCGGCGCGGCTGTTCTGCTCCGAGCGGACCGTGAAGTACGCGCTGCACCAGCTGCTCGAACGGTTCGGGCTGCGCAACCGGGTGCACGCCGTGGCGTGGGCGATCCGCGCCGACCTGCTGTAGCAGCCGTCAGGCCGCGGGAGGCGTGCAACTGGTCCCAGGTGATCGTGCCCTGCAGCACGTCGTGCACGTCGTGCTCGGGGGCGGCGGGCACGATCGGGGTGCGCTGCGGTTCGTCGTGGCCGGACATCGTGGAGGCTCCCGTCGTTTCGTTGCCGTTGTTGGCAGAGCACGACGGAGCACCGCGACCAGTTCACGGTCCTTTGGTGACAGCAGGTCTCAAATGGGGCCGAAGACGGAGGACAGCTGCACGCGCCTGCTGATCCCGGCCTTGCGGTACACACGGGTCAGGTGCAGCTCGACCGTGCGCCGGGTGACGTTGAACCGGGCGGCGATCTCCCGGTTCGTCTCCCCTTCCAGCGCCAGCTCGACGATGCGCGACTCGTGCGGCGTGAGCTTCGCCCAGGCGCCACAACGCACCGGTGCCGGCCGTTCCTCCAGCGCGGCCCGCGCCAGTTCCACCAGATCCGCCGCCCCGGCACGTTCGGCGTCGGCCAGCGCGGCCCGCGGCGACCCGAGCGCGAGGTGCATGCGCGCCCGCTGGTGCAGCAACATCGCGCACACCCACGCCGGTGCCAACGTGCCGGTGTACCCGAGGCGCACCAACATCTCCCGCGCCTCACCGGGCCGCCCATTGTCCACACAGGACGCGACGAACGCCGCGGCGGCCAACGCGACGCAGCCCCGCAGCGGCGAGGCCCGGTCCGCGAGATCGCACATGCGGCGCGAGATCTCGGCGTGGTCGCGGCACGACCACATCTCCAGCGCGACCACCCAGTCGTTCTCCGCACCGACCAGCCGGACCGGCAGCTCCACCGGGCACCCACCGCGCAGCAACCCGAGCCCCGCGAGGACGACCGACGGCATCGCGTGCTCCGGCAGGTCGGCGAGCGCCTCCTCCGCACCCTCACCGGTCCAGAAGGCGCGCAACGCGGGTGCGACCGGTGGGCCACCGACGATCTCGCGGCCGCTCAACGGACTCATGGCCAGCCCGACCGCGCGAAACGAGACGGGCGGCCCCTCGTCGGCCGCGGGGACGCCGAGCACGTCCTCGTCGCACTGCCAGTCCAGCACCACCGCCGCGAGCCAGTCCAGCGCCCCGTCCGGGTTCCCCGCCGCGGACAACCGCCGCCAGCACCGCGCCAGCTCGTCCGCCCGAGGGGCGATCCCGCACCGCAGATGCAGCTGCGCCAGTTCCACCGCGACCTGCGCGAGCACCCGCCCGCTCATCGGTTCGCGCAAAGCCGCCCGCAGGCACCGCACCGCGCTCTCCGGCCGTCCGGCGGCCCGGTGCAGCCGGGCAGCGGTGCGCAACACCGGCGCCACCCACCGAGCCCCGACGGGTTCCGCACAGGCCACGACGTGCTCGGCCACCGCCGGATCAGCTCGTCGGCGCATCGCCGTGGCGGCCGCGCGGTGCAGGCGTTCGCGCAGCTCCGGTGCCATCTCCTGGCAGATCGCGTCACTGAGCGCGGGAGACCGGACCCGCATCGGTTCGCTCACGACGAGCCGTGCGTCCGCCAGCCGTTCGAACGCGGCCAACGCGTCACACGAGCCCATTCCGGCGACCTCGCCCAACAGGTCCAGAGACGCGTTGCCCAGCACCGCGAGCGCACGGGCCACACCGACCGCATCGGCGTCCAACGTCTGCCAATGCCGCCGCACGGCCCGCAACAGCCGCGGCAACCGCAACCCGCGCAACGAGGTCGCGGAGAAGTCCACGAGGTCGAGCACGTCGCTCACCACGCCCGGCGCGCCTGCGCTGTGTTCGAGGCACAACGCGGCCAGCTCCGGCGACTCCTCGTCGAACCGGCGCCGGACCAGCTCGGCCACCGCGTCGGCGCCCACCGGCCGCAACGGCACCCGCACCGCGTCCGCCACGAGGTCCGCGAGCCCTTCCGGCGGGAACGCGAAGTCACCGCCGAGCACCACCGCGCCCCGGAACCGCGCCAGCCGTTCGACCTCGCACGCCGAGAGCTGCTCGACGTCGTCCACCACCAGCAACGCGTGCCGGTCCACCCCGGACAACGCCCGCAGCCCGCGCACCGGCCGCAGCCCGCTGCGCACCGCGATCGACGACGCGACCGACAGCAACGCGCTCTTGCCCATCCCGGTCGCCCCGGACACGACGCACGACCGCCCACTGCCGAGCGCGCCTGTCAAGACGGCGATCTCCCGCTCCCGCCCCACGAGCACGCCTCCGGCCTGGCGCACCACGGCCTCGACGAGACCGGGACGCAGCGGGGTGACCATGCCGTCCAGCAAAACGCGGGAGCTTTCCCGAGACCATGCAGAAGGACCGGCAGAAGTTCCGCAGGTCTGCCCGTTCGCACAACGGAATTGGTAATTGGCAACACGCCACCGTGAACCAATTCAGGGCGCGTTACGTGACACCTGCTGAACACCGGCGAACATCTCAGGGAGTACCGATGCGGGTCGCGTCACGCACCGTCTTCGACTTCGTCCGCCCCGACGGCGCCACCGCGCCGGTCGAGACGGAGCTGCTCTACCAGGCGGACGACCCGTTCGCGGTCACGATGAAGTTCCACGCCGGTGGCGCCGTCGCGATCTGGATCATGGGCAGAGACCTGCTCGCCGAGGGCCTGAGCACGCCGTCGGGCCGCGGCGACGTCCGGTTGCGGCCGAACACCGGCCGCACGCTGGTGCTGGAGCTGGTCTCCGACCGGCACGTCACCGTGTTCCGGCTACCGGCCGGGACGCTGCGGAAGTTCCTCGACGCCACCTACCGGCTCGTGCCGCCCGGTACCGAGCACTTCGACGCGGACGCGTTCCTCGGCACGGTCCTGCGCTGACACGCTGATCCCGAGCGCTTCCGCCACCTCGTGCCGCAGCCTCGACATACCGGGTGACTCGTAGCCCTCGCACTCGGCGAGGGCGCGCACCCGGTGCCGCATGGCCGCGTCGTGGTCGTTCATGCGGTCGCAGAGGCCGGCGAGCTCCATCAGCAGGGACACCATGGTCTCCGGGTCGGACAACGTCTCCACGGCGCCGGTCAGCTGAACGCGTGCCTCGGTGAGCCGCCCGGCCGCGACGAGCGCGCGGCCGCGCGTGTGCCTGACCATGGCCCGCAGGTTCGGTGCCCCCTGCGCGAGCAGTTCCTCCGCCTCGGCCACCACGTCGAGCGCCTCGTCGGGCCGGCCCGCTCCGACCAGGGCGTCGGCCAGCCGGAGCATCAGCTGGGCGGCGTTCTCCAGCGAGACACCGCGTTGGTTCCCACGCAGCGCACGTTCCTGCGCGAGGCACGCGCGCTGCGTCGCGGCCGACTCGTCGAAACGTCCGAGCCGTTGCAGCAGCACGCCGGTGTACGACAACGCGAACACCACGTTCATCGGCTGACCGGCCTCGCGGAACAGCTCGGCGGCCTTCCTGGCGTGCGTCACACCCGTCTCATGGTCGCCGAGCCGGGACTCGATGCCGGCCCGGTAGTAGTGCGCCCAGGCCGTCTCCTCCAGCGAGCCGCACTCCCGCGCGACCCGCAACGCCTCCTCGTGCCAGCGCAGGGCCAGCGGGATGTTCGGGTGCCGGGCGAAGTAGACCCAGCACACGAAGTTGAGCTGCTGGGCCTGCCGTTCCAGGTCACCCAGCTCGCCCGCGGCGGCGACACCGGCCGAGTAGACCTCGCGCCACAGCTCGCTCGGCCCGCGGTGGTCCGAGTACCAGTGCATCGACCTCGCCAGCGCCAGCACCTGCTCGTGCGCGCCGTCGTCGACGGCCTCGCGGAACGCGCCGCGCCAGTTCGCGAGCTCGTCGGTGAGCCAGCGGTCGGCACTCGCCAGGTCCGACGCGCCCTGGTCGTCGGGGTGGAACGCCGACGCGGCCACCGTCGCGGTCGTGAGCAACCAGTCGCGCGTGCGCAGTCGGTGTGTCTCGTGGTCGGGTTCCTCGCTGTGCAAGCGTTCGCGCGCGTAGTCGCGAATCAGATCGTGGCACGAGTACCGGCCGGGCACGCCAGGCCGGAGGAGGCTCGCGTCGACGAGCTCCTCCAGCGACGTCTCGGCGTCCTCGGCCGGCACGTCCGCGGCGATCGCGGCCAGCGCGACGGACGTGTCCGGGCCGTGGACCAGCGCGAGCCTGCGGAAGATCGTCGCGGTCCGCGGGGCGAGCTGGCGGTAGGACATCTCGAACGCCGTGCGGACCTGCACGTCCCCGGTCGCGAGCACGTCGAGGCGGGCGCGTTCGTCGGACAGCCGGTCGGCGAGGTGCCGCAGCGACCACGTGGTGCGGCCGGCCAGCCGGTGACCCGCGATGGCGAGCGCCAGCGGCACTCCCCCGCACAGCGCCGCGACCAGATCGGCGGACTCCCGGTCGGCCAGGACGTGGTCGGCACCGGCGGTGGCGGCGAGCAGCGCGACGGAGTCGTCGTGGCTCAGCGGCCCGAGGTCGAGGCGGGCGCGGCAGTCCAGGCCCGCCAGCACGTTGCGGCTCGTCACCAGCACGAGCGAGCCGGGGCTGGCGGCGAGCAACGGGCGCACCTGGGCCTCGTTCGCCGCGTTGTCGAGCACGAGCAGCACGGTCCGTTCACGCAGCATGGACCGGTACAGGCGCGAGCGGTCGGCGGGATCGGACGGCAAACTCGTGTCCGGCACCCCGAACGCGCGCAGCACCCGCTCGGTCGCCCGGTCCGGCGTGAGCGGGGTGGCGTCCATGCCGCGCAGGTCCAGGTAGAGGCAGCCGTCGGTGAACGCTCCGGCGAACCGGTGGGCGGCGTCGACCGCGAGAGAGGTTTTGCCAACGCCAGGTGGTCCGTGCACGAGCACGACGTCCAGCACCGACGAGGCGGCCGCGGCGTGGATGCACTCGGCGAGCTCGTCCTGCTCGGCCGCGCGACCGGTGAGCCGGGTGGCCGGCGGTGGTGCGCAGTCGGTGCGTTCGGCGCGGGGTGCGGACGTCGGCGACGACCGGGCGAGCGCGACGAACTCGGCCGCCTCGGTGGCGTTCAGGCCGAGACCGGTCACCAGCAGGTCGACGGTCTGCGCCTGCGGGGTCTGCACGCGGCCGCGTTCGAGGTCGCTCAGCGTCCGCACGCCCAGGCCGGTGCGGGCGGCGAGGCCCTCCTGGCTCAGGACCGCCCGGCGGCGGTAATACCGCAGGAACTCGCTGAAGGTGGTCGCCCGCATTCCCTCACCCTCTGGCCAGGCACTCACGCACTTCGGCGGCGATCTCGCGCGTCGCGTCGGTGTCCCACCGCGCGCACGCCGCGAGCGAGTCTCGCAGATGACGCCGATACGCGCTGTCGTCACCCCGTGACTTGGCGTTGTCGGCGAGCGCGCGCAACGCCTGGATCTCCTGGACGCCGTCACCGGTCGCGCGGAATCCCGCCAACGCTTCTGTGAAGTCCTCATCGGACTCGGCGATCCGTCCCGCCAGACGATGAGCCTCGGCGCGATGCCACAGGGCGCGCGCACGCCACGACTTCATCCGTGCGCGCTCGTAGACCTTCTCGGCCTCGGTCAACGCCGACACCGCGTCGTCGGGTCTGTTGGCGTCCATCAGAGCGAGGCCGAGCCACCAGAGCGTGCGGCCGAGCGCGGACAGTTCATAAGTCGTGCGGGCAAACGCACTCATCTCGTTCGCCACCTCTGTGTGCACGGCGACCGCGGCGTCCGCACGACCCATGCGCTGCCACAAAACACCAAGCACGGACCGCGCGTAAAGCACGTCCATCGGCTCACGCATCCACTCGATCGCCTTGCGGCACACGCGTTCCGCCTCGTCGAGGTCACCCAGCCCGCTGTGCGACGCCGCCGCGATGAGCCACACCCAGCCGATGTGCCCGGTCTCCCCGGTCACCTCGGCGCGCTGTGCGGCGCGGTTCAGCACCTCCAGCGCGTCACCCGGCCGGCCGACCACGTCGAACAGCACCCAGCCGAGCTGGCTGAGCAGCACGATCTCCTGCCACGGCTCGCGCGCGGACGCCAGTGCGGCGCGGTAGACGCGTTCCCAGACCGGACTTGGCTCGATGGCGGCGTAGTGCGAAAGCGCGATCACCGCGCGTGCCACGTCGTCGTGCAGGCCCTGCCCCTGCGCCCGGCAGACGATCTCGGGCATCAGGTCGCGGTGCTCGTCCAGCCAGCGCCTCGCCGTTCGCACGTCCATCTCGCCGCGGGGAACCACCCGCCGCGCGTCACCCGTCTGTCCGAAGAGGACTCCGGCCGTGACCGCGTTCTCCAGCGACCACGCGAGCATCCTGCGGCGCGCGTCACCGGTGTCGTCGAGGAGGTCGTCGGCGAACGTCCGGACCAGACCGTGGATCCGGTACCCGTGGTCGTCGACGTCGAGGAGGCTGACGTCGGCGAGCTCCTCCAGCGCCTGCTCCGCCTCGGCGACACCGATGCCGGCGAGCTCGGCGGCCAGTTCCGGGGTGACGTGGCCGCCGATCAGCAGCCCCAGCCTGCGGAACACGGCCTTCGC
>Ga0070710_10000264_pt1 | contig 24986 bp, 20 predicted proteins | sample LARL52metaG_FD_65454 | JGI IMG/M metagenome (GOLD analysis project Ga0070710, IMG submission 65454) | Corn, switchgrass and miscanthus rhizosphere microbial communities from Kellogg Biological Station, Michigan, USA - LAR L5-2 metaG | ecosystem: Host-associated > Plants > Roots > Rhizosphere ...
CGACGCGTACGAGTGCGGCATCGAGCCGAGCCCGCAGCCGGTCGTGGGTGGTGGGCGCATGCCCGTCGCCTACTACCTGACGGCGATGCTCTTCATCTTGTTCGACATCGAAATGGTCTTCCTCTACCCGTTCGCCGTCGCTGCCGACAAGCTCGGGCTGTTCGGGCTGGTGGAGATCGTCCTGTTCGTCGCCACGCTCGGCTTCGCGTACGTCTACGTGTGGCGTCGCGGCGGCCTCGACTGGAACTGAGGAAGTCATGGGTCTCGAGGAGAAGCTCCCGAACGGCATCCTGCTGACCAGCGTCGAGAAGCTGGTCAACTGGACCCGCAAGTCCTCGCTGTGGCCTGCCACCTTCGGCCTGGCCTGCTGCGCCATCGAGATGATGACGACGGGTGGTCCGCGCTACGACCTCGCCCGCTTCGGCATGGAGGTCTTCCGCGCGTCACCGCGCCAGGCCGACCTGATGATCGTCGCGGGCCGCGTCACCAACAAGATGGCGCCGGTGCTGCGGCAGATCTACGACCAGATGCCCGAACCGCGCTGGGTGCTGGCGATGGGCGTGTGCGCCAGCAGCGGCGGCATGTTCAACAACTACGCGGTGGTGCAGGGCGTCGACCACGTCGTGCCCGTCGACATGTACCTGCCGGGCTGCCCGCCGCGGCCGGAGATGCTGATGGACGCGATCCTCAAGATCCACGCCAAGATCATGGACGAGCCGCTGAACGCCGTGCGCGCCAAGGCACTCGCCGACTCGGGCTACCGCACCGATCTCATCCCGTCGTCCGAGCGTTTTGCGAGGAAGAAGTGACCGAGCCAGGGGGAGAGCACTCCAGCGCCGACCGCGCGGGGGAGGGCCTCGAAAAGACCAACGGTGCGGAAGCGAAAGCGCCGATCTTCGCGGGCAAGGAGCGCAAGGGCCTCTTCGGCGTCACCGGCTCCGGTGACACGTCCGGCTTCGGCGGCCTGCGCCTGCCCGCCCACGTGGCCGCTCCGTCCGAGCGCCCGTTCGGCGGCTGGTTCGACGAGGTCGCCGACGAGCTGTTCGCCGCGATCAGCGACAAGGGCCTGCCCGCCGACACGGTGCAGCAGGTGACCGTCGACCGCGGTGAGATCACCTTCTACCTCAAGCCGGAGACGCTGCTGGAGGTCGCGCGCATCTGCCGCGACACACCGTCGCTGCGCTTCGAGCTCTGCAGCTCGGTGTCCGGTGTGGACTACGGCGCGGACGTGCCGCAGCGCCTGCACTCGGTCACCCACCTCACGTCGATGACGTACCGCCGCCGCATCCGGCTGGAGGTCGCGGTCGACGTCGAGCACCCGCACGTGCCGAGCCTCGTCGAGGTCTACCCGACGGCGGACTGGCAGGAGCGCGAGACCTGGGACATGTTCGGGATCGTCTACGACGGTCACCCCGGACTGACCCGGATCCTCATGCCGGACGACTGGGACGGTCACCCGCAGCGCAAGGACTACCCGCTGGGCGGCATCCCCGTCGAGTACAAGGGCGCGGAGATTCCTCCGCCGGACCAGAGGCGGTCGTACTCATGACCGAGCGGCTTTCCGACGTCACCACCGGAACCGACACCAGCGCGACCGGCAGCGACAGCACGGACGACGTCAACGCTCCGGAGATCGCGGACTCCCGCAAGACCACCGAGGGCACCGTCTACACGGTGACCGGTGGCGACTGGGACGAGGTGCTCGCGGACGCCGTCCACGACGAGCGCATCGTCATGAACCTCGGCCCGCAGCACCCGTCGACGCACGGTGTGCTCCGCCTGGTGCTGGAGCTCGAGGGCGAGACCGTCACGCACGCCCGCAGCGTCATCGGTTACCTGCACACGGGGATCGAGAAGAACTGCGAGTACCGGACCTGGGTCCAGGGCGTCACGTTCATCACGCGCACCGACTACCTGGCGCCGCTGCACCACGAAACCGCGTACTGCATGGGCGTCGAGAAGCTGCTCGGCATCACGGTCCCGGACAAGGCGCAGGCCATCCGTGTGCTGCTGATGGAGCTCAACCGGATCAGCTCGCACCTCGTCGCGCTCGCCACCGGCGGCATGGAGCTCGGCGCGCTGACCGGCATGACCTCCGGCTTCCGCGAGCGCGAGGAAGTGCTGCACCTGCTGGAGCACCTCACCGGCCTGCGCATGAACCACGCGTTCATCCGCCCCGGCGGTCTCGCGCAGGACCTGCCGACGGACGCGATCGAGAAGATCAACGCGTTCGTCAAGATCATGGAAAAGCGGCTGCCGGACTACGACAAGCTGCTCACCGGCCAGCCGATCTGGCGCAACCGCCTCGCGAACGTGGGCTACCTGCCCGTCGACGCGTGCCTCGCGCTCGGCATCACCGGCCCGATCCTGCGTTCCGCCGGCCTCGCCTGGGACCTGCGCAAGATCGACCCGTACAGCGGCTACGAGAACTACGAGTTCGACGTGCCGACCTCGAACACGGCGGACTGCTTCGCGCGGTACCTGCTGCGCCTTGAGGAGATGCACCAGTCGCTGAGGATCATCAAGCAGGTCGTGAAGAGCCTGCCGACCGGTCCGGTGATGGTCGAGGACGCCAAGGTCGCGTGGCCCGCGCAGCTCACGATCGGCAGCGACGGCATGGGCAACTCGCTGGAGCACGTCCGCAAGATCATGGGCCAGTCCATGGAGTCCCTGATCCACCACTTCAAGCTGGTGACCGAGGGCTTCAAGGTGCCGGCGGGCCAGGTGTACGTGCCGGTCGAGTCGCCGCGCGGCGAGCTGGGCTACCACCTCGTCTCCGACGGCGGCACGAGGCCGATGCGCGTGCACGTCCGCGAACCAAGCTTCGTGAACCTCCAGTCGATGCCCGCGATGTGCGAGGGCGGCATGGTCGCCGACGTGATCGCCGCCGTCGCCTCGATCGACCCGGTGATGGGTGGTTGCGACCGATGACTCAGGCTCCAGAGAACACCGCTTTCGACCAGTCCACTGCAGACCGCGCGCAGGCGATCATCGCCCGCTACCCGCAGTCCCGCAGTGCGCTGCTGCCGATGCTGCACCTGGTGCAGTCGGTGGAGGGCTACGTCAGCCAGGACGGCATCCGGTTCTGCGCCGGGCAGCTCGACCTGACCGAGGCCGAGGTCAGCGCGGTCGCGACGTTCTACACGATGTACAAGCGCCGCCCGTGCGGTGAGCACCTCGTGAGCGTCTGCACGAACACGCTGTGCGCGGCACTGGGCGGCGACGAGATCTACTCGACGCTCAAGAGCCACCTCGGCGTGGGCCACGAGGAGACCGCGGGCGAGCCGGGCACGCCGGGCTCGATCACGCTGGAGCACGCCGAGTGCCTCGCCGCGTGCGACCTCGGCCCGGTTCTCCAGGTGAACTACGAGTTCTACGACAACCAGACGCCCGAGAAGGCGCTGGGCCTGGTGAAGGCGCTGCAGAACGGGGAGAAGCCGGCCCCGACCCGCGGTGCCCCGCTGACCGACTTCAAGCAGGCCGAGCTCCAGCTCGCCGGGTTCTTCGAGGGGCGCGACGCCGACCTCGACGGCCCGTCGGCGGCGCCGGAGACGTTGCGCGGAGCCAAGATCGCGCAGGAACGCGGCTGGGACGCACCGCAGGTGCCGTCGAGCGTCGAGTTCCCTGCCCTGCCGGAAAAGAAGTAGGGGAACGCACATGGTTGACCCGCTGACTCCCGTTCTCACCAAGCGCTGGACCGAGCCGAGGTCCTGGACCATCGAGACCTACGAGCGCACCGGTGGCTACACCGCCCTGCCCAAGGCGTTGAAGGCTCACCCGGACCAGCTCATCGGGCAGTGCAAGGACTCCGGGCTGCGCGGCCGCGGCGGCGCGGGTTTCCCCACCGGCATGAAGTGGGGCTTCATCCCGCAGGGCGACGGCAAGCCGCACTACCTCGTCATCAACGCCGACGAGGGCGAACCGGGCACCTGCAAGGACATCCCGCTGATGATGGCGGACCCGCACTCGCTGATCGAGGGCGTGATCATCACGTCGTACGCGATCCGCGCGAACTTCGCGGCGATCTACGTCCGCGGCGAGGTCCTGCACTGCATCCGCCGCCTCAACGCGGCCGTGCGCGAGGCGTACGCCAAGGGCTACCTGGGCAAGGACATCCTCGGCAGCGGGTTCGACCTCGACGTCGTGGTGCACGCCGGTGCCGGCGCGTACATCTGCGGTGAGGAAACGGCGCTGCTCGACTCGCTGGAGGGCCGTCGCGGTCAGCCGCGGCTCAAGCCGCCGTTCCCCGCGACCTCGGGCCTCTACGCGTCGCCGACCGTGGTGAACAACGTCGAGACGATCGCGTCCGTGCCGTTCATCGTGAACGGCGGCTCGGACTGGTTCCGGGAGATGGGCCGCGACCGCTCGCCGGGCCCGAAGATCTACTCGCTGTCGGGCCACGTCACGAACCCCGGCCAGTACGAGGCGCCGATGGGCACCACGCTGCGGCAGCTGCTGGACCTGGCCGGTGGCATGAAGGACGGCATCCCGCTGAAGTTCTGGACGCCGGGTGGCTCGTCCACGCCGCTGTTCACCGCGGAGCACCTCGACGTGCCGCTGGACTTCGAGGGTGCCGCCGAGGCCGGTTCGATGCTCGGCACGACGGCGTTGCAGATCTTCAACGAGACCGTGTCCGTGCCGTGGGCCGTCATGAAGTGGACGGAGTTCTACAAGCACGAGTCGTGTGGCAAGTGCACGCCGTGCCGCGAGGGCACGTACTGGCTCGTGCAGATCCTGCAGCGGATGGTGGCGGGCAACGGCACGGCGAGCGACATCGACACGTTGCTCGACGTCTGCGACAACATCCTCGGCCGCTCGTTCTGCGCGCTCGGTGACGGTGCGGTCAGCCCGATCACCAGTGGCATCAAGTACTTCAAGGACGAGTTCCTCGCCCTGTGCGACCAGAACTCGAAGGTCCTGGCTGGAGCGAACGCATGACCATCGCGCCCGACAAGTCCACCGAGATCGTTGTGCCAGAGGGTCACGTCAAGCTCGTCATCGACGGCGTGGAAGTCGTTGCGCCCAAGGGCGAGCTGCTGATCCGCACGGCCGAGCGCCTCGGCACGGTCATCCCGCGCTTCTGCGACCACCCGCTGCTGGAGCCCGCGGGCGCCTGCCGCCAGTGCCTCGTCGAGGTCGAGATGGGCGGCCGGCCGATGCCGAAGCCGCAGGCCTCCTGCACGATGACGGTCGCGGACGGCATGGTCGTGAAGACCCAGCTGACCTCGCCGGTCGCGGACAAGGCCCAGCAGGGTGTGATGGAGCTGCTGCTCATCAACCACCCGCTGGACTGCCCGATCTGCGACAAGGGCGGTGAGTGCCCGCTGCAGAACCAGGCGATCGCGCACGGCCGCAGCGACTCCCGCTTCCACGAGCACAAGCGCACGTTCCCGAAGCCGATCAACATCTCCACGCAGGTGCTGCTCGACCGCGAACGCTGCGTGCTCTGCCAGCGCTGCACCCGGTTCTCCGCGCAGATCGCCGGCGACCCGTTCATCGAGCTGCTGGAGCGCGGTGCGCAGCAGCAGATCGGGGTGGCGAAGGAGAAGCCGTTCCAGTCGTACTTCTCCGGCAACACCATCCAGATCTGCCCGGTCGGTGCGCTCACGAGTGCCGCCTACCGGTTCCGCGCCCGGCCGTTCGACCTCGTGTCGACGCCGAGCGTCTGCGAGCACTGCTCGTCGGGTTGCGCCGAGCGCACCGACTGGCGGCGCGGCAAGGTGCAGCGCAAGCTCGCCGGCGACGACCCGCAGGTCAACGAGGAGTGGATCTGCGACAAGGGCCGGTTCGCCTTCCGCTACGCCACCGCCGACGACCGCATCACGCGGCCGTTGGTGCGGGACAAGGAATCCGGGGAGCTGCGCGAGTCCTCGTGGACCGAGGCGCTGCAGGTCGCGGCGGAGGGTCTCGCGGCAGCGCGGGACGCGAACGGCGTCGGTGTGCTGACCGGTGGCCGGCTGACCGTCGAGGACGCCTACGCGTACTCGAAGTTCGCCCGGATCGCGTTGCGCACCAACGACATCGACTTCCGCGCCCGGCCGCACAGCGCCGAGGAGCTGGAGTTCCTGTCCGGCACCACGGTGTTCACCAACCCGGACAACGGCGTCACCTTCCAGGGCATCGAGTCCGCACCGGCCGCGCTGCTGGTCGCGTTCGAGCCGGAGGAGGAAGCGCCGATCGTCTTCCTGCGCCTGCGCAAGGCTGCCCGCAAGGGCACCACGAAGGTCTTCCACCTCGGCCAGTTCACCACCCCGGCCGTGGAGAAGACGTTCGGCACGCTGCTCGCCTGCGTGCCCGGTGCCGAGGCGAACGCGCTGAACGCGTTGCCGGAGCACGCTTCCGACGTCGTCGAGCTGCTGAGCAAGCCCGGCGCGGTGATCCTGGTCGGCGAGCGCGCCGCCGAGATCCCCGGCGCGTTCACCGCGGTCGCGAGGCTGGCCGAGCGCACCGGCGCCAAGGTGGCGTGGATTCCCCGCCGTGCCGGTGAGCGCGGTGCGCTCGCGGTCGGTGCGGTGCCGAACCTGCTGCCCGGCGGCCGGCACGTCGCGAACGCCGCGGCGCGCACCGAGGTCGAACGCACCTGGGGTGTCGAGGAGGGGTCGCTGCCCGCGACGCCCGGTCGTGACACCACGGGCATCCTCGAAGCCGCCGCGAACGGTGAGCTGTCCGGCTTGGTGGTCGGCGGCGTCGACCCGTTCGACCTGCCGGACCCCGCACTGGCCGAGAAGGCGTTGACGGAAGCCGGTTTCATCGTGAGCCTGGAGCTGCGGCCGAGCGCGGTCACCGCGCACGCCGACGTCGTGCTCCCGATCGCCCCCGCGGTCGAGAAGTCCGGCAGCTACCTCAACTGGGAGGGCCGCCGCCGCGAGTTCGGCACCACGCTGGAGGGCACCGGCGCGCTGCCGGACTGCCGCGTGCTCGACACCCTCGCGGTGGAGATGGACGCGGACCTGTTCACGCAGACGCCCGCCGCCGCGGCCGCCGACCTGGCCCGCCTCGGCGAGGGCGCGTCGAGCGGTTCCTCGCTCGACGTCGCCGCGCCGCTGCAGTCCCCGGCCGGTCCCGGCAAGGCCGTGCTCGCCACGTGGCACCGCCTGGTCGGCAACGGCTCGCTGCAGGTCGACGAACCGCACCTGGCCGGCACGGCCCGCCCGGTCGTCGCCAAGGTCGCGGAGGCCACCGCGCGGCAGTTCGGCCTGGAGACCGGCGGCTACGTGACGGTCTCCACCGACCGCGGCGCGATCACGCTCCCGGTCGAGACCGACGACCTGCCCGAGGGCGTCATCTGGCTGCCCACCAACTCGGGTGACGTGACCGTCCGGGCCACGCTCGGCGCGGGCCACGGCTCGATCGTCTCCGTCAGCGGAGGGAAGTCATGACGAAGAACCTCGCAGCGGAGATCGGCGACACCGCCAAGCTCCTGGCGGACGACCCGATCTGGCTGGTCCTGATCAAGGTCGTCGGGATCTTCGCGTTCCTCGTGGTCATGACCCTGTTCATGATCAACTGGGAGCGCAAGGTCGTCGCGCGCATGCAGCACCGTCCCGGCCCCAACCGCGTGGGCCCCAACGGCTGGCTGCAGTCGCTGGCGGACGGTCTGAAGCTCGCGTTCAAGGAGGACATCCGCCCGGTCCTCGCGGACAAGTGGGTCTTCTTCCTCGCGCCGGTGATCTCCTGCATCCCCGCGTTCCTCGCGTTCTCGGTGATCCCGCTCGCCGGCGAGGTCAACCTGTTCGGTGAGCAGACCGCGCTGCAGCTCGTCGACCTGCCGGTCGGCGTGCTGGTGGTGCTGGCCTGCTCCTCGCTCGGCGTCTACGGCATCGTGCTGTCCGGTTGGGCCTCCGGCTCGCCGTACCCGCTGCTCGGTGCCCTGCGCAGCGCCGCGCAGGTGATCTCCTACGAGATCGCGATGGGCCTGTCGATCGTCGCGGTGATCATGTTCACCGGCTCGATGTCGACCGCTGACATCGTCAACGCGCAGGCGAGCACGGTCCTCGGCGCGTTCCCCGGCTGGTTCGGCTTCCTGCTGTTCCCCAGCTTCGTGATCTACGTGGTGTCGATGGTCGGCGAGACCAACCGCGCGCCGTTCGACCTCCCCGAGGCCGAGTCGGAGCTGGTCGGTGGTTTCCACACCGAGTACAGCTCGCTGAAGTTCGCGCTGTTCTTCCTCGCCGAGTACGTCAACATGGTCACCGTCTCGGCGCTCGCGACCACGCTCTTCCTCGGCGGCTACCACGCCCCGTGGAGCGGCGAGTTCATGAACACCGGCTGGTGGGGCCTGCTCTGGTTCATCATCAAGACGCTGGCGTTCCTCTTCCTCTTCATCTGGCTGCGCGGCACGCTTCCCCGCCTGCGCTACGACCAGTTCATGAAGCTCGGCTGGAAGGTGCTGGTCCCGACCAGCCTCGTCTGGATCATGGCCGTCGCGGTCATCCGCACCGGCGCGATCCAGCAGCTCTCCACGGGGCAGCGGCTCATCGCGCTCGGCGTGGTCGTCGGCCTCGTGCTGCTGGTCTCGTTCCTGCTGCCGGACAAGAAGGTCCAGGACAGCAAGGGCGTCCCGCTCGCGGGTTCCGGCTTCCCGGTGCCGCCGCTCGACCTCGCGGTCCCCAAGTCAGCGCCCAAGCGCAAGGTCAAGGTCGCCAACATCCCCAAGGACAAGGCAGCCGTCACCACCGGTAAGGAGGCTGAGTAGGGATGTTCGAGTCCCTCAAAGGCTTCGGCGTCACCTTCGGCACCATGTTCAAGAAGGTGGTGACGGAGGAGTACCCCGAGGTCAAGAAGGTGACCGCGCCGCGGTTCCACGGCCGTCACCAGCTGAACCGGCACCCGGACGGGCTGGAGAAGTGCGTCGGCTGCGAGCTGTGCGCGTGGGCCTGCCCGGCGGACGCGATCTTCGTCGAGGGTGGCGACAACACCGAGGACGAGCGCTACTCGCCCGGTGAGCGCTACGGCAAGGACTACCAGATCAACTACCTGCGGTGCATCGGCTGCGGCCTGTGCATCGAGGCGTGCCCGACCCGTTCTCTCACGATGACGAACGAGTACGAGCTCGCCGACGACAACCGCCAGGACCTCATCTTCACCAAGGAGGACCTGCTCGCGCCGCTGCTGCCCGGCATGGAGCAGCCGCCGCACCCGATGCGGTTGGGCGACAACGAGCAGGACTACTACGTGAACGGCCCGCAGCTGGCGAAGGAGGCTCAGCAGTGAGCCTCATCCTCCAGTTCCTGGCCCAGCAGCCGGAGCCGGTGCAGCAGGTGGTCGACAAGGTCACCACCGGCGAGGCCATCGCGTTCTGGGTCCTCGGCCCGCTCGCGCTGGCCGGTGCGCTCGGCATGCTCTTCGCGCGCAACGCGGTCCACTCCGCGCTGTGGCTCGTGGTGACGATGCTCAGCCTCGGTGTGCTGTACATGGTCCAGCAGGCGCCGTTCCTCGGCTTCGTGCAGATCATCGTCTACACCGGCGCGATCATGATGCTGTTCCTGTTCGTGCTCATGATGGTCGGCCGCGACAGTTCGGACTCCGTGGTCGAAGTCCTTCGCGGACAACGGCTCGCGGCCACGTTGCTCGGCATCGGGTTCGCCGTGCTGATGGTCGGTTCCGTGGCCCGCGCGCTCACCTCGGTCGACGCCGCCGGCCTGCAGGAGGCGAACACCACCAACGGCGGCAACGTCGGCAACATCGGCCAGAAGCTCTTCACGGACTACCTGTTCCCGTTCGAGCTCACCTCGGCGCTGCTGATCACCGCGGCGCTCGGCGCGATGATCCTGGCGTTCGTCGGCCGCGACGGGAAGCCCGCGCGCAAGACGCAGAAGGAACTCGTCGAGGAGCGCTTCCAGGAGGGCAAGCGGGTCGGATCCATCCCCGGTCCCGGTGTCTTCGCCACCGCGAACTCGGTGGCCACCCCCGCGCTGCTGCCCGACGGCAGCGTGTCGGAGGAGTCGCTGTTCGAGGTCATCGAGGCGATCGACAAGTCCGTGCTCTCGGACGACGTCGCCGAGGTCGCGGGCACCGGGCACCAGCCGGACTCGCACGCGCTCAAGGGAAGTGAGTCGTGACTCCCACGTACTACCTGCTGCTGTCGGCACTGCTGTTCAGCATCGGCGCCGTCGGTGTGCTCGTGCGCCGCAACGCCATCGTGGTCTTCATGTGCGTCGAGCTCATGCTCAACGCGGTCAACCTGAGCCTCGTGACGTTCGCGCGGATCAACGGCTCGCTCGACGGTCAGGTGATGGCGTTCTTCGTGATGGTCGTCGCCGCGGCGGAGGTCGTCGTCGGCCTCGCGATCATCATGTCCATCTTCCGGACGCGTCGCTCGGCCTCGGTCGACGACTCGAACCTGCTGAAGTACTGAGGGGTCACCGGTGACGGAACCTGTTGTCGCCAGCGGGGTCGCGAGCTTCGCCTGGCTGTTGTTGGCGCTGCCCGCGTTCGGCGCGGCCGTGCTGCTGATCGGTGGGAAGCGCACCGACAAGTGGGGTCATCTGCTGGGTTGCGCCACGATCCTCGGCGCGTTCGCGTACGGCCTCGCGCTGTTCTTCTCCACGGTCGGCATCTCCAACCCGGAACAGCGGGTGCAGAACCTGCACCTGTTCGACTGGGTGCACATCAACGCGCTGACCGTCGACTTCGGACTGCGGCTCGACCCGCTGTCGCTCACGTTCGTGCTGCTGATCACCGGTGTGGGGTCGCTGATCCACATCTACTCGATCGGCTACATGGCGCACGAGGAAGGCCGGCGGAAGTTCTTCGCCTACCTGAACCTCTTCGTCGCCGCGATGCTCCTGCTGGTGCTGGGCAACGGTTTCGTGACCCTGTACTTCGGCTGGGAGGGCGTCGGTCTCGCCTCGTACCTGCTGATCGGCTGGTACCAGTACAAGCCGGAAGCGGCGTCGGCGGCCAAGAAGGCCTTCCTGATGAACCGCGTCGGTGACCTCGGGCTCGCGATCGCGATCTTCCTGATGTTCAACCGGCTCGGGACCACGCAGTACACCGAGGTCTTCAGCCGGGTGAAGGAGTTCTCCAGCGCCGAGATCCTCGCGATCACGCTGCTGCTGCTCCTCGGCGCCTGCGGCAAGTCGGGTCAGTTCCCGCTGCAGGCCTGGTTGCCGGACGCGATGGCCGGCCCGACCCCGGTGTCCGCCCTGATCCACGCGGCGACGATGGTCACCGCGGGTGTGTACCTGATCGCCCGCTCGCACCCGATCTACGACCTGTCCGCCGACGGCCGCCTGGTCGTGATGATCATCGGTGGCGTCACGCTGCTGATCGGTTGCATCATCGGTTGCGCCTACGACGACTTCAAGAAAGTCCTGGCGTACTCGACGGTCTCGCAGATCGGTTACATGATCCTCGCCGTGGGCCTCGGCCCGGTCGGCTACGCGCTCGGCATCATGCACCTGCTGACGCACGGCTTCTTCAAGGCGGGCCTGTTCCTCGGTGCCGGTTCGGTCATGCACGGCATGAACGACGAGGGCAACATCCGGCGGATGGGCGGCCTGGCGAAGTACCTGCCGATCACGTTCGTCACGTGGACGCTCGGCTACCTCGCGCTGATCGGCATCCCGCCGTTCGCCGGCTACTTCTCCAAGGACGCCATCATCGCGGCGGCGTTCACCGGGGAAGGCTGGCGCGGATACGTCTTCGGCGGGGTGGCGCTGCTCGGCGCCGGACTTACCGCGTTCTACATGACGCGCCTGCTGATCCTCGTGTTCCTCGGCCAGCCCCGCTGGAAGGAGCTGAAGTCCGAGGACGGCCGCGAGTACCACCCGCACGAGTCCCCGCTGACGATGACCATCCCGATGATCATCCTCGCGGTCGGCTCGGTCGGCGGTGGCTGGTTCCTCTCGTCCGGCGGACGTCTGTCCGGCTGGCTGGAGCCCTCGCTCGGCGAGCTCAAGGAAGAGCACGGCGTGCTCTCGCACGGCGTGGTCGGGATCCTGACCGTTGTGCTCGCCGTACTCGGTGCGGCGATCGCTTTCCTGCTCTTCGGTCGTGGCAAGCAGCCGGTCGAGCGGCCGGCGCGGGTGTCGTTCCCGGTGCGCGCGGCCCGTGCGGACCTCTACGGCAACGCACTGAACGAGGCCCTCTTCGCGCGGCCGGGCACCTGGCTCACCCGCGCGCTGGTGTTCCTCGACCTGAAGGGCGTCGACGGTCTGGTGAACGGCACCGCGGCGCTGCTCGGAGGTAGCTCCGGCCGGTTGCGCAGGCTGCAGACCGGGTTCGTCCGCTCCTACGCACTGTCCATGCTGCTGGGCTCGATCTTCGTGCTCGGGGCGCTCCTGGTGGTGAGGTTCTCGTGACCTGGGTTCTGATCGCACTGCTGGTCGTGCCGCTCGTCGGCGCGCTGGTGGTGTCGTTCCTGCGCAAGGACGACTCGAAGGCCAAGCTCGTCGCACTGGCGTTCTCGCTCGTCGAGCTCGTGCTCGCGGTTCTGCTCTGGACCGCGTACAAGCCGGGTGGCGACCGCATCCAGCTCGCCGCGGGCGTGGACTGGATCGCCGCGTTCGGCGTGCGGCTGTCGTTCGGCATCGACGGCATCGCGCTCGTGATGATCGCGGTGATCGCGCTGCTGATCCCGCTGGTGATCGGGGCCGGCTGGACGGAGAAGCTGCCCGCCGGTCGCTCCCAGGGCGGGTACCTCGCGCTGATCCTGGTGCAGGAGGCCGTGACGGTCGCGGTGTTCGCCGCCACCGACGTCTTCCTGTTCTACGTGCTGTTCGAGGTCATGCTGATCCCGATGTACTTCCTGATCGGCGGCTACGGCGGCGCGCGCAGGCAGTACGCGGCGGTCAAGTTCTTCCTCTACTCGTTCCTCGGCGGCCTGATCATGCTGGCCTCCGCGATCGGCGCCTACGCGATGGCGTCGGACGAGCTGGGCAAGGGCACGTTCGACTGGGCGACGCTCGTGAAGGTGGTCAGCGACGCCGACGCGACGACGCAGACCTGGCTGTTCCTCGGCTTCTTCCTGGCGTTCGCGATCAAGGCGCCGCTCGTGCCGTTCCACACCTGGCTGCCCGACGCGGCCGCCGAGGCGCCCATCGGCGTCACGGTGATCGTCGTCGGCATCCTGGACAAGGTCGGCACGTTCGGCATGCTGCGCTACCTGCTGCCGATGTTCCCGACGGCGTCGAAGAACCTCGCGCCGCTGGTGCTCGTGCTCGCGGTCGTCGGTGTCCTCTATGGATCGTTGCTCGCCACGGGGCAGCGGGACATGAAGCGGTTCCTCGCCTACGTGTCGATCGCCCACTTCGGCTTCATCGCGCTCGGCATCTTCTCGTTCACGTCGCAGGCGGCCGTGGGCTCGGTGTCGTACATGCTCAACCACTCGATCTCGACCGGCATGCTGATCCTGGTGATCGGCATGGTGATCGCCCGCGGTGGTTCCTCGCAGATCTCCGACTACGGCGGCATGTCGAAGGTGGCGCCGCTGCTCGCCGGCATGTTGCTGATCTCCGGTCTGACCACGCTGTCGCTGCCGGGCACGAACTCGTTCGTCTCCGAGTTCCTGGTGCTGATCGGCTCGTTCCCGACCCAGCCGGTCTACACGATCCTCGCGACGGTCGGCATGGTGCTCGCGGCGCTCTACGTGCTGTGGCTCTACCAGCGGATGATGACCGGCCCGCTGCGCGGTGACGCCCTCCTGGGCGCCGCCGCTGGTCCGGGTGCCGTCGGTGACCCGGAGAAGAAGACGGCCATCGGCGACCTCACCAAGCGCGAGATCGCAGTGCTGGCGCCGCTCGTTGCCATCGTGCTGGCACTCGGGTTCTTCCCGCAGCCGGTGCTCGACGTCATCACCCCGACTGTCGGGGCGACGCTGACCGAGGTCGGCGTGACCGACCCGGTCTCCGTGCAGGAAGGCAAGTGACGTGAACCTTCTCGTCGCTCAGGCGCAGCAGATCCAGGCGCCGGAGATCCACTACGGCGCCATCGCGCCGTTGCTGATCGTGCTCGGCGCGGCGTGCGTCAGCGTCCTGCTGGAGGCGTTGCTGCCCAAGCACCAGCGGTGGGCCGTGCAGCTCGTGCTGTCGCTCGTGACGCTGGTCGGGGCCTCCGGCGCGTTGATCCTCTACGCGGTCTCGGACAGCCGGCAGAAGCCGGGCGTCGCGACGCTGGCGGGCGCGATCGCGGTCGACTCGCCGTCGTTGTTCCTGTGGGCCACGTTGCTGGTGCTGGGCTTCGGCTCGATCCTGCTGATCGCCGACCGCTCGGTGGAACCGGGCGGTGTGTTCGTGGCCCACGCCGCGATCCGTCCCGGCACCGTCCAGGACCGGGCGCAGGCCACGAAGACCGGCATGCAGACCGAGGTCTTCCCGCTCACGCTGTTCGCGCTCGGCGGCATGATGACGTTCGTCGCGTCGAACGACCTGCTGACCATGTTCATCGCGCTGGAAGTCCTGTCGCTGCCGCTGTACCTGCTGTGCGGCCTGGCTCGCCGTCGCCGCCTGCTCTCGCAGGAAGCGGCCGTGAAGTACTTCCTGCTCGGCGCGTTCGCCTCCGCGTTCTTCCTGTACGGCGTGGCTCTGCTGTACGGCTACGCGGGCTCGGTGAAGCTCTCGGCCATCGCGTCCGCGGCCGCCGGCACCGACCGGTCGGACACGCTGCTGTTCGCGGGCTTCGGCCTGCTGGTGGTGGGTCTGCTGTTCAAGGCGGCGGTCGGCCCGTTCCACGCCTGGACCCCGGACGTGTACCAGGGCGCGCCGACGCCGGTGACGGCGTTCATGGCCGCGTGCACCAAGGTCGCCGCGTTCGGCGGCATCCTGCGCGTGATCACGGTGGCGTTCGAGAACACGCAGTGGGAGTGGCGCGGCGTGCTCTACGGCGTCGCGGTCGTGTCGATGGTGATCGGTGCCGTGCTCGGTCTCACCCAGACCGACGTGAAGCGCATGATCGCGTACTCGTCGGTGGCGCACGCGGGCTTCCTGCTCATCGGTTCGATCGCGCTGGTGCCGAACGGCGCGGGCGTGAGCGCGACCATGTTCTACCTGCTGGCGTACGGCTTCACCACGATCGCCGCGTTCGGCATCGTGTCGCTGGTCCGCAACTCGGACGGCGAGGCGACGCACCTGTCGCAGTGGGCGGGTCTCGCGAAGCGGTCGCCGATCGTGGCGGGCGTCTTCACGTTCCTGCTGCTGGCGCTCGCCGGAATTCCGCTGACGTCCGGCTTCATCGGCAAGTTCGTCGTGTTCAGCGCGGCGATCCAGGCGGGGCTCACCCCGCTCGTGGTGATCGCGCTGGTGGCCTCGGCCGTCGCGGCGTTCTTCTACCTGCGGGTGATCGTGCTGATGTACTTCAGCGAACCGGCGCCGGACGGCCCGACCGTCAGCGTGCCGGGTGCGTTCACCACGATCGCGATCACGCTGGGTGCCGTCGTGACCCTGGTGCTGGGGTTGTGGCCCACGTTCGTGCTCGATTGGGCGGGTACCGGCACCTTCCTCAGCTAGGTGTACGTAGTCTGCTGATGTGACCAGTAGCGAGCATGAGGGACCGGGGTTCGCGTTGGTGGACCCCGTGCTCACCGAGCTAGTCCAGGACGGCCTGGCCGAGGTGGAGCGCAATCTGCACGACGTCGTGCAGAGCGAGTTCCACCCGGTGACGGAAACCTCGCTTCACCTTGTGGAGGCGGGCGGAAAGCGGATCCGCCCGCTCTTCACACTGCTGGCTTCCCAGTTCGGTGCCGACTGGGACCGCGAGAAGGTCATCAGGGCCGCCACTGTGGTCGAGCTCACGCACCTCGCGACGCTCTACCACGACGACGTCATGGACGAGGCGACCATGCGGCGTGGCGCGGTGTCCGCGAACGCCAAGTGGGACAACAGCATCGCGATCCTGACCGGCGACTTCCTGTTCGCCCACGCGTCCAGGCTCACCGCCGATCTGGGGACGGACGCGGCGCGGATCATCGCGGAGACGTTCTCGGTCCTGGTGACCGGTCAGATGCGCGAGACCGTCGGCCCGCAGCCGGGTGAGGACCCGATCTCCCACTACCTCAAGGTGATCGAGGAGAAGACCGGCGTCCTGATCGCCACCGCCGCGCGGTTCGGCGGCATGTTCTCCGACGCCACCGACGAGCAGACCGACGCGCTGCGCCGGTACGCCGAGGTGATCGGCGCGGCGTTCCAGATCTCCGACGACGTGATCGACATCGCCTCGCCGTCGGTCCAGTCCGGCAAGACACCGGGCACCGACCTGCGCGAGGGCGTGAAGACGCTGCCGATGCTCTACGCGCTCGCGGACCCGTCCGAGACGCGGCTCGCCGAGCTGCTGGCCGGCCCGATCACCGACGACGCGCTGGTGGACGAGGCCCTGGCGCTGCTGCGCAAGTCCTCCGGCATGGACCGTGCCCGCGAGACCCTCGACGAGTACGTGGACCGGGCTCGCACCGAACTCGGCAAGCTTCCCCCGTGCGCCGCCCGAGACGCCCTCGAAGACCTCGCCGTCTACGTGGTGGCCCGCTCCCATTAGCCGTTGCCTGACCGCACGCGGGGAGCTTTCGTACGCTCTGAGAGCACGAAAGCTCCCCGCGTGCGGTTGCGCACCGCGTCGAACGTGAAGATCGTCAGCGCCAGCCAGACGAGGGCGAACCCGGCCCACCTGCTGGGCGGCATGGGTTCGTGCACGACGAACACACCCCACGCGAACTGCAGCACCGGCGCGAGGTACTGCAGCATGCCCATGGTGATCAGCGGGATCAGCCGTGCGCCCGCACCGAAGAGCAGCAGCGGCACCACCGTGACGATGCCGGTGCTGAGGATCATCAACGTGTGCCCGGTGCCCGCGGTCGTGAAGGTGTTCGCGCTGCCGAGCGCGAGCAGGTAGACCAGTGCGATCGGGGCGATGACGGCGCTCTCCGCGGTGAGGCTGGACACGGCGTCCAGCGGCACCTTCTTCTTGAGCAGCCCGTAGATGCCGAACGAACAGGCCAGGACCAGCGAGATCACCGGCAGTCGGCCGTAGTCGACGGTGAGCACGATCACAGCGACGACGACCACGCCGATCGCGACCGCCTGAGCGAGACGCAATCGTTCCTTGAGGAAGATCATGCCGAGTGCCACGCTCACCAACGGCGTGATGAAGTACCCCAGCGCGGACTCGACGACGTGCCTGCTGTTGACGGCGTAGATGTAGGTGCCCCAGTTGACCGTGATCAACACCGCGGCAGCGGTAACGATGAGCCAGCCCTTTCCTGATAAATCGAGGAAGGGGCGCCACCGCCTGAGGATCACGACGGCGGTGGTGAGCGTGACGAACGACCAGACGATCCGGTGCGCGAGCACCTCGACCGGCTGGGCGGGTACGAGCAGTGGCCAGTAGGCCGGGAACAAGCCCCAAAGGACGTAGGCGGCTGCGCCGTACGTGACGCCTCGCCCCTGGGTGTGAACTTCTGGCGAACTGATGGAAGAGGTCGTCAGAGGGGACACAAAATCCCACTCTACGCTGGCGTTTCCTCTGCTTGTTTGCGCTGAACGGCGTAGTGACGGAGCATCATCAAAGGCACTGTAGTTTGGCCATGCTCACCCTTCCGAGTGAGTGGGGTCGGAGTGTGGTCGTAGAAGGGGCTTTCCCGTGAATGTCTTCGGGCAGGTCTGGCTGTGGAGTCTGCTGGCGTTCGTCGCGGGAGTAGCGCTCACGTGGCTGGTCTTGGTTCGACCCGCGCGCAAGCAGATCGCCGACCTCGAAGATCAACTTCTCGACGCACGCCGGTCGGCCGCACCGGTCGCCGCGCCGTCTCCCGTCGACGACTTCGAGGTCGACGAGTGGGACGACAACCCGCCGCGGCCGCTGAGCGACGAGGTGCCGGCGCCCGCTCCCTACGCGGAGCCCCCTGCCTACTTCGGCGAGCCCGTGACGCCGGTCGCCGCCGAGAAGCCCGCTGAACCGGTCGCCGAGCCGGTCGTCGAGCCGGTCGTCGAGCCGGTCGACGAGGAACCCGTCGTGCAGGAGCCGGTCACGCCGGTCCGCCAGTACATGGAGGCGGACGAGTCGCAGCGCCGGTTCGAGGAGCAGCTGGCCGAGCAGAGGGCACGCGCCGAGGCGACCGACGACGACCGCCCGCGTTCGCTGTTCGAGCGGCTCGCCCCGGAGGACGTCCCCGAGGAGACGCCGGCCGAGATGACGACGGTCCTGCCGCGTTCCGGGCTGGAGGCCGCCGACTTCGACGACGAGCCGGAGCTCCCCGCCGAGCAGACCGGGTTCGTGCCCACCGCGCAGCCGACCGCGGAGGTCGCGCCGCGCGCACCGGAACCGACCGCGCCCGCCGAGGTGCACGAGCAGACCGACGACTTCATCTACCAGCCGCGCGAGGTGTGGGCGCAGCAGGAGCAGGAGGCGTTCCTCGACGAGGCCGCCGAGCAGGAGGACGAGCCCGTCCACCAGCAGGGCACCCGCTCCGAGCAGACGACGTTCATCGCGGTCGAGGAGAGCTCCTGGCCCGCCAACGACCTCACCGGCGAGTACCCAGGCCTGCGCGACGAGATCTCCGGCCAGCTGGACGGGTTCGTCGAACCGGAGTCGCCCGCCGAGCAGACCATGGTCGAGCCGCTCGACCTGGACGCACCGCACGTCCGCAACGGCGTCTTCGAGTCCACGCTGGCCGAGGAGCCCGGCTTCACCGAGCCGGCCCCGGAGGCGCAGCCCGCGCACGCCCGGCGCGAGCCGCTGGAGCCCGAGCACTTCGAACCGGCCCCGCACGAGCAGTCCGGCCGCCCTCAGCCTGTCGGCTACGTCCAGGAGCAGCCTGCGCAGGAGTTCCCCGAGCAGGCCGGTCGCGCTCAGCCCGTCGGTTATGCGCAGGAGCAGGCCGGGCAGGAGTTCCCCGAGCAGGCTGCCCGCCCTCAGCCCGCCGGTTACACCCACGAGCTGCCCCAGCGCGCCGGTCGCCCCCAGCCCACCGGCCACGTCCAGGAGCCGGTCGCCCAGCAGTTCCCGGAGCGCTCTCAGCCGGTCGCTTATGTCGAGCCCTTCAGCGCACCAGGTGCCCCGGCGCCCGCGCCGTTCTCGGCGTTCGGTGCCCCACCGGAGACGGAGCTGGAGACCACGGGACGCCAGCCCCGCGCCGTCGCCGCCGCCTTCGACCACGCCGTGGAGGCCCCGCAGGCACCCGCCAGGCCGGAGCCCGTCGCCGACCGTCCGCGGTCGCTGTTCGAGCCCCTGCTCGACGCCGACGAGCCGCTGCCGCCGCTCGGCCAGACCCGCCAGCTCCCGGAGCCGACCAACGACCAGCCGTTCGTGCCCAAGTTCGTGCCGAGCGACGAGCCGTTGCTCGCCGCGCCGCCGGAGCCCGAGCCTGAGCCGGTCGAGACCGACCTGCCGCAGCGGTTGACCGAGGCCGGCCTGCCGATCCGCGAGGCCCGCCGCACCACCCAGCAGCGCCAGCAGAGCTTCTCCGCGTTCGCCGCCTTCGAGCAGCCGAAGCCGGAACCCGCCCCGCCGGCCCCGCCCGCACCCGCGGCCGCGCTGCCGTCCAGGCCGCGTCCCGTCGGGTTCTCTCCGTCGACCGGCGGCCGTCCGAACGGCGCCCCGGCGCCCGGCTCGTCGCGGTTCCAGCAGCCGGAGGGCTTCAACCCGCGCTCGCCGTTCGGTCCCGGCTCGGTGCTGCCGAAGTCGGACGGCCTGGCCCCGGCCGCGGACTTCGCGGTCAAGGCGACGCTGACCGGCCGTCGTTACTACACCGAGGGTTCCGCGAACTTCGGCGACACGCGCGCCGACGTCTGGTTCCGGACCGAGGCCGACGCCGAGAAGGCAGGGTTCCGCCCGGCACCGTGACCCCAACGACGAGAAGGCCCCCACCGAGCACGGTGGGGGCCTTCTCGTCGGTCCGGGTCAGCCGACCACGGTCCAGGTGTCCTTGCCGTGCAACAGCTTGCTGAGGTCCGCGGCCTTCGCGGCCTTGGCCTCGGCGACCTGGGCCCGCGCGCTGTCGTCGTACGTCGGCCGGTCGGCGCGCCGGAACACACCCGTGACGGTGTGCGTGAGGTCCTGCGTCGACAGCCGCGAGAGCGCGAACGACAGGTTCAGGTCCGACGCGTCGTGCACCACGATGTCCGAGGCGTCCACGTCCGCGGACTTGGCGACCGCGAGCCCGAAGCCCTCGCGCACCACGCAGTACTCGCCCTCGCGGCCGAACCGGATCGGCTCGCCGTCGACGACGTTGATGATCCGCCGCTGCGCCTCGTCCACGTCCTTCAGCACGTCGAACGCGCCGTCGTTGAAGATCGGGCAGTTCTGGTAGATCTCCACGAGCGCCGAACCGCGGTGCTCCGCGGCCTGCCGCAGCACGGAGGTCAGCCCTGCCTTGTCCGAGTCGATCGCGCGACCGACGAACGAGGCCTCCGCGCCCAGCGCCAGCGACACCGGGTTGAACGGGTGGTCGAGCGAGCCGGCCGGAGTCGACTTGGTGACCTTGCCTTCCTCGGAGGTCGGCGAGTACTGGCCCTTCGTCAGGCCGTAGATCCGGTTGTTGAACAGCAGGATCTTGAGGTTCACGTTGCGCCGCAACGTGTGGATCAGGTGGTTGCCGCCGATCGACAGCGCGTCACCGTCACCGGTCACCACCCACACGCTCAGGTCCGGTCGCGACACGGCGAGACCCGTGGCGATGGCCGGCGCACGGCCGTGGATGGAGTGCATGCCGTAGGTGTTCATGTAGTACGGGAAGCGGGACGAGCACCCGATGCCCGAGATGAACACGATGTTCTCGCGCTTGAGTCCCAGCGACGGCAGGAACGACTGCACGGCGTTGAGCACCACGTAGTCGCCGCAGCCGGGGCACCAGCGGACTTCCTGGTCGGACTTGTAGTCCTTCGCCGTCTGCTTCTCGTCAGTCGTGGGAACTCCGGTCAGTCCCGGAATCCCGAGGTCGATCGCTGTCACGCCGACACCCCCTTGATCACGTCAGCGAGCACGTCCTGCAGCTCCTCCGCCTTGAACGGCAGACCCTGCACCTTGGTGTACGACACGGCGTCCACCAGATACTTCGCCCTCAGCAGCAACGCCAGCTGGCCGAGGTTCATTTCCGGCACGATCACCTTGTCGTACCCGCGCAGCACTTCGCCCAGGTTCTTGGGGAACGGGTTGAGGTGCCGCAGGTGCGCGTGCGCGACCGGCAGCCCGAGCTTGCGGACCCGGCGCGCCGCCGCGCCGATCGGGCCGTACGACGAACCCCAGCCCACGACGAGCACTCGGGCGTTGCCGTCCGGGTCGTCGACCACGACGTCCGGCACCTCGATGCCGTCGACCTTCGCCTGGCGCAGGCGGACCATCCGGTCGTGGTTCTCCGGGTCGTAGGAGATGTTGCCGGTGACGTCCTGCTTCTCCAGACCACCGATGCGGTGCTGCAGACCGGGCGTGCCGGGCACCGCCCACGGACGGGCCAGCGTCTCCGGGTCGCGCGCGTACGGCTGGAACGTCTCCGGGTCGGTCGCGAACTCGACCGTGAGATCCGGCAGCGAGTCGACGTCCGGGATCAGCCACGGCTCCGAACCGTTCGCGACCGCGCCGTCGGAGAGGAACAGCACCGGCGTGCGGTACTTCAACGCGATCCTGGCGGCGTCGAGCACGGCGTCGAAGCAGTCGGACGGCGACTGCGGCGCGACGATCGGCACCGGCGACTCGCCGTTGCGGCCGAACATCGCCTGCAGCAGGTCGGCCTGCTCGGTCTTGGTCGGCAGACCGGTGGACGGGCCACCGCGCTGCACGTCGATCACCAGCAGCGGCAGCTCGGTCATCACCGCGAGGCCGATGGTCTCGGACTTCAGCGCGATACCGGGACCCGACGTCGACGTGACACCGAGCGCGCCGCCGTAGGACGCGCCGAGCGCGATGCCGATGCCCGCGATCTCGTCCTCGGCCTGCACCGTGGTGATGTCGAAGTTCTTGTGCTTGCTGAGCTCGTGCAGGATGTCCGACGCCGGCGTGATCGGGTACGTGCCGAGCACGACGGGCAGCTTCGAGCGCTGCGCCGCCGCGACGATCCCGTACGCCGTCGCCGTGTTGCCGGTGATCTGCCGGTAGGTGCCGACGTTCAGCTTCGCGGGCGCCACCTCGTAGGTGACGGCGAAGGCCTCGGTCGTCTCGCCGTAGTTCCAGCCGGCGCGGAACGCCAGCACGTTGGCCTCGGCGATGTCGGGCTTCTTCGCGAACTTCTCGCGCAGGAACCGTTCCGTGCCTTCGGTCGGCCGGTGGTACATCCACGACAGCAGCCCCAGCGCGAACATGTTCTTCGCGCGCTCGGCGTCCTTCTTGCCGAGCCCGGTCTCCTCCAGCGCGCCGATGGTCAGCGTCGCCATCGCGACCTTGTGGACCTGGAAGCGCGTCAGCGACTCGTCCTCCAGCGGGTTCGAGTCGTAGCCGACCTTCGTCAGGTTCCGCTTGGTGAACTCGTCGGTGTTGACGATGAGGATGCCGCCGTCCGGCAGGTCGACCACGTTCGCCTTGAGCGCGGCCGGGTTCATCGCCACGAGCACGTCCGGCCGGTCGCCCGGCGTCAGGATGTCGTAGTCGGCGAAGTGCAGCTGGAACGACGAGACGCCGGGGAGGGTGCCCTGGGGCGCGCGGATCTCGGCGGGGAAGTTGGGCTGGGTGGCGAGGTCGTTGCCGAACGCCGCCGCTTCCGACGTGAACCGGTCTCCGGTGAGCTGCATGCCGTCACCGGAGTCGCCGGCGAAGCGGATCACGACGCGATCCAGCTTGCGGGTCTCAGTGCTCATTCCTACGCCGATACCTCTCTCCAAGGGTGGCTGTGCCCCACCTCGAGGGTAGTCGCCAGGACCGCGTGCCAGACGGCCCGCGTACCACTGGGCGAGACGAACTGTCCCATCTGCCGCACCGGGTCCTTAACTAGACGGTAGGCACAGCACTACCAGCGAATACCCGAATGCGGCACATGTCACCCTCGATACCTGTTACTCAAGGTAACACCTAACGTCCGCTGATCCGAGCCTTCATCGCGGCCAGCCTGGCAGCGAACTCTGGAGTGTCGATCGAAGCGACCTGTGGTCGCAGCTCCGCCTCGACCGCGTCCGCGTGGTCGTGCATTGCATCGGTCGCCCGCATCGTCGCCTTGATGGTCCGCACGAGTGCTCCTGGCGCCTCGGCAGCGGCCTTGGCCAGCTCTTTCGCCACTGCCAGTGGGTCTTCGGCCAACGCGTGGGCAAGGCCCTTCTCGACAGCCTGGTCAGCGTCCAGGATCTGCCCGAAGAGCGTCATGGCCGTCGCCGTCTGCCGGTCGGTGATCTTCTGCAACATCCACGTCATGCCGCCGCCGGGGTGGATCCCGAGCTGCAGGAACCGCGCGTCGAACCGAGCCTTCGGCCCGGCGACCCTCACGTCGGCCGCGAGCGCCAGGTTCAGCCCCGCGCCCACCGCGGCTCCGTTGACCGCGGCGATGGTGGGGATCGAGGCGTTGGCCACGGCCAGGAACCCCCGGTAGATGTTCCGCAGACCCTCGTCCTTGGAGTTGCCGAGCTGCGTGAGGTCCGCACCGGCGCAGAACGCCGGCGGAGCGCCCGTGATGATCAGCGCGTTGGCTTCCCGTTCCGCCTCTTCGACCTTGTCCGCGAGCTGCCGGGACAAGTCGGCGGTGAGCGCGTTGCGCCGGTCCGGATCGTTGATCGTGATCACGGCGACGGAATCGTTGTGCTCCAGCAGAACCTCAGCCATAGCCGGGGACTCTAGGGGGCGGGCGGCCGGTCCAGGAGCCGGGACAGCACCACCGTCGACACGGTCCGGTCGATGATCTCGACGGCCCGCAGCCGTTCCAGCGCGGTCTCCAGGTGGTGGATGTCCGCGGCCCGCAGGTGCACGATGGCGTCCGCCGCACCGGAAACCGTGTACGCGGCGCTGACCTCGGCCATCGGCTCCAACCGGTGCTGGATGTCGTGCGGCGCCACGTTGCCCTTGCAGTGCACCTCCACGAACGCCTCGGTACCCCACCCGAGCGCCTCCGGGTCCACCACCGCCGTGAACCCGCGCAGAACCCCGTTGTCCAGGAGCTTGTCCACCCGCCGCTTGACCGCGGGCGCGCTCAACCCGACCTCCTTGCCGATCTCCGCGTAGCTCGATCGGGCGTTCGCCATCAGACACGAAATGATTCGCTGGTCGATGCTGTCCACACGCAACATTCTGCCCTAGTTAACGCAATGTCGCGGCGTTGATCGATGGTCCAACTGGCCTTTACATTTCGATCCATGACCGTATCCATCTCCGGGCCCGGCGAGCCGATCACGCTCGACATCGCCGCACCCCTCGCGCCGACGCGCATGCCGACCACCCGTCGGTACCTCATGTGCCCGCCGACGTACTTCACGGTGGAGTACGCCATCAACCCGTGGATGGATCCGACCCAGCCCACCAGCACGACGCTGGCAGTGGAACAGTGGACGGCCCTGAAGGAGACCTACGAGCGCCTCGGCCACGAGGTCAACGTCATCGACCCGGTCCCAGGCCTGCCGGACATGGTCTTCTCCGCCAACAGCGGCACCGTGATCGACGGCCGAGTCCTCGGCTCCCGCTTCCGCGCCCCCCAACGCGCCGCCGAAGCCGACCACTTCCGCCGCTGGTTCCTCGGCGCCGGCTACAAGTCCGTGGTCATGCCCACCGCCGTGAACGAGGCCGAAGGCGACTTCACCTGGACCGGCTCACTGCTGCTGGCCGGCACGGGCTTCCGCACCGACCCGCACGCCCACGGCGAGGCCCAGGAAGTCCTCGGCGTCCCCGTGGTGTCGTTGCAACTGGTCGACCCGCGCTTCTACCACCTCGACGTGGCCCTGTTCATGCTCGATGACCAGTCCCCGTCCCCCCTGGTCGCCTACTACCCGGAAGCCTTCTCGCCGGGCTCGCAACAGGTCCTGCGCCGCCTGTTCCCGGACGCCGTGATCGCCACCGACGCCGACGCCGTCTGCCTGGGCCTGAACGCGGTGTCCGACGGCAAGCACGTCGTCATGCCCCTCGAAGCCACCCACCTGGCCGAACAGGTCGCGCGCCGC
>Ga0070710_10000265_pt1 | contig 24932 bp, 19 predicted proteins | sample LARL52metaG_FD_65454 | JGI IMG/M metagenome (GOLD analysis project Ga0070710, IMG submission 65454) | Corn, switchgrass and miscanthus rhizosphere microbial communities from Kellogg Biological Station, Michigan, USA - LAR L5-2 metaG | ecosystem: Host-associated > Plants > Roots > Rhizosphere ...
TCGGTACCTCCAGGCGTCGGAGTTCGGAACCGACGTCTCAGGGCAATTCTTCGCTTCGGCTCAAGGGAAGTTCTCAGGCCCAATTGAGGTGCAGCGCCAGCCGCACCTCCACGATCGCGCCAGCCAGGAAGCCGCGTGGCAGGCCGTCGTCAAAGTCTCTGGCGTCGATCTCACTCCTGTCCGACCCGCGTCGCCATCGGAGGCGCCGATAGCAAAACATTCCGTCGGATTGACATAGAAAATTCGTCGTCTTCCGCAGCAAGTTGAGAGCTTTGTCCTGAAAGAGAGCCCAATCGCGGCTGAAAGGATCGGAAGATCAGGACCAACGTGCTGAGCCCGGGCGCGGTCGACACGCCGATGTTTAACGAGCAGTTCCCGTCCAAGGAAGGCGCCGCCGAAGCCAGAAAGCAGATCTCAGCCATGACGCCTCTGGCGCGCCTGGCGCGTCCCGAAGAGATCGCTTCCGCCGCACTGTTCCTCGCTTCAGACTAAAGCAGCTACATCGCCGGCATCGATCTTCCGGTCGACGGCGGTCTGACGGCTGTCTAGATTTACAACGACTGCAATCATGTCCCTAGGTGAGTTCTAGGATCGTCCTCTTGTTGCGAATCTCTTCGAAAATTTCCCTGGCTTCCCTAGTGGGTACCACGCATAACGTTCGATACGTATCCAAGAAGGCCCACCAATGAAGTCAATGGTTTAGTCGGTGTTATTCTATTGCCTCGTTGAGCCGCCGCACCAGAAACGCCCTGCTTCGTCGCTCATTGCTGCAATTCAGTGCCCAGCAAGCTACTGTTCCTCGTTCGATCTGACTATGGTCTCAGCCTTGTCACCCTAGAATCGGCGGCCTTGTCGCACGAAACGGCAAGCCAGCGATTTGCAATTCTATCATCGAACGGCCCACCAACGGTCGACCAAGTTTTCGCAAGAGTCGCTCTGCGGGGAAGTGCATGCTGCCCGCCCGGGTCATACGGCCTTCAATCGTAGATTCGGCGGGCTTCTCGTGCAAAAAGGCACGAACGCAAGTTGTGGACCGGCCAACCATTGTCAAATGTCGTGGTTGCGAATATTGCGCAAGACCTTTTGCAACGTGCCCAGGAAGTTCCGGTATTCGTCTTCCTTGACGCCGTCGAACATCTGCAGCAGCATGCGATAGAGCATTGGCCAGACCTTCTCGAAGGCCGATCGTCCCTTCGCGGTGATGCTGACGTCACGGACCCGCATATCGTCGGGACGAGCTTGGCGGCGGATGTAGCCTTGGTCCTCGAGCGAATCCAGCGTTCGGCTCATGGTCGACTGTTCGGTGACGGCAAAAACCGAAAGCTCATTGATGGTGACCGACGAGGAAACGCTGAGGACGGCGAGCGCACGCATCTGGGCCGTCGTCATCGCAAAATCCTTCAGCTCGTCCGCGACGTTGGTGTTCCACCGCGCCATGATGCGATTCATCAGGTAAGGCGCGAAGTTGTTGAGTCCGATCTCACCCAGGCTTGGGGGAAGCTCTTCGTCTCTCGCATCGTTCCGCAACAGGCTTCCGGAAAACCGATCCGTCATTGCTGCTCCTACGATTCGAATTTATTTTCGCTTAGACAGAAATTTGGCATCGTTTGCAACCGAAACCACCGCTTGTTTGTTCGGGATCAGCGCGGTTGCAACCGCGGCGACGGCGGCGACAACGGCGAACGCATAAAAATTCCACTGCGCACCGACATTGAGGCTCGCGATGTAGCCGCCCAGCAGCGGGCCGATCAGCGCTCCGATGCGCGCGAAGCTTAAGGCCCATCCGGTGCCGGCCGATCGCACGAAGGGCGCGAGATAGTCCGCGAGATAGCCGGTCAGAATCAACGACGCCGACACCGTTCCGAAGCCGGCGATCGCAACAAAAGTGTAGTTCAGCCAGATCGATTCCTTGAAGGCGAGCGCTGCGATGCCGATGGCGCCGAGCGCGTACGCCAACGCCACCGTCCGCTTCACGCCGAACCGATCAGCCCACTGGCCGAGCACGATGCCCCCAACAGCGGAGGTGAAGCTGAACACCGCAAGGAACAGCAGGCTGTCGCCGAGATTATAGCCGCTCTTGCGCATGATCTGCGGCAGCCACTGCGCTACGCCATAGACCAGCAGCAGGCCCATGAACAACGCGGTCCAGAAGCAGGCCGTGGCGAAGGCATTGCGCGGCGAGAAGATCTCGCCGAGCACTTCGCGCCAGCCCACCGTCTCGGCCTTCGGCGCGCCCGCCGGGACCGGAAGCTTAAGTTGCGCCGCAAGCTTCCGCGCGGCATCCACGCGTCCACGCGCGCTGAGCGACTCCAGCGATTCCGGCAGCCACCAGGCCAACAGTGGCACCAGCACGACCGGAGCGGCGCCGATCAGCACCACCGGACGCCAGCCGTGATCCTGCAGCAGCGCCTTCCCGACCAGCGCCGCGGTCAGGATGCCCACGGAATAGCCGGAATACATGATGCCGTAGTTCAGGCTCTTCCTGCGCGCCGGCGAATATTCGATGGTGAGTGCTGCCGCCAGCGGAATGATGCCGCCGAGTCCAAGGCCCGCGACGAAGCGGCTGACGCCGAACCAGGCGGGCGTGGGCGTGAACGCCGTGATGATCGTGCAAACCGTGAACAGCGTGAAGCAGCCGACGAACAGTGGCTTGCGGCCATAGAGATCGCTCAACGTCCCACTCAGGATGCCGCCGACCAGCATGCCAAATAAAGTGTAGCTACCCAGCGCGCCGAGCTCGATCGGCGTCAGCTTCCAGCTCGCATCGGTTGCGAGCGCCGGCAGGATCGCGCCGAGAACGCCGACATCGTAGCCTTCGGTAAAGATGCCGATCCAGCACAGTGCCACCACCAGGACGCTGGTTCGGGCGGATATTTCGACGTTGCCGGACAGCGGCCGGCTGCCCTCGATCGCGCTTTCCAAACTGGCCATCTCACCCCTCAAGCTTTGCGAGACCTCATGGCCCCGATCAAGCACATCAACCACCGTACGTCAGACGGACGTTCGGAAAAACTTACAGCGTCGCAATCGTCTTCAACGCGCCGTCGAGCGCAATCCCCTGCTCGTCCATCAGCGCGGCCTGACGCAGCCGCCTCAACCACGCCGCACCATCCTCCCGCGTCGCGAGCAACGGCAGCTGTGCCATCACCTTGTCGAATTTTGACTGGCCGCGCGCATGCGTATCCGAATAGCCCTTGACCAGGCGACGGCACTCAAGCGCCTCGACCGCGAGGTCATAATTGGACGAAAGAAGAGCGGTGGCGGTTGCAAGCCATGCCTCGCGCTGCGAGGTCTCGCGTTCGTGCCGCAGCGTGCCGCGGCGCCTGCCGCGCATGGCCGAGACGAGATAGAGTCCAATAAACCACAACAATGTGCCGGTTCGCACGCGGCGGCCCCTGTTGACCAAACGGTCGAGCCGCGCGAACAGCTTTGGCCGGTCCTCGATCCACTGACCGAGCCGTTTCGGCAACGTGCCGCAAACCTCCTCCAGGCGCGGATGCATGTATTCGGTGAGGTAGACGATCTGATCGGCCTTCGCGCCGACCTCGGCGCGCACGCGCGCAAAGCGCGAGCCGCGCACCTTGAGATCGGCGACCCTGATCACGTCGTCATAGGCCATGGCGACGGCGACATATTTTGCCGCTTTCGCCGTGAACGCAAAGTCCCGCGCTTCGCCGCCATGCGCGCGATCGGACGCGAGCACCGCGCCAAGCCGGTCGAGATACTCGGCCGCATAGGCGGGGTCCTGAAAGTCGACGAGCCGTTTCGTGCCCGCAAACAGGATGCCACGAGCCGCGAGCGGAAATTCGGAGCGGATATGATTGACCAATTGGTCCAGCGCTGGATGGTCGGCGCGCTCAGGCAACGGATCGAAGCGCTTGACTGGCGCAGCCACAACCGTATCGCGCGGCTTCTCGCGGGCGCGATCGTAAGCGGCATTGAAAGCCTTGAGACTGGTCTCCGCGCCCCTGCCGCCGCTCTGGATCGTGGCTTCGAACGCACTCTTGTCGAAGGGAAGAACGCCGGCGGCCGCGAGCGCGCCGAACAGTGCTGACGAGATCATGCTACCACTCCTCGTCGCGACTGCCTCCATGTCGAACGCGATGGTCCGTTTCGCTGCGAAATCGGCCGCGGCGACCACAGTCACCGGATTGCCGATGCCGTCCCCCGGCACTTCCTTCTCGCTGACCGCAAAGGAGCGGTGCGTCGAGGCGATCAGCACCGTCTTGTCGGGGGTGACGAGACCGCGCAGGATCGACCGCCCTGCCTCCATCATCTCGGCGGCGATGACGATATCGACATCGCCTGGTGTCGGCATCAACGACAGGATTGGCGGCGTGCCGTCACGCGCCCTGAGCATTTCGACATAGTAGATCGTGGCACCGGTTCGCTGGGCGACGCCGGGCACCGAGGTCGACTGCGCGACAAAACCCTGCGCTTCCGCAAGCGCAACGATCCAGTCGGTCAGCACGCCGCCACCCTGCCCGCCCATGGCGAGAATAGCGATGCTGAGCGGCTTGACGCTCGATAGTTCACCGGAGCTGGTCATGTGCTTGTTGATCCCCGCCTCCATCAATCCGCGAAGACGATGTGGCTAGCCTGACTCCGGCGCTGCAGCCAGCCGATAACAGCGCCACGCATCCGATGGACGACGCGGTCCCACCATGTCGGATTGTGAATGATGTCGGCACGGTAGAAGGACGGGCACAGCACCGCTGCTTCCGCGACTTCGCCGCAATTGCCGCAGCCGACGCAGTCGTTGTCGATGGCGGCGACCGGATCGTCCTTTAGGGGATCGTCGGTATGCTTGACCGACAGCGACGGGCAGCCGGACAGACGGACACAGGCGTGGTCGCCGGTGCAGACGTCTTCGTCCACACCGAAACGTTCCTTCACCATCCGCTGGCCGTCCTTGACAGCTTTAAGAAACTGCGGCCGGACGCGGCGCTGCTTGTTCAACATGCACTCCGACGATGCGACGATGACCTTCGGCCCCTTCTCCTTCGTTGTCAGCGCCTCGCGCAAGGTGTCGCGCATTTTCGCAACGTCATAGGTCCGGTCGATCTGCTGGACCCACTGCACGCCTATGCCCTTGACCGCCTGCACGATCGAGTTGTTGGTCTTGCGGCGCGGGTTGAGCGCGCGCGACGACATGATGTCCTGGCCACCGGTCGCAGCCGAGTAATAATTGTCGACGACGAGAATGACGCCGTCCTGCTTGTTGAACACGGCGTTGCCGACCGATGACGCCAGCCCATTGTGCCAGAAGCCCCCGTCTCCCATCACCGCGATCGAGCGCTTGCCGGCTTCCACATTGAACGCGGATGCCGACGCTGGACCCAGCCCATAGCCCATGGTCGTTCCACCGATGTTGAAGGGCGGCAGAATCGAAAACAAATGGCAGCCGATATCAGCGGCGACGTGGTGCGGACCGAGCTCCTTCTCGACCAGCTTCATCGCCGCAAAGATCGGGCGCTCGGGACAACCGGTGCAAAAGCCTGCGGGGCGCGGCGGCACGACATGTGCCAATGCCTTCACCCTCGGATCGTTCAGAACCGGCGTCGGATCAGGGATCGGCGGCTGATTGCGCAACAGCGTCTGCGCATAATGTCCAATGAGCTCCTTGAGACCTTTGACCAGGACCGGCGCCGTGTATTCGCCGCCCATCGGCAGGACGTCCTTGCCAGAGACCTTGGTCTGGATGTCGCGGCGACGCAGGATGGTGTTGAGCGCCTGCTCGATATATTCGGGCGCGCCCTCCTCGACCATGAGGACAGCGGCCTTGCCGGAGCAAAACTCAACCAGCTCATCGTCGATCAAGGGATAGGCGACGTTCATGACGTAGAGCGGCACGAGGGACCCGCCATACACATCGGCGAGGCCAAGTTGCTGCAGCGCGCGCATCACCGAATTGTACATGCCGCCCAGCATCACGATTCCAATCTCGCCCTCGGCGGGGCCGAAGGTTTCGTTGAGCTTGCGCTCTTTGATGAACGCGACCGCTGCCGGCCAGCGCCGTTCCAGCCTGTCCTTCTCGTGCATGAAATTTGCCGGCGGCAGGACGATGCGATTGACGTCACGCACGGGATTTTCGAGCGCCTGGCGGAGGGTGTATTTCGGTCTCTGGTTGTCCTTCGCAACAAACTGCCCGTGAACGTGACACGCGCGGATGCGCACCTGAAGCATGACAGGCGTGGAAGAGGCTTCCGACAGCTCAAAGCCATCCTCCACCGCCTTGACGATCGACGGCAGGTTTGGCCGCGGGTCGAGCAGCCAGATCTGCGATTTCATGGCGAAGGCATGCGAGCGCTCCTGCATGATGGAGGAGCCTTCGCCATAGTCCTCGCCGATGACGATCAGCGCGCCGCCGGCCACGCCACCCGATGACAGGTTCGACAGCGCGTCGGAGGCGACGTTGGTGCCCGCGGTCGATTTCCATGTCACGGCGCCACGCACCGGATACATCACCGACGCCGACAGCATGGCGGCGGCCGCGGCCTCCGACGCCGAAGTCTCGAAATGGACGCCGAGATCCTGCATCACGTCCCGGGCGTCCGCGAGCACATCCATGAGATGGGAAATCGGCGATCCCTGGTAGCCTCCGACATAGGCGACGCCGGATTGCAGCAGCGCCTTGGTGATCGCGAGGATACCTTCGCCGTGAAATATCTCGCCGGCGCCAAGTTTGAGATCCCGAACTTCGCGTTCGAACGACCGTTCAGCCATCACATCCACCCGCTTTGTTCATCGCGCTTGCCCGCTCACTCGCCGGCTGGTAGCTCTCGCCCGCAACCTTCGTTCCGGCAGAGCCATGACGAATACACACCCACGCATTGAACGCCGTTTCGTGCAAACGAAGCGCGCGCGCATCCATCTCGCCATGATCGGGAGCGGCGAGCCGCTGTTGCTGTTGCACCAGACGCCGCGTTCCTGGGATGAATTCCGCGACGTGCTGCCGCTGCTCGGACAGCGTTATCGTGCCATTGCCATGGATACGGTTGGTTTCGGCGATTCCGACGCTTTGCCCGCCGGCGAGGATTCGATCGTATCCTGGGCCGCGTGCGCATTCGATCTGCTCGATGAGCTTGGCATCGCGAGCGCCGCAATTGCCGGCCATCACACCGGTGCTGCGACTGCGATCGAAATGGCGGCGGCTCGGCCTGAGCGGGTTCGCGCGCTCGTGCTTTCGGCACCGCCTTACGTCGATGCGATCAGGCGCGCCGCCTTCGGCGGCAAGAAGATCATCGATGAGGTCAGTCCGAGCAGCGACGGCGCGCATCTGCTCGAGCTGTGGCAGATGCGGCAGCCTTTCTATCCGTCCGGTGATATCGATCTCTTCATCGATCTCTTGGAACGTTTCATGGTCGATGCCATCAAGGCCGGCCGCATGGCGGCGGAAGGGCACCGCGTCGTCAACCGTTATGTGATGGAAACGCAGCTGCCGCGGGTAGCCTGTCCGACGCTTGTGATCTCGCCGACCGCCGATCCGCATGCTCATCCGGTCGCGGGCAAGGTCGCCAAAGCCATCGCCGGCGCAAGCCTGATCGAGGTCGAAGGCGCCATGGTGCCGTTTCCGGACCAGATGCCCGAAATGTTTGCCGCGACGATCGTCAGCTTTCTCGATTCTGTCCTGCGGACCTGACGCGGGCGTCGGGGAAAGTCGATCAGTCATCTTTCCGCCCGCGAGCTATCAATTGCCTGAAGTCGGCGATGGCGCGCTCCGGCGCCAGAGCAAAGCTCGGCCCGCGACTGGGCTCGAGGCCTTCGAGGTGATGCAACGCGACCGCCATCTCTGCGGTCTTGAGTGCGACGGAGGCGCAATTGACGACGGGGGCGTGACGGACCTTGTAACCGCCCTTTCGGCACAACAGCAGTGCCGGCAGCACCCCGGCAGGAAGTATGACGTCGGCGCCCGCTGCAACCAAAGGAATAGCTTTCTCCTCGAAGATCGCGCGCATCCGCGCCAGCGCGGATTCATCGCCGGCAAACGCCGGATTGAAATCCTCCGGCACGAAGCCAAGCCCGACCACGCCACTGATCCGGTCGCGCAGGCCGTAGCGCTCAGCCTGCTCGTAGTGCCAGACTTCGAACACGGGATCGATCGAGACCAGGCCCAGTCGCCGCCCGAGTTGCGCGGCAAAGTGCAGCGTCGCCTCGCCGGCTCCCACGACGGGAATGCGGACGGCAGATCGCGCCTCGTAGAGGCCGGGGTCCTGGAAATGGCCGATGACGAAAGCGTCGTAGCGCTGAGCTTCAGCCTCGATGCAGCGATCGATGGCGAGCGCCGCGCAGCGAAACTCGGTCAGACGCCCGAAGTCGCGATCGGGAGGGGAGGTGCCGACGACATCGACGCTGGTTCCGGGCGCCGCAATGTCGTTCAGATAGCGGGACAGGCGCTCGAAATAAGGCGCGTTGTGCGCGGCGTCTACAAAGCTCAGCCACAGGATGCGCATCGGACACCCACCTCATCCCGATCCGTGCAACGTCGGACCGAGCAGAACATTACTTGAAGTGTAAACATATGCATCCGCATGTCAATTACCCTCCAGGAGACCTTCGCTGCAATTGTCCGACAGCTTCCAAAGGTCAGCTCTCCAACCACCGAACAGCGCAGTCGAGCAACAAAGTGCCAAATCCATCGGCATATTCTGCACCACTACGAGGCAACCCAATGAATCCCGGGGCAACACCCAGCGCCGCCTTGCTATTCGATCGTTGCTCCAAATAAATATGTATGTGCATATAATTGACAGAGAAAGCACCACCGCTCCGTTGACGCGCCGCAACTTGAGACCTAAAGTAATCGCCCAGTGCAAACTGGGTGAACGGATCGTCATGTCGGTAGCCACGCAATTGCCTGCAGGTCCGGACACGGTGTTCGCGGCATTCCAAGCGGCATCGGCGCGGCACGCGCACCGACCCTTCATCAGCGTGCTGACCGAAACCGCAGAGGCCTACGATATCGCGGCGAGCGAACTCAGCTACGGGCAAGTGCAGGCGGTGGTCGAACGGCTCGCCAGCGCCTATCGTCAAGCAGGCTATGGACATGGCCATCGTGTCGGCGTCCTCCTCGAAAATCGGCCCGACTTCTTCCTGCACTGGTTCGCGCTCAACGCGCTCGGCGTCTCGATCGTCCCGATCAATCCGGAGCTGCGCGCGGCCGAGCTCGAATATCTCACCGATCACTCCGAAATAGTAGCGGCGCTCGCCATCTCCTCGCGCCACGGCGACTTGATCGCCGCGGCGAAAGCGATAGGACGAACGATCAAGGTGTTCGGCCCCAACGACAAACCCGCCCCGATCGCCGTCCCACCGCCAAAGGCGGGGCTGCCGGATCGGAACAGTGAGTGCGCGCTGCTGTACACGTCGGGCACCACGGGACAGCCCAAGGGCTGCGTGCTGCCGAACGAATATTTCCTCTATGCCGGTTATTGGTATGCAAAGATCGGTGGTCTGATCGCCGTCCGGGATGGCGATGAGCGCATGCTGACGCCATTGCCGGTCTTCCACATGAACGCGATGGCCTGCTCCACCATGGTTATGATCGCGGTGGGTGGCTGCCTGATCGTACTCGATCGCTTTCACCCGAAAAGCTGGTGGAACAGCGTCCGCGAAGCGCGCGCGACCATTGTTCATTATCTAGGCGTCATGCCGCCGATGCTGATGGCTGCACCGAGAAGCCCGCAAGACGGAGACCATGCGGTACGCTTCGGCTTCGGCGCCGGCGTTGACCCCGCCCTGCATGGGGCGTTCGAGGAGCGCTTCGGCTTTCCGCTGATCGAAGCCTGGGCCATGACCGAAACCGGTGCCGGCGCTGAGGTCGCGGCCTCCCAAGAGCCGCGCCGTATCGGCACGCGCTGCTTCGGCCGGCCCGGCGCTGAGCTCGAAACGCGGATCGTCACCGATCGCGGCGACGATGCCGTAATCAATGAACCCGGCGAATTGCTCGTCCGCCATGCCGGCGCGGCGCCGCGCTACGGTTTTTTCCGCGAATACTTGAAAGACACTGAGGCGACGGCCGAGGCTTGGCGTGGCGGCTGGTTCCACACCGGCGACGTCGTCTGCCGTAGCGCCGACGGCTCGCTGCACTTTGTCGACCGCAAGAAAAACGTCATTCGCCGCTCCGGCGAGAACATCTCTGCTGCCGAAGTCGAGGGCGTTTTGATGCAACATCCGGCGGTGAAGCAGGTGGCGGTTGCCCCGACGCCTGATCCGGTGCGCGGCGACGAAGTGTTCGCACTCCTGGTCGTTCAGCCTGACGCCATTGCCGGCGCCGCGCTCGCGGAGGACATCGTGCGTTGGAGCCTGTCGCGCCTCGCCTATTTCAAGGCGCCGGGTTACGTGGCCTTTGTTCACTCGGTGCCGCTGACGTCGACCCAGAAAATCCAGCGCGGCGGCCTGAAGCAGCTGGTTGCAGCCTCGCTTGGCACCTCATCCTGCATCGATACGCGCGCGATGAAGAAACGGGTGGCGGCCTGATGCCACGGCAGCCCACCGCGCGTCGTTCCTATGATGGCGTGGTCGCCTGCCAGCCGGTCACCGTCCCCTATATCAGATACTCGCCGGAGAGCGCGGCCTGGTGGATCGGGCGCGCGCTGCGCCAGCTCGTCACACAATCGGGCTTGCGGCCGCAGGATCTCGATGGCTTCTCGTGCTCGAGTTTTACCGCGGCGCCCGATACCGCGATCGGGCTCACGCAACATCTCGGTCTTACGCCGCGCTGGCTCGACCATATTCCCTTAGGGGGTGCAAGTGGCGTCGTGGCTTTGCGCCGCGCGGCGCGCGCGGTGCAGGCCGGCGACGCGGAATTCGTGGCTTGCGTCGGCGCCGATACCAACCACGTCGATTCCTTCCGCACGACGCTCTCGACCTTTTCCCGCTTCGCCCAGGATGCCGTGTACCCTTACGGTTCCGGCGGCCCGAACGCGAGCTTCGCGCTCATCACCAAGAACTACATGAACCGCTTCGGCGCGCGACGCGAGGACTTTGGCAAGATCTGCGTCGCCCAGCGCGATAATGCGCTGTCGGTGCCGCATGCGCTGATGAAGCAAAAGCTGACGCTCGAGGCTTATCTCGCCGCAAGACCGATCGCCGATCCCATTCACTTGTTCGACTGCGTGATGCCATGCGCCGGCGCCGAGGCGTTTTTGGTTTGCCGCGAGGAGACGGCGCGATCGCAGGGCTGGGCCGGCGTGCGCATTCTTTCGACGATCGAGCGGCACAATGCCTTCGGCGATGATCCGATCCAGACACGTGGCGGCTGGGCGATGGATGCCGGCGAGCTCTGGGCGATGGCGGACGTGGGTCCTGACAGAATCGATTTCGTCGAAACCTACGACGACTATCCCGTGATCTCGATGCTGCAGTTCGAGGATCTCGGCTTCTGCGGCAAGGGCGAGGGTCCGGATTTCGTGCGCAGCCATACGCTCACCAACGACGGCAGCTTCCCGCACAACACCAGCGGTGGCCAGCTTTCCGTCGGCCAAGCCGGTGCGGGTGGCGGCTATCTTGGACTTGTCGAAGCGATCCGACAATTGACGGGTACGGCGCTTGGCAAGCAGGTGCCGAATGCGAAGATTGGCCTCGTTTCCGGCTTCGGCATGATCAACTACGACCGCGGTCTTGCTTCCTGCGCGGCAATCCTTGCGAGGTCAGCATGAGTACGCCGCTTGCCAGACCGAAACGCAAGAATCCGCTGGCGCGCACGCGCCTGCCGCTGCTTCCGCTGGGCGCACGCAGCCGCACCGCGCATGGCTTGACCGCGGCCGCCGCCGAAGGCCGCTTTGCGCTGCAGGTCTGCGAGGATTGTGCGCACGTCCCCTATCCGCCGCGCGACGCCTGCCCGCGCTGCCTGTCAGCGCGGCTGGCGTTTGGGCATGTCGACCCAAATGGCCGCCTGATCGCCGAGACCACGATCAGGGTTTCGACGGATCCTTATTTTCGCGAGCGCATGCCCTGGCGCGTCGGCACCGTCAAACTCGATGCCGGGCCCGTCATCGTCGCGCACCTTCATGGCGATACCGTCGAGGGCGAGCGCGTCAAGCTTGCCCTGAAGCTCGACAAGAGCGGTTCAGCCGTGATGCTCGCTTTGCCCGCACAGGAGACGCCGCATATGCAAGCCGATCCACACCTGCGCGAAATGACCTGTGATCCCAGATATCGCCGCGTGCTGATCAGCGACGGGCGCAACGCGGTAGGGCAGGCTATGGCAAGAGCCTTCTCCGAGGCTGGTGCGAGTATTGTCTTTGTCGGCATCGCCGATCCCTGGAAGCCGCTTCCGAACCAAGCGGAGCTCTCGAAGATCGAGCGCGTCGAGATCGTGCCACTCGACGTGACCGACACGGAATCGGTGACCGAGCTGGCGGCGCAGAATGGCGGCCGGATCGACATTATCGTCAATACCGCCGAACATGTCCGCCCCGGCGGCATCATCGAGCGCGGCAATCTGAGCGTCGCACGCGACGAAATGGATATCCGCTATTTCGGGATGCTGCGGCTGGCCCAGGCGTTCGGGCCAGTGTTGCGGTTTCGCGGCGCCGATGGCGCCAATTCCGCCGCCGCATTCGTCAACCTCTTGTCGGTCCACGCGCTGATGAACTGGCCGACCTATGGCGCAAATTCGGCCGCAGAGGCGGCCTGCTTATCCGCATCGCAATGCATGCGGGCCGAGCTTCGGCCGGGCGGCGTAAAAGTGCTCAACGCGTTTTTCGGGCCGCTCGAGACCGAATGGTTCCAGATCGTGCCGCCGCCAAAACTCGCGCCCGCCGCACTGGCCAAAGCGGTCGTCGCCGCGTTGAAGGACGGAAACGAGGATATTTTTGTGGGCGACATCGCCCAGGATATCCGGGAGCGGCTCAAGACCAATCCAAAAGCACTCGAACGCGAACTCGGCTCGCACTGAAAGTAAGCTGTCATGCCTACGCCCGATCTTCTCACTTTCGCCAACGCCGTCGCAACTGGCGCAATCCGCGTCATCGATCTCACGCAGACCTTGTCGCCGGAATTTCCGACCATCGTGCTGCCGCCGGAATTCGGCCAATGCGCGCCGTTCCGCCTCGAGGAGGTGTCGCGCTATGATGCGCGCGGGCCAGCCTGGTACTGGAACAATTTTACCGTCGGCGAGCATACCGGAACGCATTTCGACGCGCCAATCCACTGGGTATCGGGCAAGGACTTGCCCGACAATGCGGTCGATACCATTCCACCGCAAAAGTTCATCGCACCCGCAGCCGTGCTCGACTGCTCGGCGGAAGCAGCACGCGATCCCGATTTCATTCTCACCATCGACTTTGTCGAGCGATGGGAAGCCACGCACGGCCGCATCGCGCCGGGCGGCTGGGTGTTGCTGCGCACCGACTGGTCGAAGAAATCCTACACCGATTACGCCGGCCTTCGCGACGACGGCGCACACACGCCCGGCCCGTCTCCGGAAGTGGTCAAATGGCTGGTCGAAGCGCGCGACGTGCTCGGTTTTGGCACCGAGACCATCGGGACTGACGCAGGCCAGGCGCATCATTTCAACCCGCCGTATCCGGCACACTTCTATATGCACGGCAAGGGCCGCTACGGTCTGCAATGCCTAACCAAGCTCGACCAGCTGCCGCCGAAGGGCGCCATCATTTTCGCGGCTCCCCTGAAGATCAAGCAGGGTTCGGGCAGCCCGCTCCGAGTGCTCGCGCTGCTACCGGGTGGGTCGGCATGATCTACGGCTTCAGCTTTGGCGTGAAAACCATGAAAGGCATTTCGACATGACCGACAAATTTGAATTAGCGATCTCGCCGGCGACACGCGATCGCCGCGCGGCGCGCATGCTGGACCGCCGACAAATTCTCCTTGGCGCCAAGATGATTGGGATCACGACGGGGATCGGCGCGCTCGCGCCGTTGCGGTCGCGTGCCGAGGGCGTCGACAAGTCGACGCTGTCGATCGCCTTTCCCCTCGATGTGCCGACCTGGGATCCGAACGCGTTGTCGATCCCCGGCATACAGAATCTCTACGAAACGGTCTTCGACTCGCCGCTTTGCTACTCGCCCGACCTCAAGCTTTCCCCGCGCCAGATCACGGAGTGGAAGTGGGTCGACGACAAGGCGACGCGGCTTCAAATCACGCTGCGCGACGACATCTTGTTCCACGACGGCAGCAAGATGACCATGGAAGACGTCAAGTTCAGCCTTTCCGATCGCGCCAGGGCGGACAAGAAGCTGGTGGTGGGCGGCATGTTCAACACCGTCAGCGACATCGAGGTGGTATCGCCGACCCAGGGCATCATGCAGTTCAGCCGGCCGACGCCGACCGCCCCGATTTATCTTGCGTTCCTCACGGCCTATGTGGTGCCCAAGGCCTATATGCAGCAGGTTGGCCCCGAAGGTTTCAACGCCAAGCCGATCGGCGCCGGGCCTTATCGCATGGTGGAGCATCAACGCGGCTCGCGCATCGCGCTCGAGGCCTTCGACAAATATTGGGGCGGCGTGCCGCCGATCAGGCAGGTGACCTTCGAAATCGCGCCCGAGGCTTCCGCCCGCGTCGCACTGGTCGAATCCGGCCGCGCCGGCTTTGCTTCCCAATTGCCCGTGCGCGAAGTGCAGCGCCTTGCCCAGAAGGCCGGACTGGTCACCAAGATCTACCCCTTCTCCGAGGTCTATATGCTTCGGATACCGAGCTATATGCCGCCGATGGATAACGACCACGTGCGCGCCGCGATGCATCTTTCGATCGATACCGGGGCTTTGTCCAAGGCGTTCTACGCCGGCGTGGCCAAGCCCCTGTCCGTCATGGCGCCGGAGGGCACGCCCTCGAACGTGCCCGACTTCAAGTTTCCGTTCGACAAGGCCAGAGCCATCGTTGAATTGAAGGAAGCCGGTTACGGTCCGGACAAGCCGGTTTCCTTCACGCTGCTGTCGACCAACGGCGTGTTCCCGAACGACTACGACATGGCGCGCGCCATCGCGCAGATGTGGAAGGCGGTCGGCATCAACGCGACGATCGAGGAAACCACCAGCGCAAAATTGCTGGACGCGGCGCAGAACAGCAAGCTCGCCGGCCCCGTTCTTTACAGTTGGGCGAACGGCACCGGCGATCCCGAAAACTATGCCGGCCGAATATTCGATCCGCGCCTGCGGTTCTCGACCTGGAAGGACATGTCACTCTCGCCGCGCATCGACAAACTGATGACGGAAGCGAATGAGCAGGAGCGCATCGCTGGCTACAAGGCGCTGAATGTCGAGTCCTCGGAAAAATCCTGGGCGATCCCGCTGCTGCAGGGCATCACCACCGTTGCCTATTCCTCGGCGCTGGAGCCCACGCTGTTCGACAATGGCTACGTGCTTCCGGTCGCGATGAAGTATAAATGACGCGAGCTCCAATCGGCTGACGGTATTAAAGACATGCTGCAAGTGATATCGGCGATCGTGGTGCGACGACTGCTTCTGGCAGTGCCGACCCTGTTGCTGCTGTCGCTGGTCGTGTTCTTTGTGCTGCGGATCTTGCCGGTCGATCCGCTCGGCATGCTGCTGCCGGCATCCGCCACACCTGCCGATGCGGCTGCGCTGAGACAGCAACTCGGTTTCGACAAGCCTATTCCCCAACAATTCCTGATCTGGCTGTGGGCCGCCATCAATGGCAATCTCGGGATATCGCTCAACTTTCGCCAGCCGGTCTCGCAGCTGATGATGGCCGCCCTGCCCGCGACCATCGAGCTTTCCTTTTTCGGCCTCCTGCTGGCGCTCTTGATCAGCATTCCCGGCGGCGTGCTCGCCTTCGTGCTGTACCAGCGCAAGCGCGAAGCAGCAGTCGATCTCGCGGTCGCGCTGATGCAATCGATCCCGTCGTTTCTCTGGAGCCTGCTCTTGATCGCGGCCTTCGGCGTGCTTTGGCCGGTGCTGCCGTTCAGCGGCCGGGTCGGTCCGGAGGTCACCCTTCCTGGCCTTACCGGTTTTGCGCTTTTCGATCTCTTGCTGACGGGGCAGTTCAAGGGCTTGCTCAGCGTAGCCTCGCACCTCGTGCTGCCCGCGCTTGCGCTCGCGCTCGGCTTTGCCCCGCTCGTGATCCGGGTGCTGCGCTCAAGCCTGATCGAAGCCGCCAACGAGCCCTATGTCGAGGTCGCGCGGCTGCGCGGCCTGTCCGAGAGCCGCATCCTCTGGCGTCATATCCTCAAGAACGCCGCACTTCCCACCATCACAATGATCGGCGTGCAGTTCGGCTTCCTGTTCGGCGCGGCGCTGCTGGTGGAAATGATTTTTGGTTATCCCGGGATCGGCAACCTGATGGTGCAGGCCGTGAAGGGAAACGACTTGCCGCTGATTCAGGGCATTGCCCTGATCTTCTGCGTGCTGATGCTCGCCATTACCATCATCGTCGACGTGCTGTACGCGGTGCTCAATCCGCGCATGAGGAACCTGTGAGCGCCGTCGAGCTCCCCACCGTGACCCATTCTGGCGTCGAAACGTCGTCGAGCCTGCGGGCTGCCCTGCGTGAGCTCGCGCATCAACCCAGAGTCTGGGTGGGCGGGGTGATCCTGCTGGTGGCGATGCTGCTGGCGGTATTCGCGCCCTGGATCGCGCCGCACGATCCGCTCGATCAGGATCTCCTGCATATGCTGGCACCGCCGGCGTGGGCGCCGGACGGAAGTGCCGCCTATCCGCTCGGGACCGATGGCCTCGGGCGATGCGTGCTGTCGCGCGCCATCTACGGTGCCCGGGTTGCGCTGACGGTCGCCATCGCCGCCGCCTGGGGCTCGATGCTGCTGGGCGGCACCCTGGCGCTGCTCGGCGGCTATTTCGGCGGCGTGGTGGACCGTCTCATCAGCTATGTCGTCGACCTCTGGATGTCGTTTCCGCCGGTCGTGCTGTCGCTGATCCTCCTGGTCGGGCTTGGGACCGGTGTCGACAAGGTCATTCTGGCGGTGGTGCTGGTGGACTGGACACGCTTCTGCCGCGTGGTTCGCGCCGACGTGCTGGTGACGCGCCGTCGCGACTTCGTGCTGGCCGCCCAGCTGATCGGCTTCAGCCATTGGCGCACCATGTCGCGCGAGGTGCTGCCCGCGGTCGTGCCGCTGATGATCACGCTGTTCTCCATCGAGATGGGGATCGCCATCGTGGTCGAGGCGACGCTGTCCTTCATTGGGTTATCGGTGCCGGCCGAGATCACCACCTGGGGCCAGATGCTGGCAGATGCCCGCAACGACATGCAGAGTGCGGTCTGGGTATTGCTGACGCCGGTGGCCTGCATCATCGTCACCGTGTTGGCCTGCAATCTTCTCGGGGACGGTGTCCGCGTCGCACTCGATCCGCGGCTGCGTCAGCGCGTGGGATAGTCATGCTCTCGATCGACAATCTGACGCTGAGCACCCGCATCGACGGACGACAGATCGATCTGCTGCGCGATCTCTCCGTATCGCTCCGGCGCGGCAGGGTGCTGGGCCTGGTCGGCGAGTCCGGCGCCGGCAAGAGCATGATCGGCCGCATCATCGCCGGCCACACGCCACAGGGCTTCGAAGTCACCAAAGGGCGCGTGTTGTTCGACGACACCGACCTGCTTTCGCTCGACCGCAAGGCGTGGCGCGCGCAGCTCGGACGGCGCATCGCCTTCATCCCACAGGAGCCTCTGACGGCGCTGAACCCGGTGCTGACCATCGGCCACACCTTTGATGAGCACCTCGCGCATCTCGGCGTCGCATCCAAAGCGCGTCGCGCGCTCATGCTGCAGCAACTCGATGCAGTGCATCTGCCAAAACCCGACGAGATGCTGCACCGCTATCCGCACGAGCTGTCCGGCGGGCAATGCCAGCGCGTGCTGATCGCGATGGCCTTTGTCGCCAATCCGGCGCTGATCGTGGCCGACGAACCGACCACGGCGCTCGACGTGGTGAGCCAGGTCAATGTGCTGCGACTGCTTGCCGAACAGCGGCGTCAGCATGAGACGGCCATGCTGCTCATCACCCACGATCTTCGGCTCGCGGCCCATGTTTGCGACGACATTACCGTGCTCTATGCCGGTGAGCAGGTCGAATATGGACCGGCCCACGAGGTGTTGCGCCGCTCGCGCCACCCCTATACCTGGGCGCTCGACCAGGCGACGCCTGATGTCCATGGCCCGCAGCGCCGGCTGACGGCCCTGAGTGGCCAGATGCCCGGCGTCAGCGCGCTCGGAACGATGATCGGGTGCCGCTTTGCTAATCGCTGCCCGCAGCGCGTGGCAGCTTGTGACGCAGCACCGCCGGCGTCGATCGAAAGCGCGCCCGGTCATTGGGTGCGTTGCCTGACGCCGCGCGACGTTGCGTCAGCCAACGGTGCGTGCGAGAGCATAGCCGCGATCTGGCAGGCGCCCGATGGCAATGCCTCAGTGACGCCGCTGATCGAGTTGCGGGACGCTACGCTGTGCTACACCGCCAGGCGCGGCCTGCTTGGGCAACGCAAGGTGCGAAACTTTGCGGTCGAAAGCTTGTCTCTCACGGTTCAAGTCGGAGAATTCGTCGGCATTGTGGGAGAAAGCGGCAGCGGCAAAAGCTCGGTCGCAAAGCTGATCGTGGGGGCCGAGGCGCTCACCGGCGGCGTGCTGCTGATCGAAGGGCAGGATCGGGCAGTGGCCGACGCCGAGATCAGGCGACTGAACCGCGAGCATGTCCAGATGATCTTTCAGGACCCCCATTCGGCGCTTAATCCGCGGCGCTCGGTCTATCGCCTGCTGACCCAAGCCTACGAAGCTGATCGCGCCGCCGCGGCCATGACCAAGCAGCCACGCGATGAACGCGCGCGGGAGTTGCTCGCCGATGTCGGATTGCCGCAGGACACGCTGACCCGCTTTCCCAGTCAGCTCTCGGGCGGACAAAAGCAGCGCGTCAACATCGGACGCGCGCTGTGCGTGATGCCGCGCTTGATCGTCGCCGACGAGATCGTCTCCGGCCTCGACGTCTCGGTGCAGGCCCAGATTCTCAACCTGCTGATCGAGCTGGGACGCCGGCACGGCATCGCGCTGGTGCTGATCTCGCATGATCTCTCGGTCGTGCGCTATCTGTGCTCCCGGGTCGTCGTCATGCAGCGCGGCAAGGTGGTCGAGCAGGGAAAGACTGAGGCGGTGTTTTCCGATCCGCAGCACGCTTATACGCGATTATTGTTGTCGTCGGTGCCGCCTGCGGATCCCTCCGTCGCATGGCCGCCGGCCGTCGGCGCCGCTCCCTAGGAGGGATTATGGAGGCCACTTTGAACACCACCCAAAAGCACCGCATCTGGGCGCAGGGCGCCACCGATCAGGTCGGCCACCGCAATTACCTCGCGGCGCTGCTGCCGCACATGAAGGCCTGCGCGGATCCCGACTTCGAACTGGAATTCAAGACCATGACGCCCTCGGTCACGACGGTGCACGCGTTGTCGGAATTCCGTTTCTCGCGTGCGGCGGTCCGCGGCGCCATTCAGGCCGAACGCGAAGGCTATGACGCCTTCTTCATGAACCACTTTCAGGACGTTGGCCTCTACGACGCACGGGCGTCGGTGAACATTCCCGTGCTTGGTCTGGGCGAAGCGACCTTGCTCCATGCCTGCACCATGGGCCGCAAGCTCGGCCTGCTCGCGATCAACCCTGCCTTCATACCGACCCACACCGAGCAGGTACATCGCTATGGGCTGCAACAACGGATTGCCGGCATCCGCGCCATCAACGCCAACATCGGCGATTACATGGAGGCCTTCGCCTCGCCCGCGAAAAAGGCGGAGCTGCAAGCCATATTCGAGCGCGAGGCCCGGAGCCTCATCGACGGAGGCGCTGACGTCATCGTGCCGACGGGAGGCATTCCGATGATGCTGTTCGGCACCGAGGCGGGAGCCAATGTCGACGGCGCTCCGATCGTCAACGGCGTCACGGTAGTGATCAAGGCCGCCGAGATGGCGGTCAAGCTGAAGCGCCTCGGGGGGGCGGTCGCTAGCCGCCACCCACAGTCGGGCTTTGCGTTGCCATCTGCTCAAGTGCTCGACGAGTTTCTGAGGCATGGCTGAGTCGGGAACGACCTCAGTTCGGTGCGGAAGGAGACGCACATAATTGCGAGAAGGTTCGCTTTGCACACGAACGGCACATTCGACAGGTCAGGTCTTTAGTCCGCACTTGGACGACGTTGTGAAGCAGCAATATCTTGCACGACCGCCGCACCAGTTTCGCACCAGAAACGACCTCGACAAATCACAACAAACGCGATCGAAATCAAACGAAAACGTAACAAAATCAACAAAGCTGACCTTTATCCTCGCGCTCATAACGGCCTGGTTGCAGGTTCTTGCATCTGGAGGAACAGCATGATGCCGAACTGATCGGCGGTGGAACGAGACCCCCGCCCCAGATATCATCGCCTGAAACTCCGTCCGTTTCATTTCCTATCGTATCCAATTCTACGATCGAGCAAAAAGGCCCTGCCCTTTCTTAAATGACCGCTGCATCCTTCTGGGATGAAGCGCGCAAGAATGAGGGGAGCGGTTGATCGTGTATCGTGGCGCGCAACCTCAGGCGAAATAGATCCCGCTCTGATCAAATTTGTTGAAGCACTTGCAATTGCTGACGTCAGACGCGATCATCTTTTTGAAAGCGAGCGTCTGATGAAGAATCATCTTGACGCCGCTGGCGAGAAGCGCATCAGCAGTGGTATTCGAGATGAAACCCGCAGCGATCTATGCTCGGTTCTCGACCGAGCTTCAAAACGAAAAATCGACTGAAGACCAGATTGCTCTGTGCCGGACGTACGCGGCGCGTCATCAACTTAATATTGTTGCGACTTTTGAGGACAAGGCTCGTTCTGGCACCTCAGTATTCGGCCGCGATGGCTTGATGCAGCTTATGGATGCGGCACGCCAGAACCTTTTCACAGTAGTCATCGTGGAGGCCGCTGGATCGGCTCTCGCGTGACATGGAAGATCTGGCCGGCATTCACAAGCGGTTGTCTTTCCAAGGGATCGAAATCCAGGCCGTCCACGATGGCACGGCCGACTCGATTCTAATCGGGATTCGCGGCCTCGTTGGACAGATGCAGCGCGAAGACGGGGCGAAAAAGGTCCGCCGCAGCATGGCCGGCGTGGAACGCCGCGAAGACCCAACTGACCGGCGTGCCAAAATGCTGCATCTCACCGCCATCGGCGAGACAAAAGCCGAAGAGATCAACCGGGTGCTGCGACGCAAGAGTAAGCCTTTGGCTCGCGGTTGGGACCGCACCTTCGATGATCCGATCTTGCTCCCTGATGGCCGCGAGCTGCGCACCTTACGCGATGCCGGAAACTACATCGCCAGCTTGCCCAAGGCCGAGTCGCCTTGGCCCGTCATGACATCAGTATCGGCGGCCGGCTCGATCGACCGGGACGTCGCAACGACGCGGTAGTCGCGTTCCCCGAACGCGCGAACGATCCCGGCACCAATCCCTTGCGACGCACCTGTGACAACACGACTTTTTGCGCTGTGCTCATGATCCGGTCCCTTGGTCGATTGAGCCTGGCTTTATTCCCGACTTGTCCTGCAGGTCGCCTCTCGCGAGCCGAGGCGGGTTACGATGCTCCGCTTGCGGCAAGAGGATCGTAATCGCTGCGCCTCAGGTGGGTCCGGCACACCACACAGAGAACGTCAGCGCCATCGCGGTCCCAACCCGTGGCTGACGACACCCATTTCTTGCGGCTGTTGATGACCCACTTGCCGCCCTCTCGCCTGGCCGTGGTGCGGACGCCCTCGCCGGGCGGCGGCGCGCCAGCATTGGCGCTGCCCCCCGGTTCACTGGAGCAAAAGCCGGCGAGCGGCGCGCCGCTGGTCTTCAAAAACGGTGCGAGAAGCCGCCTGCACTGATCCGGAGTGCCTCCGAGAAGTATCGGCAGCACACCGAGCGCCGTGCCGAGCATCGTGAGCGTCACGCTCGGGTTCACGCTGTAACACTCTTCCGCCAGGATCGGTATATCCATCAGCCCGGCGCTATCGCCACCGGCCGGCGCCGGGATGCACTTGCGCAGGTATCCGGCCGCCACCATGGCCTCGTAGGTCGGCTTGGTGGCATGGAAGCGCTCTTCAGGTGTTGCCAGCAAGTCCGCCGCTTTGGCCTCGCCGAGCACTTCCTTGGCAAATCTGGGGGACGTAAGCTGGAGATCGCGCTGTTGCGCGGTGAGAGTGAAATCAATCGCCATGGTGATTTCTGCCTCGCTGGGGTGTCGTCCGCGACCAACGCTTAATTCAGCGAGATCTTGGACGGCAGTGCCCGCTTTCTTGGCCCGGAGTGAACCAGCCTTCCTAGCGGGTGGCCTTGGTGCGGCGAAACTCCCGCGGAGCCAATCCATGGTGGCGCTTGAACAGGCGATTGAAATGCGAGATGTCGCGGAAGCCCGCTGCGAAGGCGATTTCCGCGACGGTCTTGCGGCCACAATCGAGCAGATCGCGCGTGCACGCAACGATCCGCCTGTCATTGACCGAGCGGCCGGTGGCGGCAAACAGCCGGTGCACATAGCGCTCGGAGCAGCGGAACCTGGCAGCCAGCTTTGCCGCGCCGAGCTCGGGATCGTCGCTGTGACGATCGATATGATCGAGCATCATGGACAGCAGCACGGGAATGTGCACGCGCTCGGCCGAGACCTCGCCGAGGATATCCGGCGCATGCGAAATCAGATCGACCACATGTGCGCCGATCTGCTCAGTCGTTCTTGGGACTTGGAACAGCGCTCAGGCAGAGTTCGGCATATCCGGCCAACGTTCGGGAGAGAGCACGGCCGGTTTCCGAGGCAGATAGGCTGAGCCTTGGGCGATCGAGCAACCCTCTTGGCAGCGGCTGTCGCGGGACGGCAAAGCAGAACAGCTTGAAGTTGCGCCCGTTGGCGATTTCGAACGGGTCTGTCGTGGCGGCCACTGCCAGATCACCGGGCGCACTGATCTGCTCGTGGCCGCGTTGGGTCGTGCGCCCCAGACGTTCGAGCTGGAGGTTGACAAAGCAGAGATCATCCGTACTCGCGGCAATGTGCGACGCAAGGCGAAGCACGGTGTGCCGGGTGGCCGTGACCAGCGATATTTGGATCGGAGCGGCCTCAACCCTTGAGATCGCCCTTCAAAAGGCTGGTCGGCAATCCTGCGCGGCTCAAGCCGCACGAAAGCAGCCGCAAGGTCGTCAGCCCAGCTTCCAAACGGCTGATCCGCCCGTCGCGCCTTGGTCGACCACTCCATGAGCACCCAACAAAATGGAATTGCAAAGGGCCTGCCCAGCGCAACGATATCGCTAGCTGGAAATATGGTCAAATTCCGGATTCAGCGCCTCGCAATGTCTCAGGGCTGCCGTCCGTCAGGCTCCAGGGTCGGCCGGCAACGTGAACTGAAACACCGCGCCGCGCGGCTCGTTCGCGCTCGCCCACAAGCGTCCATTATGCGCGTCGATGATTGACCTGCAGATAGCCAGGCCCATGCCTAAGCCTTCGGACTTCGTGGTGTAGTATGGATCGAAGACATGCTCGAGCATCTGCGGCTCCAGGCCCGGTCCGGAATCGGCAACCCGGACGAGCACGAAGTTCGATTCGGCAGGCGCGGCGGTGATAAGCAGGTCTCGCGTCCCGTCCGCGGTGGCGGCCATAGCCTGGGTCGCGTTGACAACGAGGTTGAGCAGCACCTGCTGCAACTGCACGCGATCGCCCTTGATGAGCGACAGACCCTCCGCAAGTTGTGTCTTCACCGCCACCCCGCTTTTCAACGCTTCACTACCCGTCAGGGCGATGACCTCGCGTATTGCTTCGTTGAGGTCGAAGCGCTCCTTGGGTCGCGGCGCCTTCTTGACGAGCGCACGCGTTCTGGCAAGCACTTCACTGCTGCGATGGGCATCCTTGATGACCTGCTCGATTGAAACGCGTGCTTCCTCGATCTCAGGCGGCTTCAGGCTGAGCCAGTTCAGCGCGGCGTCGGCGTTGATGCTGACGGCGCTTATTGGCTGGTTGACCTCATGGGCGATCGAGGAGGTCAGCTGGCCCATGGTGGCGACCCGGTTCGCGTGCGCCAGCTCAAGCTGCATTTCCTGCAGATCATGATACAGCAGGGTATTCTCAAGAGAGATCGCGGCCTGAGCGGCCAGCAGCTCCAGCACTGCGACCCGGTCCGGCGTGAAAGCGTGCGTTGCCAGCGCATTCTCAAAATACAGCAGCCCGGTCAGGTTGGCCTGCTTCATCAGCGGCAAACAGAGGATCGATCTGGGGTGACGGCGCTTCACATACTCTCGATCGCACAGTTGATCCGGCTCGGAGGTGTCATCGAGAATGAGGGTTTTTTGCGCGCGAATGACGTAGCGCAACAGCGCCTCGGGACAATCGGGGCCGGAGATCGGTGTATCGCACATCACGACCGAAAATTCATCTCCGCGCGACTGGCCTTCCGCCTTGATCCAGAAATCATTGTGCCGCGCCAGGATCAGTAGGCCGCGATCTGCGCCGGCGTTCTGCAGCGCGATTTTCATCAACGTCTCGATCAGCCTGGGCAGCTCAATCTCGGTTGATACGGCCTGCGAGGCCTTGACCACGGTCGTGACGTCCATTCGCTGGACCTGATCGGTCACCTTGCCGACACTGCCGCCATCTTCGGTGACATGCAGCCGCGGATGAAGCCGTTCGAGCTGCCTCACCTTGGCATCCGCTCCCCAACGATGGTAACCGTAATGGGCGTCGCGCAGGTAAGCATGGGCGGTCTTCTCGAATCCGCGAGCCGCGTAAAACCGTGCAGCAAGCTCGTTGGCGAGCGCCTCATTGTGGATAAATCCGTGCGCGCGTGCCGAGCGGATGGCCTGTTCGTAAAGCTCCTCCGCCTCCAGCTTTCGGCCTTCGATGCGGGCGATCTCCGCCCCGACCAGCGCAGCCCGGTTCTCGAAGTTCTCCGGGCAGTTCCGGGCGAACTTTTCAAGCTGCCGATGGTGCGCAGCCAAGGCCTCTATATCGTCGGAAGGTTGATTGGACGGAGCCCCA
>Ga0070710_10000266_pt1 | contig 24808 bp, 24 predicted proteins | sample LARL52metaG_FD_65454 | JGI IMG/M metagenome (GOLD analysis project Ga0070710, IMG submission 65454) | Corn, switchgrass and miscanthus rhizosphere microbial communities from Kellogg Biological Station, Michigan, USA - LAR L5-2 metaG | ecosystem: Host-associated > Plants > Roots > Rhizosphere ...
TCGAACCCCATGACGAACACCAACGCGACGTTCCTGCACCACCTGCTCGACGTCGGGCACCTCGCCGCGTTCGAGCACGGCAGCGCGACGCTCTACCTGACCGAGCTGCCCAGGTCGCTCACCCACGAGCTGATCCGGCACCGGCACTTCTCGTACTCGCAGCTGTCCCAGCGCACCGACCCGACCGACGTCGTCGAGCCCGACCTGATCACGCGGGATCCCGAGCTGCACGCGCGGTTCGTCGCCGCCACCGAGGCGAGCCTCAAGGCGTACGAGGACCTCGTGCAGAGCCTGGAGAAGACCGTCAACGGTCGGCGCGCGCGGCAGATCGCACGGTCCGTGCTGCCCAACGCCACCGGCACCGAGATCGTCGTGACGGGCAACTACCGCTCGTGGCGGCACTTCATCGCGATGCGCGCCACCGAGCACATCAACGTCGAGCTGCGCGAGCTCGCGGTCGCCTGCCTGCGCGAACTGATCAAGGCCGCGCCCAACGCGTTCGCGGACTTCGTGATCTCGACACTCCCGGACGGCACAGAAGTTGCTTCGAGCCCGCTGGTGGTTGAAGGCTGACGCCCATGAAGCGGCTCATCGTGGACGTTCGGCCTGGTGAATACACAGTCACGCGCCTGGCGCCGGACGCCCCGGTCCCCACCGGGCTGCTCGACCTGACCGACGTGCTGGTGTCCGTGACGAGGACACCGGACGAGATGTCGGTCATCGCGCCGTCGTCGTTCGCCATCACGAGCGACAACGCCGAGGAGGGCTGGCGGCTGCTGACCGTGCGCGGGCCGCTGGAGTTCACGCTCACCGGCATCATGGCCGCGCTCGCGGGCGAGCTCGCCGCCGCGGGCGTCACGTTGTTCGCGTTGTCCAGCTACGACACGGACCACCTGCTGGTGAAGCACTCGGACCTCGGTCGCGCCGTGCTGGCGTTGCGTGCCGCGGGTCACGAACTGGCCGTAGCACCGGAAGCCTAGGAACCGATCACCTGTGTGGCGGGTCTGAAGTACCGTCAACGCCCCCCGGTTCCGTTGGTAGGAGTGCACGTTTGCCCATGAATGGAAACCAGTACAACCAGGCTGTCGAACCGCGCGTCATCGCCGGCAGGTACGCCCTGGTGGCCGAGCTCGGCCGCGGTGGCATGGGCATTGTGTGGCGTGCGCAGGACCGTCACATCGGACGCTTCGTCGCGATCAAGGAACTGCACCTGCCCGACGGCATCGCGCACGAGGAACGCCGTGTGCTCGAAGAGCGCGCTCTGCGTGAGGCGCGCACCGCGGGCAAGCTCAACGACCCGTCCATCGTGACGGTGTACGACGCGATCAACGAGAACGGCACGACGTACATCGTCATGGAGCTGGTCGAGGCGGCGACGCTGTCGACGTTGATCAGCACCCACGGCCCGATGCCGCCGAACCAGGTCGTGTCGATCGCGCTGCAGGCGTTGTCCGCGCTGGAGACCGCGCACCACGCCGGGATCGTGCACCGCGACGTCAAGCCCGGCAACCTGATGGTCCGCCCGGACGGCAAGCTCAAGCTCACCGACTTCGGCATCGCCCAGGCCGTCGACGACCCGCGCCTCACGACCAGCGGCAGCCTCATCGGTTCGCCCGCGTACATGGCGCCGGAACGCATCCACGGCCACGAGGCGGGCCCCGCGTCCGACCTGTGGGCGCTGGGCGCGACCCTCTGCTACGCCGTGGAGGGCTGGAGCCCGTTCGAGCGCTCGTCCACGGCCTCCACCCTGCACGCGATCATGAGCGAGACGCCCCGGTTGACGCGCGCGACGGGCGTGCTCAGCGCCGTGATCACCGGTCTGCTGATCGCCGACCCGAACGCGCGGCTGTCCGGCCCGCAGGCCCGCGCGATGCTGTCGAGCATCGGCAACCAGCCGACGCCGCCCACCGGAATCCCACCGGTCCAGACGCAGCAGTACCAGCAGACGCCCGCCGTCGACCCCGCGAAGAAGAAGCGCAACCGCATCCTCGCGATCATCGGCGCGGTCGCCATCGCCGCGGTGGCGTTCACGGGCGGCATCTACGCGCACAGCTGGTTCGCGGCGCCCGGCGGCAGCGGCAGCCAGGCGCTGACCTACGGCGAGGGCGGCGAGGTTCCCGTCTTCGGCCTCTCCGACAACACGTGCGGCACCGGCCAGGTCGCACCCACCAAGCAGCTCGACTCGCAGGCCCGCGAGGAGTGCGACAAGCCGCACGACTTCGAGGTGTTCGAGGCAGTGGAGACGTTGCCGGTCGAATCGAACCTGCCCGACGCGACCTACCCCGGTGTGGACGCGCTGAAGACCATGGGCGTCTCCCGCTGCGAACTGACGCTGAAATCACAGTGGGTCAAGGACAGCGCAAAGCTCAAGCTCACCACCCTGATCCCCACCGACACGGCGTGGAAGAAGGACAAGAACGACAACGCGCAGCGCCGCGTCTACTGCGTTGCGAGTAAGAAGGACGGTAGCCAGCTCACCAGCACCATCAGCGCGAAGAAGGGTAGCTAGCCGTGGGTCTCGCCCGCGACGAGCGCAAGGCGCTCGTCGACCTCATGACCGAGCTCGGCCCGGACGCGCCGACGTTGTGCGGCACGTGGTCGGCGAAGGACCTCGCCGCCCACCTCGCGATCCGCGAACGGCGCCCCGACGCCGCGCCCGGCATCGTGCTGCCGGTTTTCGCGAAGTGGACCGAGAAGGTGCAGGAGGACTACACGCACAAGGCGTGGAGCGAGCTGCTCGACCTCGTGCGCACGCCGCCGTTCTGGATCCAGCCGGTCGACGACCTGATGAACACCGGCGAGTACTTCGTGCACCACGAGGACGTGCGCCGCGCGCAGCCCGATTGGAAGCCACGGCCGTACGACGAGCACCGCGAGAAGGCGCTGTGGAAGCTGCTGCCGTTCACCGCGCGCATGACGTACAAGTCGTCGCCGGTGGGCGTCACGCTCGTACGGCCTGACGGCGAGCACATCGTGGCCAAGCCGGGGGCGAACGGCGTGGTGATCACGGGTGAGGTTGGGGAACTGGTGATGCTCGCATTCGGGCGTGACCAGGCTCGGGTGGAATACAGCGGTGACGCCGACGCGGTGCAACGGGTGCGGTCGTTGAACCGAAGTGTCTGATCTCGGGTAGTTTCTGCGCATGCCTGCAAGCCCGTGCGCAGGGCCGGACCGCCCGTTCGGCCGCGTTCTCACCGCCATGGTCACGCCCTTCGACTCGCGCGGCGAGGTCGACCTGCCCAAGGCGCAGGAGCTGGCGAAACACCTGGTGGACCTGGGCAACGACGGCCTGGTCGTCAACGGCACGACCGGGGAGAGCCCGACCACGACCGACCGCGAGAAGGCCGCGCTGATCACGGCCGTCGTGGAGGCCGTGGGGGACCGGGCGACCGTGGTGGCGGGTGCGGGCACCTATGACACCGCGCACAGCATCCACCTGGTGCAGCAGGCCGAGAAGGCGGGCGCGCACGGCGTTCTGGTCGTGACGCCCTACTACTCTCGGCCGCCGCAGGAGGGGCTGCTGGCGCACTTCACCGCCGTCGCCGACGCCTCCGGGCTGCCGGTGATGCTCTACGACATCCCGCCGCGCGCGGTCGTGCCGATCGAGGTCGACACCCTCCTGCGGCTGGCGGAGCACCCGCGGATCCTGGCCGTGAAGGACGCCAAGGGCGACCTGCACGCGGGCAGCCGGGTGATGGCGAACACCGATCTCGCCTACTACTCGGGTGACGATCCGCTGAACCTGCCGTGGCTGTCCGTGGGCGCCGTCGGGTTCGTGAGCGTCATCGGTCACCTGGCCGCCGACCGCCTGCGGGATCTCATTGATGCGTATGAAACCGGAGACGTGGTCCGGGCCAAGGAAATCCACGAGTCGCTGCTGCCGCTGCTGCGACCCTTCCGCCGGGTTCCCGGCGTGACGTACACGAAGGCCGCACTGCGCCTGCGCGGACTGGACGTGGGTGACCCCCGTCTGCCGCTCGTGCCGGCCGCGGCCGAAGACATCGAGGCCATCGCGGCCGAACTGGGAGTCAACGCGTGACCCACTCGACCGAAGTCCCGCCCGCTCTGCCGGAAGGCGGCCTGCGGGTCGTCGCACTCGGCGGAATCGGCGAGGTCGGCCGCAACATGACCGTTTTCGAGCACGCCGGCCGGCTGCTCGTGGTCGACTGCGGCGTTCTGTTCCCCGAAGACGACCAACCGGGCGTCGACCTGATCCTGCCCGACTTCCGCGCCATCGAGGACCGGCTCGACGACATCGACGCCATCGTCCTGACGCACGGGCACGAGGACCACATCGGCGCCGTGCCGTTCCTGCTGAAGCTGCGCCCCGACGTGCCGGTCGTGGGCTCGCGCTTCACGCTGGCGCTGCTCGCCGCCAAGTGCCGGGAGCACCGGCAGAACCCGCAGCTGGTGGAGGTCCGCGAGGGCGAAAGGCGCTCGTTCGGACCGTTCGAGCTGGAGTTCTTCGCGGTCAACCACTCGATCCCGGACGCGCTCGCCATCGCGATCCGCACGTCCGCCGGTCTGGTGCTGCACACCGGTGACATCAAGCTGGACCAGCTGCCGTTGGACGGCCGTCTGACCGACCTGGCCGGGTTCTCCCGCCTGGGCGACGAGGGCGTGGACCTGTTCCTGGTCGACTCGACCAACGCGGAGGTGCCCGGTTTCGTCGTGCCGGAGCGCGAGATCGGCCCGGTGCTGGAGAACGTGATCCGCAAGGCCCGCCAGCGGGTCATCGTCGCGTGCTTCGCCTCGCACGTGCACCGCGTGCAGCAGGTGCTGGACGTCGCCGTGCAGTACAAGCGCAAGGTCGCGTTCGTGGGCCGCTCGATGGTGCGCAACATGGGCATCGCCTCGGATCTCGGCTTCCTGAACGTGCCGGACGGGTTGTTCGTCGACCTCGACGAGGCCATGCGGATGGAGGAGGACGAGGTCCTCTTCGTGTCGACGGGTTCGCAGGGCGAGCCGCTGTCGGCGTTGTCGCGCATGGCCAGGGGCGACCACCGGCAGATCTCGATCCGCGAGGGCGACACGGTGATCCTCGCGTCGTCGCTGATCCCCGGCAACGAGAACGCGGTCTTCAACGTCGTCAACGGCCTGGCCAAGCTCGGCGCCACCGTCGTGCACCAGGGCAACGCCAAGGTGCACGTCTCGGGCCACTCGCCGGCCGGCGAACTTCTGTTCCTGTACAACGCCGTTCGGCCGTCCAACGTGATGCCGGTGCACGGCGAGTGGCGGCACCTCCGCGCGAACGCGGCTCTCGCGGTCGCCACCGGTGTCGCCGAGGACCACGTCGTGATCGCCGAGGACGGCGTCGTCGTGGACCTGGTGGACGGCAAGGCGGCTGTTTCCGGACGCGTTGTGGTGGGCCACGTCTACGTCGACGGACTGTCCGTCGGCGATGTCGGCGAGTCCACTCTGTCCGATCGGCTGGTGCTGGGCGAGGGCGGGTTCATCTCGATCTCCGTCGCCATCGACACCGCGACCGGACGGGCCGTGGCGCCGCCGACCATCTCCGGACGCGGCTTCTCGGACGACCCCAAGGCGCTGGACCAGGTCGTGCCGCTGGTCGAGATGGAGCTGGCGCGGACCGAGGCCGAGGGGATCACCGACACGCACCGGGTCGCCCAGGCCGTGCGCCGGGTGGTCGGGCGCTGGGTGGCGGAGACCTACCGGCGCCGTCCGATGATCGTGCCCACCGTCATTCCGGTGTGAGTTCGGGTCAGCTGTGCCGATCGCGCGGGTCGGCACGGCTGACACCTTCTCGTCCCTTGGGCCCGTGTGGAAGACGATCCGGTCGCCGAGTTCGTCGTCGCCCCCGGCCGCATGAGCTCGTGCGGGGTCCGTGCCCCGCTGTGATCTGCGTCGCCCTCGTCCGCTAAGGTCAAGTCCCTGACCATGGACGAGGGGGTCGCCTCATGGCCGATGATGTTTTCTCACCACCCGGCAAGGAAGACATCTTTCTTCCGCCGATCTTCACCTGGCACCAGCCGTTCGGACTGCCGTTCGATCTCGCGGTGACCAAGGCGCACGTGCTGCTGGTCCTGTCGATCGCGATCATCCTGTCGTTCTTCCTGATCACGACCAGGAACCTGAAGCTGGTGCCGTCGCGCTGGCAGTTCGCCGCCGAGTCGGTCTACGACTTCGGCCGCAACACCATCGCGCGCGAGCAGATCGGCGCGAAGGAGTTCACGCCGTACATCCCGTTGATCGTCAGCATCTTCTGCTTCGCGCTGGTGAACAACCTCTACGGGCTCATCCCGTTCGTGCAGTTCCCGACGTTCACGCACAGCGGGTTCCCGTTCGCCGTGGTGGTGATCATCTACCCGCTCTACCACTACGTCGGCGTCAGGAAGTTCGGGCTCAGGGGCTACCTGCGCAACCAGTTCGTCATCCCGGACGTGCCGAAGCCGGTGCTGTGGGGGCTGCTGATCCCGACCGAGGTCATCCTGAAGTTCTTCTTCGACCCGGTGAACCTCATGATCCGGGTGTTCGCGGCGATGTTCGCGGGCCACCTGCTGGTGCTGGTGTTCACGCTCGGCGGCGAGTTCCTGTTGCTGCACGGCCCGATCTGGCTGAAGCCGGCGTCGGTGCTGGGCTTCGCGCTCGCGATCGGGCTGATCTTCCTGGAGGCACTGGTGCAGGTGCTGCAGGCGTACATCTTCGCCCTGCTGTCCGCGCACTTCATCGGACGGGCGCTGGCCGAACAACACTAGGGGCGCTGGCACACCAGGTGCAGCGACTCCTCGGGCATGGCGCCGGGGTAGGACGGGGTGAAGACCGGACGGCTCCGGCGCACGACCCGCAGGCCGACGTCGCCGAGGCGGGACTCGAAGTTCTCCTCGGAGAACGACGACACCTCGATCTCCTGGCCCATCCAGGGCAACGTGACCTGCTCGGCGTCGATCGCCACGGTGGCGAGGAAGAAGTGCCCGCCCGGTCGCAGCCACGTCGAGATGCGGCCGAGGGTCTGGATGATCTCGGCCTGCGGCATCTGCAGCAGGGAGAAGACGGCGCAGATGACGTCCCACGAACCGGCGGGTGACTCGAAGTCGCGGATGTCGATCTTGTGGAACGTCGCTTCGGGGACCTGGGCGGTCGCGATGTCGACCATGACCGGCGAGACGTCGAGACCGGTGACCTTCATGCCCGCCTTGGCCAGGGTGCGGGCCACGGGAACGCCCGTGCCGCAACCGAGGTCCAGCACGCGCGAGCCGGAGGGCTGCGTCGCGGCGAACCAGGCGAGGGTGCCGTGCAGTGCGGGCTGGTGCGACCAAGCGCGTTGATATTCCAGTCCGAGCGTGTCGAAGACCTCGGCCGCGTTCATCTCCGCCCCTCATTTCGGCCCAATCCACCTGATGTGAAGTGTGGAGAAGCCTTCTGCACGGACTCTGGATGGCTTCTGGACGGATCCTGACGGTAGGTTGCTGGGTGACTGCGGACAGCGACGAAGTGGGACATAGGGTGCAGAACGAGTTGCGCGTCAGCATGCTGGGCGCGCTCGCGGCGACGGTGGACGGTCAGGAGCTCACCCTGGGGCCGCCGCGGCAGAGAGCTGTGCTCGCGGTGCTCGCCTTGCGCGCCAACCACGTCGTGTCGCGCAGCGAGCTGATCGACGCCGTGTGGGGCGACGAGCCGCCGGCGAGCGCGGACAACGGCATCCACACCTACGTGGCAGGTCTGCGGCGCCTTTTCGAACCGCAGAGGGCTTCGCGCGCACCGAGTTCCGTGCTGCTCTCCACAGACGCTGGATACCTGCTGAGGCTGCCGTCCGGCAGTTCCGACGTCGCGGAGTTCCGCGCCCACCTGGACGAGGCCGGGCGGTTGCGCAGCCAACCGGCCGAGGCCATCGCCGCGTTCGACGCTGCTTTGGGCTTATGGCGTGGCATAGCTCTGGACGGCGTGCCGGGGCCGTTCGCCGCGGTGGAACGCGCGCGCCTCGCCGAGTTGCGGCTCACGGCCGTGGAGCAGCGCGCCGCACTGATGCTCTCCGTCGGCCGTGAGACTGAGGTGGCGGGGGAGCTGACGACGTTGGTCACCGCGCATCCGTTGCGCGAGAGGCTGCACGGCCTGCTGATGTCCGCCCTGTACCGCGGCGGCAGGCAGGCCGAGGCGCTCGCCGTCTACACGGACTTGCGCCGGTTGCTCATCGAGGAGCTCGGCATCGAGCCCGGTCCCGAACTCCGCCAGCTGCACGAACAACTGCTCGTCGGCCGCCACGACCCGCAGCCGGAGCCCGCGGCACCCGTCCTGGTGCCCGTCCAGCTGCCGCACGAGATCCGCGACTTCACCGGCCGTGCCAAGGAGCTCGCGAAGCTCTCCGAGATCGTTCCGCACGACCACTCCCCGGTGCTCGTCGCCATCACCGGCACCGGTGGCATCGGCAAGACCGCGCTCGCCGTGCGGTTCGCGCACCAGGTGGCGTCCCGGTTCCCCGACGGTCAGCTGCACGTGGACCTGCGCGGGTTCGACGCGTCGTCGCCGCCGGTCCAGGCCGCCGCCGCGCTGCACCAGCTGCTGCAGAGCCTGGGCGTGCCGGCCGAACGCATCCCGGACGACCTGCCCGCGAAGTCCGCGCTGTACCGCAGCGTGCTGGCCGGCAAACGGGTGCTGGTGCTGCTCGACAACGCACGGCTGCCCGAGCAGGTCCGCCCGCTGCTGCCGGGCCGGTCGTCGTCGATGGTGCTGGTGACGTCGCGCAACCACCTCGGTGGCCTGGTCGCGCGCGACGGCGCGCACTCGGTGACGTTGTCGACGCTGACCCGCGACGAAGCGTTGGCACTGCTGGGTTCCGCGGTCGGACCGGACCGCGTCGCCGCCGAACCCGAGGCCGCGGCGAAGCTCGTCGAGCTGTGCGGCCACCTGCCGCTGGCGGTGCGGATCGCGGCCGAACGCGTCGTCACCCGCCCGCACCTGACGCTCGCCGACCTCGCTGGCGACCTGGCCGACGGACGCGACCGCCTGAACGTGCTCGCGACCGGCGACGACGAGGACACGGCCGTGCGCGCGGCGTTCTCGTGGTCGTACCTGGCCCTGAAACCCGATGCGGCCAGGACGTTCCGGTTGATCGGGCTGCATCCGGGCGCCGAGATCAGCCTGGACGCCGTGGCCGCGTTGACCGGCGTGTCCGCGGCACGAGCGCGCACGCTGCTCGACGTGCTGGCGGGTGGCCACATGCTGGAGGAGGTCGCACGCGGCCGCTTCCGCCTGCACGACCTGCTTCGCCTCTACGCCACGGAACTCAGCGCCACCGAGGAGTCCGCGGAGGGCCGCTCCGAGGCGATTTCCCGCCTGCTGCGGTGGTACCGCGACACGGCGAACGCCGCGGGCGCGGTCATCGCTCCACCGGACCACCCGTCGTTCCTGCTGCCCGCACTGTCCACTCAGGACTTCACCTCGCACGACGAGGCCTTCACCTGGTGCCGCACCGAGTCGGAGAACCTGCTGGCGGTGAGCCGTCTGGCCGAGGAGGAGCACGCACCGGCGGCCTGGCAGATCCCCGTCGCGCTGTGGAACTACTTCATCGTCTCCAGCGCATTGGACGAGTGGACGCGCACTTACCGCGTTGCCGAACGGGCCGCGGGCCGCGACGGCAACCAGGTGGCGCGGGCGTGGGCGGTGCACGGCCAGGGCCTTTCCGCCTTCCGCGGTCAGCGGTTCGCCGACGCCCTGGAGCTCTTCGACCGCGCGCTGTCGATCCGCCGTGCCGTCGACGATCGCGTGGGCGCCGCGTGGAGCCTGACCGGTCTGGGCATGGCGTACGGCGGCCTGCGCCAGTTCGACCTCGCCGTCGACAGGTTCGGCGAGGCGCTGGACGGGCACGCCGAGGCGGGGTCGTGGTTCGGGCTGGGCGGCACCCGGTTGTTCCTGAGCGACATCCTGCGCCTGGCCGGGCAGTACGAGGCGTCGCTGGACTCGGCGCGGACGGCGTTCGAGCTGATGGACTCGCACGACGCCGTGCACGGCAAGGCGATGGCGCTGGTGAGCATCGGCTGGGCGCAGCTCAAGCTGGGACAACGCGTCGAGTCGCGCGACTCGTTCCGGCACGCGCTGGAGTTCCTGCGGGTGCTCGGCGACCGCAAGAGCCTCGCGGAGGCGTTGCACGGCCTGGGCGAGGTGAGCTCCGGTCAGCCGGAGGTGGCGCGTACGCACCTGCTGGAAGCGTTGGCGATCTACGAGGACTACGACCACCCGCTCATTCCCGAAGTGCGGGCACGGCTGCACGGACTCGCGTAGAAATGCGGCGTGCATTTCGTTGAACATGGTGCGGGCGTTCCGGTGCTCGCCATCCACGGCTGGGCCCCTGACCACCGCCTGATGCTCGGTTGCCTGGAACCGCTCTTCGAGACCAGGTCCGGCTACCGCCGCCTGTACCCGGACCTGCCGGCGATGGGGAAGTCGCCGGCCGACGACGTGCGGTCCACCGACGACATCCTTGCCGCGCTTGAGGAATTCATCGACGCCGAGATCGGCGCGGAGCAGTTCCTGCTGATCGGCGAGTCCTACGGCGGCTACCTCGCGCGGGGGCTGGCGCATCGGCGTCCCGGCCAGGTGCGCGGGCTCGCGTTGATCTGCCCGACCGGGACGAAGCTGCCGGCCGCGGAACGGACCGTGCCGGAGTTCGAGGTGCGGCAGTCGGACGGCGTCGTGCTGGACCCTGAGCTGGCCGCGCAGTTCGACGGCATGGCCGTGGTGCGGACGGCGGAGACGGCCCGCCGGTTCGCCGAGGAGATCCTGCCCGGCCTGCAGCTGGCGGACCGCGCCGCGATGGCGCGGATCCAGGCTGACTGGGAGCTCTCGGCAGGGCCGGAGCTCGGGATCTACCAACGGCCCGCGCTCTTCCTGACCGGACGCCAGGACAACATCACCGGGTACGAGGACGTGTACGCGTTGCTGCCGCACTACCCGTACGCGTCGTTCGCCGTGTTGGACACCGCTGGGCACAACATGCAGATCGAGCAACCGGTGTTGTTCAACGCGCTCATGGAGGAGTGGCTCGACCGGGTTGCCCGCCAGTAGGGGGATCCCTGATGCGCGACGCCATGATGTGTAGGCAAGCTACATGTCATGGCGAAACGCGCGAGAACCCTGTTGGTGTGGCTGCACGTCGTCACGTCCGTCGGCTGGCTCAGCCAGGTGGTGGCGTTGCTGGCGCTGCTGCTGTACGGCATGAAGACGAGCGACCTCAACGCTTTCCGGATGGCCCGCGTCCTCGACCACGACGTGCTCGCGATCATGGCGAACGTCAGCGCGTTCACCGGCATGATGCTGAGCGCCACCACGCCGTGGGGCTACTTCCGGTACTGGTGGGTGCTCGCGAAGTTCGTGATCACCGTCAGCCAGCTCTACCTCGGCATCTTCATCCTCAGCCACAACCTCGAAGCGGCCGCGAACGGTCACCTGTCGGCGTGGATGCTCGTCGGCACCGCGCTGATGATCGGCGCGATCGCCTTCCAGACGTGGCTCAGCGTCGCGAAGCCGTGGGGCCGCACGCCGTGGACAGGCTCGAAGAAGCTGCCCACGGCGAGCGCCCCGGCGTTCGTGCTCGCCCTGGTCGTCCCGGCCGCCGACTTCGCGCTCAGCCTGTGGATGGGCAATCCCATGCCGGTGTTCATGCTGGTCACGGTGATCGCCTACGCGATCAGGCGGGCCGCCAGGGGGAACGGCCGGTCGTCGGGCGCGTCGGGTCGTGGAACCGCGGCAGGTCCGGCTCGTCGAGGCGCAGCGGCACCAAGCCCTCGGTGATCGCGCGCATGATCCGCTCGTGGGCGCGGCGGGCGTCGCCCATCGTCTCCGCGGACAGGTCCGACAGCTCGACGGGCTTGCCGAAGTGGACCTTGAACGTGGGCCGCTTGCGGATCGCGGACAGCCAGGACGTCAGGTACGGCAGGAAGTCCTTCCAGCCGCTCACGTGCAGGTTGCCCCAGTACACCGCCTCGTGCGCGCCCCACTGGCTGATGGGGATAACCGGGATGCCGCCGCCCAACGCCATCCGCGCGACGCCGGTCTTGCCGCGCTCCGGCCACATGCCGGGGTCCAGCGTGATCTTGCCCTCGGGGTAGACGGCGATCGGGTCGCCGCCCTTCCCCAGCGCCTCGACCGCGCGGTGCATGGCCTCGCCGACGTTCGCCGACGCCCGGTCGACGCGCAGATGGCCACACGCCCTGAGCGCCGGCCCCGCGATCGGCGCGTCGAGCAACCCGCCCGCGAGCATGAAGCGCGGGTTGACGCCCATCTTGCGACACGCCGCGATGAGCACGAACGGGTCGAGGTTGCCGATGTGGTTGGAAGCGAGGAGCAACGGCTTGCCGAGCAGTTCCGGTGGAACGTCCCCGGACACCTCGAGTTTGCCGGTCAGCGCGACGAAGCCACGGTCGAGAGCCATGAGAACGCGCCAGAAGAGCGGTGTGGACACGCGGGGCAGCGTACGGCGTGTCGAAACGACACGGCGCGGGATCCGGGGAACCATGGGGTTTCGCACGCGTCCCAGTTGCAAACGGGGCTGGTGAGACGCGAGGGACTACCTTATACACATGGCCGGGCGTACAGGGACTTCGCGCAAGACCACGTCACGCGGTAAAGCACCTGCCAAGCCGCGGGCGCGATCCGCCGCGTCCAGGAAACCCGCTCCACGCAGGAGCGGTGGCGCCATCAGCGCCGTGTGGGGTGGCATCGGACGTGGTGTCGGCACCGTGGTGCGCGGGATCACCGGCACCAAGGGCCTCGATCCCGAGCACCGGCGCGACGGCATCGGGTTGTTCCTGATCGCTCTCGCGTTCATCACGGGCGCGGGCGTGTGGTGGCAGGCGGGCGGCCCGGTCGGCCAGTGGGTCGACGTCGCCGTGCGCAGCTCGGTCGGGTTCCCCGCGGTGATCGTTCCGGTCGTGCTGCTCGGCATCGGCGTGACGCTGATGCGCACGGACGCGAAGCCGGAGGAGCGGTTCCGCCTGGTCGTCGGCGGTGTGCTGATCGGCGTCGGCGTGCTCGGCATGTTCCACCTGATCGGTGGTCTGCCGATGGATCCGCTGGCGCGCCGGGACGCGGGTGGCGCGCTCGGCTACCTGGCCGGCGGGTTCCTCGCGCAGGGCCTCACGCCGTGGGTCGCCGGTCCGCTGCTCGTGCTGATCTTCGCCTTCGGGTTGCTCTGCCTGCTGCACTGGCCGGTTCGTGAAGTGCCGCAACGACTTCGCGCGCTCGTGCACCGCGAGCCGTCGCAGGAACCGGCCGAGGAGGCCGCGGAGGAGGAAGAGCCGAAGCCGGTTCGCCTGCGCCGCCCGTCGCGCCGCCGCCAGGCCGCCGCGCCCGTCGAGGAGGAGCCGCAGGCCGAACTTCCGCTGGAGGAACCGGAACCCGCGCCCGCGAAGCCCGTCAAGGAACCGAAGAAGGCTCCGGCTCAGGACATGGCCGTGCGCGCGGTCGAGGGCGACTACCAGCTGCCGCCGCCGACGATCCTCAAGGACGGCGACGCGCCCAAGGCCCGCAGCAAGGCCAACGACCAGATGATCGAGGCCATCACCGGCGTGCTCGACCAGTTCTCGATCGACGCCCAGGTCACCGGCTTCACCCGCGGCCCGACAGTCACCCGGTACGAGGTCGAGCTCGGCCCCGGCGTGAAGGTCGAGAAGATCACCGCGCTGACCAAGAACATCGCGTACGCGGTCGCCACCGACAACGTCCGGCTGCTCGCGCCGATCCCCGGCAAGTCCGCGGTCGGCATCGAGGTGCCCAACAGCGACCGCGAGATGGTGCGCCTCGGCGACGTGCTGCGCGCGTCGTCGACGTTGAAGGACACGCACCCGATGGTGATCGGCCTCGGCAAGGACATCGAGGGCCACATGGTCACCGCGAACCTGACCAAGATGCCGCACCTGCTGGTCGCCGGCTCCACGGGTTCCGGCAAGTCGTCGTTCGTCAACTCGATGCTGGTGTCGCTGCTGGCCCGCGCGACGCCGGACGAGGTCAGGATGATCCTGATCGACCCGAAGATGGTCGAGCTGACGCCGTACGAGGGCATCCCGCACCTGATCACGCCGATCATCACGCAGCCGAAGAAGGCGGCGGCGGCGCTGGCGTGGCTCGTCGAGGAGATGGAACAGCGCTACCAGGACATGCAGGTCAACCGGGTGCGCCACATCGACGACTTCAACCGCAAGGTGAAGTCCGGCGAGATCAGCGCGCCTCCCGGTTCCGAACGCGTCTACCGGCCGTACCCGTACATCATGGCGATCGTCGACGAGCTCGCCGACCTGATGATGACGGCACCGCGCGACGTCGAGGACGCGATCGTCCGCATCACGCAGAAGGCGCGTGCCGCCGGCATCCACCTGGTGCTCGCGACGCAGCGCCCGTCCGTCGACGTCGTCACCGGCCTGATCAAGACGAACGTGCCGTCCAGGCTGGCGTTCGCGACCTCGTCGCTGACGGACTCGCGGGTCATCCTGGACCAGCCGGGCGCCGAGAAGCTGATCGGCATGGGCGACGGGCTGTACCTGCCGATGGGCGCCTCGAAGCCGGTGCGCATCCAGGGCGCGTTCGTCGGTGACGAGGAGATCTCCCAGATCGTCGACTTCACCAAGAACCAGGCCCAGCCCGAGTACACCGACGGCGTCACGGCGCAGAAGGCCGGCGAGAAGAAGGAGATCGACGCCGACATCGGTGACGACCTCGAACTGCTGGTGCAGGCGACCGAGCTGATCGTGACGTCGCAGTTCGGCTCGACGTCGATGCTGCAGCGCAAGCTCCGCGTCGGGTTCGCGAAGGCGGGGCGCCTCATGGACCTGCTGGAGACCCGCGGCGTGGTCGGGCCGTCCGAGGGCTCGAAGGCACGTGAGGTGCTGATCAAGCCGGACGAGCTCGAGTCCGTGATCTACCTGATGCGTGGAGGCGGTCCCGCCGACGAGGACTGAGCTGCTACAGACCGGGCTGCTTCAGTCCGGGCTACTTCAGTCCGGCCTGCTCGATGCTCGTCGCGGTCGAGGAGGCCGTGCCGCCGAACTCGCGCACGGCCTTGTAGTAGATGTCGGCGGTGCGCTTGCACGCCCAGTTGCCGCCGCACTGGTTGTACAGGTCGGACTTGAAGTTGTTGTCGACGCGCAGCCGCGTGGTCTCGTTGAAGCGCGCCTGCCGCTTGTAGTTGCGGTAGCCGAAGTCGTGGCGGTGGCAGGCCGGCAGGAACTTGAAGCCGAACGGGTTGTCCGGCGAGTACGAGCAGCCGTCGGACGACCAGTCGAGCTGGTCGGCGTAGGGCTGCTGGCCGCGCAGTGTCTCGAACTGGCTGATGGACGTGGAGTACAGGTAGCCGTCGGTCACCGCGGCGATGTCCACGGCCTGGGCCGGGGCGCCCGTGAAGATCAGGGCCACGGACGCGGCGGTACCCACGAATGCCGAGCGCAGGGTCTTCGACATGGCGAGCTCCTCGGGTGTGAGCAGGGTCTCGCCATGTTGTAGCGGGGATCGGCGGGCCTAGGTAGACACGATCTGATGAACGTCAGGTGATCACGTGACCACACGCGATCGCCGTGGCCACGCGAAGAGTCCGCGGTAGTCCGAGCGAGTGAAGCATCTCGTGGTCCGCGACGCCGCCGAGCAGGTAGCCGCCGAGGTTCTGCTGCGCCAGGCGCAGGCAGATGCTCTGGGCCGCGGCACCGACCTCGATCAGGCCGAACCTGCCCGCGCGTTCGCCGTACTTCTCGAACGACTCGGAGTCGGAGAGCACGAGGACGATCGCGAGCGGCGGCACCTCGGGCGTGCCGAGGATCTCCGCGAGGTTCCCGGGCACCGGGCCGATGTCCTGCAGGGCGTGCCGGGCGATGTCGTACCGGACCGCGCGGCCGTTGAAGAACGCGTAGCAGCGCAACGGGTGCAGGCCGCCCGCGGACGGGAAGCTGTTGTCTCCCAGCGCACCGAGCACCGAGCCGAGCTGCTTGTCGGTCAACGGTTCCGCCGCGAACTCCCGCGTGCTTCTGCGCGCCTGGAAGAGCTTCTGCAGCCGGTCCTTCGGGCGCGGCAGCGGCACCGGTGCGGAAGGCAGCTCCAGCGGGTCGACCAACGGCGGTTCCGGCCGGAAGGCGCGCAGCCGTTCACCCAGTCTGCGCTGGTGCAGCGGCGAGAACCGGCTCGCGGCCCAGAAGTCGTCGAACACGGCTCACCCCAGCGGATGCGGTGCGGGATTGGGGAACACGCCCGGTGAGGCGTGCGGGAAGCGCCACGCCGGCTCACGGGCGCGGCCGCCGAGGTGGGGCCAGCGGTGGTCGGAGTGCAGCGGCGTGAGGTCGGGAGAGAGGACGCGGACGCAGTGCAGTCCGACCGCGGCCAGCTCCGGCGTGGTCAGCTCGCGGTAGGCGAGCCGGACGTCCGCGCGGTCCAGCGCGTGCACCAGTTCGGTCAGTTCCGCTTCGACGCCAACGGACTCGGCGTCGCGCGGCGGGTCCGTCTCGCTGCCGTTGAACCACGGCAGCGCGTCCCACTCGTCGGGGTGCGTCGCGTAGTACACGGCGTGCTTGTCGAAGTCGGTGACCTCGGCGACGGGCTGATCACCGTTGCGCGCCAGCCACACCTCGATGAACACCGTGCCCTGCACCCACTCCTCGTACGCCTTCCGCAGCGCGTCCGCGGCGGTTGCGCGGCAGGCGAGACCGAGGGTCGGCCGCGGCCTGCCGGCGATCGGCAGCGACCCTGCCACCGCGATCACCGGGTGCGGGCTGTAGGCGGGGGTGAGGTCGAACGCCCGGACGCCGGGCGGAAGATCGGCCGTGAACCGTTGCGGTGCAATGGAGTGCAGCCAGGTCGTGGTGAACGCGTCGCGCTCGACCAGCTCCTGGGTGGCCCTCAGCAACGCGCTGGTGGTCGACGGTCCCGCCGCCAGCCCGGACGAGGTGGTGGGCAGCCCGTGGCCGGCGTCGAGGCCGACGAGCCCGGCCGGCACGCGGATCGGTTCGTTGCCGGGCAACGTCCACGCCCGCGTGTACGAGGTGTCGACGTATCCCCTGCGGTACCGGTAGTCGCCGCGGACGCGTTGCTCGACGGTGTGCAGGCTGAAGTGTTCCAACGGCCAGCACTCGCCCTCGGTGACGACCTCCAGCCGTGCCCGTGCGGCAGCGTGCCGTTCCAGGGCCTCGGCCAGCGCCGCAACCCGAGTCGTGCCACCGGAAGTACCGCCGGTGGCGAACGGCTCCGGCACGGCGGCCCAGCCCTCCAGGTCAACATCGGACAGGCTGTGTGGCACGGGGTGCAGTTGCGACACCACACCCTGCCGCCAGCCGACCGCGCGCTCGATCAGCGCCTCGGCGACGGTCTTCACCGCCTCCTCCGGTAGTGCTTCCACACCGAGTACCCGGCCGCCAGCGTCGCGGCCCCGTAGATCACCAGTGCCACCGCGAGGTGCGTGTACGCGGCGACCGGGCCGAGCGTGAAGTACACGACGAAGGGTTCGAGGCACCACAGCACCGCCCAGCCGAACAACCGCACCGCGCTCATGAACGGCTTCGGCGACCTGGCGATGAACCCGGTCGCGACAGCCCACGCCAACGCGGCGAGGAAGCCGCCGGCCCACCAGCCCCAGTGCAGGTCGAAGATCGCGCCCATCGTGACGAAGGGCAGCACGACCAGCAGGAGCGGGTAGAGCGCGGCCGGCAGCACGAGCGCGCTGCGCGGGCGTTCGAGCTCTCTGGTGTCCTGGTACAGCGCTTCCGGGAGGTGCACGGCCGCGCCGACCGAGGAAACCGCGCAACAGCAACAACAACAGCAACAGGTGGGCGTCGCGGCGTTCGCGGCGGCCGCACCGGGTGAGAACTGGTCAGGTAACCGAACCGCTGTGGTCATCGTTCCCCCAAGGCAAGGACACGCGCCCGAACTCGACGGCCGGGCAGATTTCGCAGTCGGAGGCGGGCAGCACGCTCTCGCGCGTCGTCGTGAACTCGTCGAGGTGGACGGTCACGACCGCGTCGAGCAGCGCCAGCGAGCCGTCGCGGATGTTCTGAACAGCTTGCAGCGCAAGGGAAATCGGGAGCTCCGACGACATCGCCGCCGGATGCGGGGGAGGCGGCGGATCTCCCCACCGCCGCCCCGCCCGCACGGCGAGGCACGCCAGGCACGCGCCCGCACCGGGCACCACGAAGGGCCCGATCGCCGCCGTGTGGTGGTACGCGAGGTCCAGCAACAGGTGCGGGACACGGGTTTCGCGTGCCACCTCGACCAGGTCGACCAACGTGCCGGTCGTCCGCACCACGAGCAGGAGTTCTGGATTCTCGTTGTGCGGCAACCGCTCCACCAGCCCGGCGGGTGCCTCGCCGACGAACCGCGTGCCGACCCCGATCGGCCTGCGTTCGTCGGCGGGCAACCGCGCCGGGCGGAGAGCGCCCAGGGTCCTCAGCTGGGCCACGTGCCGGCGCACCGGTTCCCCCAACCGGCTTTCGTCGACCGTTCGAGCCACTCCCCGGAGCACCGGCTCGAACAGTCCCGCCAGCGCCACGGCCACCGCCCTGGGCAGGTCGGGTATCAAGTACGCGAGGTCGGCTCCCGCGTAGACGACCAGGCCTTCGTCTCTGACCTGGGCGTGCCACGCGGGATCAGCGACCAGACTCATCCTCGTCCCCCCTCGCCAGGAAGTTCTCGATCTCCTGCACGGTGGGGAGGTCGCCGGCCGGGTCGACGATGTTCTCGGCGATCGGCGGCAACGGCTGTTCGGCCCACGCGGGCTGGAAGTCGTCGCTGGGCAGCAACCCGTGCCGGGACGCGAACTCCTCCGCCGCGTCGCGGATCGACTCCCGCAGCGTCCCCACCACCGCGGTCTCCGCCGTGTAGGTCAGCTCGACCAGCAACGCGCGGACGTTCTCCAACTGGTTCTCGTCGCCCGCCTTGCGCGCGAGCTCCGGCCAGAACTGCTGCTCGAACAACCGCACGAAGTCCGCCGCGATCGCGTCGGTCGCCGTGCGCAGGCGCGTGAAGCTGTCCATGACGTCATCGCTGGGCACCCTCAGGCCGGCGAGTCTGCCGCCCGCTTCGAGTGCCCAGCGACGCGCGTGCGGCCAGCCGTACTTCCACCGCACCAAGCCCAACCGCATAGCCCGGAGGAGGAGTCGCGGTTGGACGTCTCCCATCGGAATCAGGTGCTTGATGTCGCGCACCTTGATCCGAACCCAGTCGTCGGGCCCCTCGGCCTCGCCCATGCCGAGCACCGCGGCGACCGACTCGCCCTTCTCCCGTGCCGAGATCAGTTCGGCGATCGCGGGCAGCGAGAACCCGCGCTGCTGCAACCGCTGCACCAACGTCAACCGTTCGACGTGCGAGGCGTCGTAGTACGCCACGCGCCCCTGCCGTCTCGGCGCGTGCAGCACACCCTTCGTCTGGTACATGCGAATGGTGCTGCTGGGCAGGCCGATCCGGGCAGCGAGCTCGTCGATGGTCAGCGATTCGGGCACGCGACTGATCCTGGCGTGCCCACGTTCGTTGAGTCAAGACTATTCGAGTAATAACTCGAATAGTCACAGCTCCAGGAGCATTCGGCTGTTGCCGAGCGTGTTCGGCTTCACGTAGCTGAGGTCGAGGAACTCGGCGACACCCTCGTCGACGGACCGCATGATCTCCTCGTAGACCTCCGGGCTCACCGGCGTGCCCTCGATCTCCACGAACCCGTGCTTGCCGAAGAACTCGGTCTCGAACGTCAGCACGAAGATGCGCCCGAGCTGCAGCTCCTTGGCCGTCGCGATGAGCTGCGCCACGATCCGGTGGCCCACGCCGCGGCCCAGCGCCATGGGGGAGACGGCGACGCTGCGGATCTCGGCCAGGTCCTCCCACATCACGTGCAGGGCGCCGCAGCCCAGCAGCTCGCCGTCCTGTTCGGCCACCCAGAACTCCTGCACCGCCTCGTACAGGGTGACCAGCGGTTTGGCGAGCAGGACCTTCCCCGCGTACCCGTCGATCAACGCCTTCATGGCGCGCACATCGCTGGTGCGGGCGCGCCGCACGACTACCCCACTGGTCACGAGGGACAAGTATGGGCCGCGTCCCCGGCTGGGTGATGCGCGGTGGCAGTCACGGTGAAATCCGCCGTATCGGGGAGCTACAGCCCGGTTCATGAGGTTTACTTGCAGAGAAGTGACTTGAGAGCTCTCTGGAAGGGTCCTAGGCGGTGCTGCGCAGCTTTCGACTCGGGAACCACCGCTCGTTCCGTGCCGAGCACGAGCTGTTGCTCATGCCTGCCTACTCCAAGGATCGAGACGTCCTGCCGGTGGCGGCGATCTACGGAGCGAACGCCTCGGGGAAGTCGAATCTCCTCGACGGCCTGCGGTACATGGCTGATGCCGTGCGCGACTCGTTCGCGGTCTGGACGCCGGACGGCGGCGTGCCGAGACGACCGTTCAAGCTCGACGATTCGCCTGGTCGGCCATCCGTGTACGTGGTTGAGCTGATCGAGGCCGGTGTTCGGTACACCTACGGCTTCGAGGTGGATGACCACCGCATCCGGGAGGAGTGGCTGTACAGCTACCCGGAGAAGCGAAAGCGAGTCCTGTTCGAACGATCAGGCGACAAGATCAAACTAGGCGCTGCGGTCGCCGATGGCGGCGCCACAGGTGAGGTGCTCAAGGCGCTTCTCCGGCCGAACTCACTGTTCCTCAGCCTCGGCGCGCAGTCCGGTCTCGACGCCGTCCTGCCTGTGCAGCGGTGGTTCGTCAACAAGTTCGTCTTTCGCAGCGAAGTTCGCCCCAGCTTCGACCACGCCGCGATCGGACGGTTCCTCGCTTCCTCCGACGGGCTCGCGGACCAGCTCGTGAGCTTGCTGAAGATCGCAGATCTCGGCATCACCGGCATCGAGTGCGACCGCATCCCCATACCCGACGATGACGAGCTCGCTGAGATGGCACGTCACGTGAACCTCGAAATGCCGATCGATCGAGTCCGTTCCATCCTGGAGACAGCTCTGCGGTCCAGGGACCACGTCCGGCTCACTCACGGTCCCAGGAACAGCGCGTTCGACATCGCTGAGGAATCGGCCGGGACGCGCTCCTGGCTGATGCTCCTGCCCACAGTGCTCCGCATGCTTCGAGACGGAGGGATGCTGGCGATTGACGAGATCGACGCGAGCCTGCACCCACGTGTCACGGCGGCTCTGGTCGGCTTGTTCCGCAGCACCGAGGCCAACGCAGGTGGTGCACAACTCGTGTTCACCACGCACGACGCAAGCCTGCTCAGCCCGGTGCTGGGTGATGAGGTGCTGACCCGCGAAGACGTCTGGTTCGTGGACAAGGACTCCGACGGAGCGTCTGATCTGTACCCGTTGACTGATTTCAAGCCTCGCAAGGAAGGCGAGAATCTGGAGCGTCGCTACCTCGGCGGTAGCTACGGTGCGGTGCCTGATGTGCAAGCGGAGAACTTCGTGTCCGCACTGCTCCGAGGTGACAATGGCGCGGCGTGAGAACTCGTCCCGTCGTCGTCGCACACCTTCGCGGATTTCGGCCAGTCGCGTGCTCGCGGTGTGTTGCGGGCAGACCGAACAGGCTTACTTGGACGGGCTGAAGCGGCTGTCCAAGCCTGTGACCGTGAAGACGATGGTCAAGGTCGGCTCGCCGGTGCAGCTCGTGAAGTACGCGGCGAAGGTGCGGGAGAACGATCGCGGCGGCTTCGACGAGTACTGGTGTGTCGTCGACGTCGATGAGTTCGACATCAGCGACGCGATCGCAGAGGCGGGGGCGACAGGGATCTCGATGGCCGTGTCGAACCCGTGCTTCGAGGTTTGGTTGATCCTTCACTTCGCGGACTGCGCGCGGCCGGCATCTCCAGTCCGAAAGCGGCTGCCGAGAAGCTGCGCAAGCACGTGCCCGGCTACGCGAAGGGCACGCTCGACTTCACCGCGCTCGCAGAACGCGTCGACCAGGCGGTCGAGCGGGCCAAGGCGTTGGGCGCGGGTAACCCGTCGAGTGACATGTGGCGCCTTGTCGAGGTCGTTCGGAAGCACTGAGTTCAAGCGCTCATACCTGGGCCGGTTACGCTGAGCACCGTGTCTTCTCCCACCACTCCGCGACGCGTGTCGCTGCTGACCCTGGGCTGCGCCCGCAACGAGGTCGACTCCGAGGAACTCGCCGGACGGCTCGGCGAGGGCGGCTGGGAGCTGGTGGACGAGGGCGCCGAAGCGGACGTCGTCGTCGTCAACACCTGCGGCTTCGTCGAACAGGCCAAGAAGGACTCGGTCGACACGCTGCTGGCGGCGTCCGACACCGGTGCCAAGGTGGTCGCGGTCGGCTGCATGGCCGAGCGGTACGGCAAGGAGCTCGCGGACAGCCTGCCCGAGGCCGCGGCCGTGCTGGGGTTCGACCAGTACAACGACCTCGCCGAGCGCCTCGACGACGTGCTGCACGGCAAGCCGATCGAGTCGCACGTGCCGGTGGACCGCCGCACGTTGCTGCCGATCACGCCGGTGAAGCGCCAGGACGCCAAGGACGCGGTCCAGGTGCCCGGCCACGGCTGGGGGCCGACCAAGGTGCAGCGCCGCCGGCTCGACGACGCACCCGTGGCGCCGTTGAAGATCGCCAGCGGGTGCGACCGCAGGTGCAGCTTCTGCGCGATTCCGAGCTTCCGCGGCGCGTTCGTGTCGCGGCACCCCGACGAGGTCGTGGCCGAGGCCATGTGGCTCGCCGAGAACGGCGTCAAGGAGCTGTTCCTGGTCAGCGAGAACAGCACCAGCTACGGCAAGGACCTGCCGCGCGAGCAGGGTGCGCTGGAGCAGCTGCTGCCGCGGCTCGCGAGCATCCCGGGCGTCGAGCGGGTGCGGGTGAGCTACCTGCAGCCCGCCGAGACCAAGCCCAGCCTGGTCGCGGCCATCGCGAAGACCGAGAAGGTCGCGAACTACTTCGACATGTCGTTCCAGCACTCCAGCGAGAACGTGCTGCGCCGCATGCGCCGGTTCGGCGACACCGACAGCTTCCTCAAGCTCGTGTGGCAGATCCGCGAGCACGCGCCCGAGGCCGGCATCCGCAGCAACTTCATCGTGGGCTTCCCCGGCGAGACCGAGGAGGACCTGGCCGAGCTGGAGCGGTTCCTGACCGAGGCGCGGCTCGACGCGGTCGGCATCTTCGGCTACTCCGACGAGGACGGCACGGAGGCCGAGAACCTCGACGGCAAGCTCGACGCCGACACCATCGCGGAACGGGTGCAGCGCATCGGCAACCTCGTCGAGGAGCTCACCAGCCAGCGTGCGGAGGACCGGGTCGGCTCCGAGGTCGTCGTGTTGATCGAGCACGAGGAGGACGAGGAGAGCGACTGCGTCGGCCGGGCCGAGCACCAGGCGCCCGAGGTGGACGGCGAGTGCGTCGTGCTCGGAGGCGAGGACCTCAAGCGCGGTGACCTCGTGCGGTGCCGCGTGGTGGACTCCGAGGGCGTGGACCTGATCGTCGAGGTAGTGGCGACATGACCGAGGCCAGGAAGGTCCCGCTGCTCAACGTCGCCAACGTCCTCACGATGGCGCGGATGGCACTGGTCCCGGTCTTCCTGCTCTCACTGTTCGCGGCGGGCGGTTTCGACACCACGTGGCGGCTCGTCGCGTTCGGCATCTTCGCCGTCGCGAGCTTCACCGACCACATCGACGGCACGCTCGCCCGCAAGCACGGGCTGATCACCGACTTCGGCAAGATCGCCGACCCGATCGCGGACAAGGCGCTGACCGGATCGGCGCTGGTCGGGCTGAGCATCCTCGACGTGCTGCCGTGGTGGATCACGATCGTGATCGCCGTGCGCGAGGTCGGCGTGACGCTGCTGCGGTTCTGGGTGATCCGCTACGGCGTGATCCCGGCCAGCCGCGGCGGCAAGGCCAAGACGTTGTTGCAGGTCATCGCGATCGGCCTGTTCCTGCTGCCGCACTACGACGTCGTCGCGGTCATCGCGTGGGTGATCATGGCTGCCGCGCTGGTGCTCACGGTCGTCACGGGAATGGACTACGTCCTCCGTGCGTTCAGGTTGAAGGCCCGTGCTGGCAGGGCGGTGGCGTGACGAACGTCGTCGAACTGCTGAAGGCGCGCGGGCAGACCGTAGCCACTGCCGAGTCGCTGACCGCGGGTCTGCTGTGCGCGACGATCGTCGACACACCGGGGGCGAGTGCCGTGGTCCGCGGTGGGTTGATCGTCTACGCCACCGAGCTCAAGCACGAGCTCGCCGGCGTGGACCAGCAGTTGCTCGACGAGCACGGCGCCGTGCACCCCGACGTCGCGATCCAACTGGCCGAGGGAGCCCGGAACCGGTGCAAATCGGACTGGGGGATCGGACTCACCGGCGTCGCCGGACCTGATCCGCAGGACGGTGTCGCTCCAGGAACGGTCCACATCGGCTTGAGCGGCCCTGGAGTGTCCACAGTGCGGACCATCACGGTGAGTGGTGACAGAAAAGCGGTGCGTTTCACCGCCGTGGAAAAAGCGCTGGTCCTGCTGTCGGATTACCTGCTGGTGACCGAGGACGGGAACAAACGATGACTCCGCGTTCGTTCGCCCTTGGCGGACGTGTTCGGAAGTCACTGCCCGTTGTCGGTGTCGATCGGTAACGTAGGGACACGGCCGGCCGGAAGGAGGCGCGCGATGACCGTGCTGCTGCGCGAGGCGATCGGTGATCGGCTTCGCCATGCCCGCACCAACCAACGCCGCACGCTGCGCGAGGTCTCTCGGACCGCCCGCGTGAGCCTGGGGTACCTGTCCGAGGTGGAGCGCGGCCGCAAAGAGGCGTCCAGCGAGCTCCTCGCGGCCATCTGTGAAGCGTTAGAGCTTCCGCTGTCCGAACTGCTGCACCACGTCGCCTCCGACATCGGCGCCGTCTCGCAGACGCCGGACAC
>Ga0070710_10000267_pt1 | contig 24789 bp, 24 predicted proteins | sample LARL52metaG_FD_65454 | JGI IMG/M metagenome (GOLD analysis project Ga0070710, IMG submission 65454) | Corn, switchgrass and miscanthus rhizosphere microbial communities from Kellogg Biological Station, Michigan, USA - LAR L5-2 metaG | ecosystem: Host-associated > Plants > Roots > Rhizosphere ...
TGCATCCCCCGGGCGGATGCGGCGGTCGCCACCGGGGCGGCGCTCGCCACGGGGGCAGCGGCCACCTCCGCGGCCGAGGGGATTCAGGCGGTCGGCGAGCAAGCCCGGGCCGAGCGGTGCAGCTTCTGCGGGAAGTGCCGCTATCAGGTGCCCGGCATGGCGATGGCCCTCGGCGTCCGGATCTGTGCTGAGTGCCTGGACCTGTGCCACGAGATCAGGGACGAGCGGCTCACCTGACGCCACCGGGGCTCCGGGCGGACCCGGACCTCGGACCGGGGCCGGCACATGCCTGGCCCACGGCCCGCGGCGGGTGCTAGGCGGAGGTGGCGGTCTTCCACAGATAGCCGTCGGGGTCGCTGAAGTACCCGGAGTAGCCGCCCCACTGCGCGCCCTCCGCCGCCTTCACCACGGCGCCACCGGCCGCGACGGCTTTGTCCATGATCTCGTCCACGGCTTCCCTGGAGTCCACGATGTAGTGGAACGAGACTCCCCTGAACCCCGATCCCTCGGGCGAGACACCGGCATCCCGCGCCGCCGCCCCGCGCTCGTAGAGAGCCAGTGACGACGAGCCGCCGCCCAGGCCGATTTCCACGAAGCCGGGGTAGTCCTTGTCGATCGTGCACCCCAGGCCCTCGGCGTAGAACTTCTTGGACCGGTCCAGGTCCTCGACACCGAGCATGATGGTGGTCACTTGCAGTGGCATGGGTTTCTCCCTTGCAGTTGTGTTTTGTGCCCCCAACATGTCTGACCGGGCGCCGGCGCAAAGTGTGACTGGCACCCGGGGCGCCAACCTTACTGTGGCGGGCAAAGCCGGGGTGGGAGCGTGACGCGCTCGCCTTGAGCTGCGGTAACGGGCCCCGCGTCGGGCGGCCGGTTACCAGGTGCCCCATTTCATGCTCGGCTCGGGCAGCGACGGCGGCCGGAGGAACGCGGGCGGCGCGCCGAGGTCGAGAGCACCGATCGGTGAAACGGCGCCCGCGTCACGCCGGGTCAGCGCCGGCAGGTTCCACTTCTCCTCGACCAGCTTGAGCACGGAGGTGTGGTCGAGCACCTCCGACAGGACACAGTCGCGCCGGGCGTAGGGGGAGACGATCACGGCCGGGACGCGGATGCCGTACCGGTCGTAGTGCATCGGCTCCGCGCCGGAGTTCTCCGCGTCCTTGGCGTACTTGGGGAATAGCAACCGGTGGACGGCCTGCAGCCACCACGGCCGCGCGGCCATGCTCTTGCCCGGCGTGTCGTCCGGCGGGACGGCAGGCGGCGGCGGTACGTGGTCGTAGTAGCCGCCGTGCTCGTCATAGGTCCAGATCAGCAGGGTGTCCAGCCAGCCCTTGCCGTGGATGACGCGGTTGATCACCTCGGCGGCGAAGCTCTCCCCCTTGCGGATGTCCTGCGGGTTCTCCTCGGAGAACTCGTCGAAGGCCGGATCGACGAGGCTGAAGGCAGGCAGCGTGCCGGCGTCGGCATCGGCGAAGAACTGGTCCATGCCGTGGATGTGCAGCATGTGCTGGCCGACGCCGAGCGGGAAGAGGTCGGCGGTGAACTGGATGTCCTTCTGCACTCCGTCGGTCACCTTGCGCATGCCCTGGGCCAGCGCGACCAGAGTGCGGCGGGCCCGGCGGCGCCGGTAGTGGGCCAGCCGCCGCGCCCTGGACTTGTCCCCGCCCACCGGGTGGTAGTTCGCCCACGAGATGCCGTGTCTGGTCAGCATGTCGAAGATGGTTCCGTTCGGCGGGTAGTCGAGCAGGTGGAACGGCAGGTCGTCGATCAGGCCGTTGGCTGTGCCGGCGATGAGGAACCGGCGGTTGGGGAAGGTCGGTCCCAGGCACGAGCTGAACCAGCGATCGGCCAGGGGGAAGGTCCGCGCCAGGCCGTGGTAGAACGGCAGGTCCGCCTCTGACCAGTAGCCCATGCCCACCGCCGGGTCTGCGTCCGGCGCGACGTCCTGCGTGCTGGTGACGAAACCGTCCATCTTGCCCTGGTTCCACTGCGACTCGCTTGAGTGCCAGCTCTGGCAGGGCACGCCCTCGGTCTGCCTGGTGGTGGCCAGATGGTGGGCCCGCACCGGGCTGCCCTCGGTGTCCAGGTTCGTCGCTGCGGGGGCGCCGTCGCCGTCCAGCGGGAACCCCTCGCCCCGGCCGGAAAGCATGCCGAGGTAGTTGTCGTAGGAGTGGTTCTCCATCATCAGCACGACGATGTGCTTGATCTGCGGAATCAGATCGGTGCCGGCGGGCACCGACGGCTCGGGGCGCTGCCCCGGCTGGATCGCGCTCAGGGTGCGCCCCCGGTAGCGCAACTCCATCCGCTCGAGCCGCTCCGGGACGCTGCGCCGGGACCGCCCGCGCCGGCTTGACCGGGTGGCCCTTCCGTTACTAACAGCGCTTGTAGCGCCTGGTCTGGTCATGCCGCTTGATTCACTCACGCCAGGCAATGCTGCCCAGGTCAAGCAAGAGCAAACCCGTACCGACCGGGCAAACCGTGGGCCACGGGAAACCCAGTTGCCCCGCCGCAGCGCGGCCCGGTATCCAATGGCTGTCACCGACTCCAAAGCCGCCGCCGGCCGCCGGCCGCGCCTTCTTCGCCGGCTGGGCCGTCCGGGCCAGCCGGCCGATGGTGTCCGCGTCACGGTGCCGTTCCTGCGCTGGACCTTCCTGCGGGCGGTGTTCCACCGGGGCTATGTGCTCGCCTCCGGCCTGTACTTCGTCGTGGTCGCGCACCTTTCCGCGGCGCAGCTTGTTCTGCTCGGCGCGGTCATGGCGCTGACATTGCTGCTGTCGGACATCCCGGCAGGCGTGTGGTCCGACGCGTTCAGCCGGAAGTGGCCGCTGGTGATCGGGCATGGGTTCCTCGCCGCGGGCATGATGCTGACCGGCGCGGTAACCACGTTTGGCTGGCTTCTGGTGACCCAGGTGCTCTGGGGGCTGGGCTGGGCGTTCTCCAGCGGTGCGGACGTGGCGTGGCTGACCGACGAACTCGGCCAGCCCGGCCGCATCGACCGCGTCCTCACCGCGCGCGCCCGCTGGGAACTGGCGGGCGGGGCGGCCGGCATGGTCGCGTTCGGCGTGCTCGGCTGGGCCGCAGGGCTCGGGGCGGCGGTCGTGGTCTCCGGGGCGGGCATGGCGCTGGTCGGGGCCTTCGTGGCAGCACGGTTCGGCGAGGACAACTTCACCCCCGTTCGCCAGCATCGGTGGCGCGCGTCGGTGTCGATCTTCCGGCGCGGGCTCACCCTCGCCCGCAGCGACCACGCGATCCTCGTCATGCTGATCGCGACCATGCTCATCAACGGGGCGGGCGTGATCACCTGGCTGTTTCCGCGGCAGCTTGTCGACCTTGGCTTTCCCGATGAGCTTGTCCTCTGGTACACGGCCCTGTGCGTGCTCTCCTTCGCGGCCGGGGTGGTCGCGCTGCGGATCGTCGAGGCGCGTATCGACGGCGCGGGCGCCGCGCGGCGAAGTTACGTGCTCGCCTGCTTCATCGGCGCGCTTGGCCTGATCGTGCTGGCCTACGCACCGGATGCGCTGGCTGGCGGCGCCGGGGTGCTGCTGGCGCGGGGGATCTCGTTCAACGTCACCGGGGCGGTCAGCGTGATCTGGGTGAACCGGCGCACCACGAGCGACGTGCGGACGACCCTGCACTCGTTCCTGTCCCAGGCCGAATCCACCGGCGAGATCATCGGCGGATTCGCGTTCGCCGCGCTGGCCCAGGCCAGCGGGATCTCGGTGACGCTGCTCACGTCGGCCCTGCTCGTCGCGGCCACCGGCGCCCTGGTCGCCCGGTCACGGCCGGGCACGCCACCCGGGTGAGCTCTCGCCGCCACCCGGGAAGTGTCTGTCGTCCCGGGGTAAGCCTCGCCGCCCGCACGGCCGGGCGCCCGCGGCGGACTCGCGGACTGTGGATCCGGCAGACTGGCCCCTTATGGACAGCGCCTTCGCGAGGGCAGCCAACGACCTGGACGAGGAGACCTTCCAGGCACTGTACGGCCAGTGGGATCCGCTCAACCCCAGTCAGGTCGCGGAGTTGTTCGCGGGGTCCGCGGTGCGGTGGTGGGTGGTCGGGGGCCGCGCCGCCAGGATCGGAGCCGCGCCGCGCCCACACGAGGACACCGACGTCGCGGTCAGCCGCAGTGACCTCGATGAGCTGCGCGAAACCCTCTCCGGCTGGCATCTGTGGGAGGCCAACGACGGGACGTTGCGCCCGGTACTCCCCGGCCAGCCGCTGAGCGCGGGATGCGAGCAATTCTGGATGCGCCGTGACGCCCAGCATCCGTGGCGATTGGACCTCCAGCTCGACGCCAGCGATCAGGAGTGGGTGTTCAAGCGCGACGCCACGATCCGGGTGCCCTGGCCGCGCGCCGTGCAGGCCATCGATGGCGTCCGCTACCTGCGGCCCGAGATCGCGCTGCTCTATAAGGCGCGCCTGGATCGCCCGAAGGACCGGGCCGACCTGGCCGCCGCGGCCCTCGACGCCGGCGCCCGTTCGTGGCTGGCCGCCAACCTGGAGCGCCTAGGCCACCACGAGTGGGCACGTCTTGCCAGCGGCCAGGGAGCCGGGTAGCCACCAGGCGGCGGCGCGCGCTGGCGAGCGTAAAGCTTCCTTGACCCTCACCGCAGGTAAAGACAAGGACCTGGCATAAGGCCGGCCCGCGCGAACTAGCTTGGGGGACGGTCGGACGCGCCCTCTTGGGCCTGTGAGTGCCCTTCGAGGTTCCGCCTGAGCCTGGCCAGGTCGGCGGCCACCGCGCCCGCGTCATCGCTGAACTCCGCGTCGCTCATGCCCGGGCGCCGCCGTAGCGTGAACACCACCTCACAATCCTGACCGTCGGGGATGACCCGCATGGGGTTGTAGACGACCTCGCCCGACGGCAGCGTGACATCGTGATCCAGCACGCCGTACTCGTTACGCGGAACGAAGGCGAAGCCGACCCGCCCCATCGAGGTCTGCACGAACCATCGCCCGTCTGAGTTCTCGACAGAACTCCCGAGCCCCGGCGCCCACCGCGGCAGGTTGGCCGGGTCCGAGGCGTAGGCGTAGACGTCGTCGGCGGGGCGGCCGATCCACTCGCTGATGTGCCTGGATTCCGTAGCCATGGCGCCCACGATGTCAGAGGTGCCACGCACCGCGATTGAACAAACCGGACAGGCGCCGACCCGAGCCGGGATGTATCAACCGGTCTCCAATACGCCTCCATATGACAGTGCCCTCATGACAGCCCGGAATATCCCTCAACGGAGGGCATGAGAGGAGAACCTTAATGACTGCACTAGCTGCCCCCGCGGCTCCCGCGGCTCCCGCGGCATCGGACGACTCGGCCAGCCGTGTTGAGAAGGTACGCGCGTGGGCGGGGCTGATAGCGGTCGTGGCTGGCGATGCCGCCATAGCGATCGCCGCGACCGTGGGGATCATCCATTTCGCGGCAAGCGGGACGAGTTCTCAAGTCCTTCCGCAGATCGTCGCCATCCTCAGCAGTGCCTTTACCGCTATCGGCACCATGACCACCGCTTACTTCGGCATCAAGGCGATGGCGAACACCGCGAAGAATCTCAGTCCATCCAAGTGACCATCCGGCACGGTAACTGCCTCGGCCGGACGCGTAGCGGGCAGTGGAGCTCATCCGCTGCCCGCTACGCATGCCTGGCGGCCTGAGCCAGTGCTCAGGAAGGTTCTCCCTGATGAAACGCCGGGGCGTAGGAGATGCCGACGATCAGGCCGTCCCCGGTGAGTAGCCTGGCCACCGTCTGCCCCCATGGCTCGGTGCGGGCCGGGTGCAATAGCTCGAAGCCCGCGCGCTGAAGTTCGTCACCCGCCGCGGCCACAGCTTCCGCGTCCGCCACCTCGAACTCGATGGACGCCTGGGGGACCACCACGCCGGCGGGCCAGCGCGGCGCGCCGAAGCACGCCTGTGCCGCCTCCGAGAGCGGCCACACACCGAAGTGCTTGCTGCCGGGGATGCTGCCGCTGGAGTAGTAACCATCCCCTTCGCCCTCCAGCGGAAGGCCGAGTGCATCGATGAACAGCTTGCGGCTCTGCGGCGGGTCAGCGACCACCACCGCGACACTCGCGATGAACAGAACGTTCATGTGGCACAGCCTACGGAGCGCCAGCAGCCGGGGCTTGCGGGGGGGCGGCGCCTGCCTTGTGGTGCCGCCTCGATCGCAGCCTTCTGGGCCACCGGCGCCAGCAGGTGTAACGAAAAGCCACCTATCTGGCGTTCCTAGCACGTACTCGTTCCATCTCCTGCAAGGGTGGATCTCTTTGGGACTAGAGGGCGAGTCCGCTCGCCTTCGAAGGGGGAATGCTTCATGCGAAGGTTGGTGCTGCCGCTCGCCGCGGCCGGCCTCGTGGCCGGTTCGGTGCTGAGTTCAGCCGGGATGGCCTCGGCCGGGACTCACGTCAAGCCGACAATCACGGCCACACAAGCGACCTTCACAATTCCATCCAGCCCCACTGGGGTCTGGCAACTGGGCCTGACCACCTATCCACCGCCTGTCACGCACCTGGGCAAAGTGCGAGGAACCTCCGGGACCCTTACCCTTCCCGTGCCACGCACGGCAACCTGTTCCTTCCAGGTCGATGTCAAGGTGGAGGTCACCGGGACCTCAACCTTCGTCATGTACTCCTCGATCAAGGCCGTGGTCCCGGGGTGCGGGGGGAGCGCGACGCGCTTCACCCCCGGGTACTGGAAGAACCACGAGGCCGCCACTACCGCCCTGCTGCCACAGTCGCTCGGCGGCTACACCGTCTCCACGTTCGCCGATGCGCAAGCGGTCTTCGACGCCATGAAGTGCAGCGACGCAGTCAACTGCCTGGCCGGGCACCTGCTGGCCGCCCAGCTCGACGTGGCGAACGGCTCGAGCACCTGCATCGCCGGCACCATTAGCGACGCCAACGCGTTCCTGACGAGCGTGGGATACGCGGGGCCGGGTAGCTACACGATCACCACCGCCCAGCGAGCTCAAGCCCTCAGCCTGGAGCAGACGCTCGACAACTACACGAACGACTCCACCAGCAGTAGCTGCTGATCCGCGGCACTCCAACCGCTGGACATCGAGGGACCCGGCCGTGCGGCCGGGTCCCTCTGACGTGTGATGAGCGCACGGTGATCCCCGGCCATCCGTGCCGTTAACCGGCCAGCGCTATTGCAGTAACGCAGTGATTACTGCAATACTGCGAATAGCCGGATGACGAGGCGGCAGGGTCCACGCTTCCCGGGGGCGGCTCAGCTTCTGGCCTGCACGGGCCGGTTTCCACACAGGACACCAGAGCCCAGAAGGGACGTCTTCTCGTGTTAACCCACAGTTCCGGCCTGTGCACCGCAAGCCAACGTGCGGTGCACGGCTACCGAAGCCCTCCAGACGCTGCGATAATGCCCAGGTGACGGGGTTGAGTGTAGCCCTGGCTAACCTCAAGCCGGGCACAGGCAAGACCACATCAGCGGTCTGGCTGGCCCACATATTTGCGCAAGCCGGGAACAGCGTGCTCCTGGTGGATGCTGACCCCTCGGGCAGCGCTCTGGAATGGTCCGACCTCGCGGCCATGTACCCGCAGCTAGCCCCGACGGACGCGGCGTTCCCGTTCCGGATCGTGGCTCTTCCGTCCCGCGAACTGCACCGCCGCGTGCCCGAGATCGCTCAGGCCGACGACGTCGTGATCATCGATACGCCGCAGTTGGAGGACCACGCTGGCATCGCCCGGTCGGCACTGCGGTATGCCGACGAGATCTTGATCCCGTGCGCTCCCAGCCCGATCGAGATCAATCGCACCACGCCGGTGCGGGACGAGATCAGCGACATCGGCGCGGTCCGTGATCGGCCCGCCCGCTCGGCGGTGCTACTGAATCGCTGTATCACCCGGGCGCACTCCACCAACGATGCCCGGGAGGCGCTTGAGCGGCTCGGCTACGACGTGCTTGGGACCGCCGTGCCGCGGCTTGAGGTCTACGCTCAGAGCTTCGGCATGCCTATCAGACGCCCCGGCCGTGACGTGTGGCGCAATGTGGCCCGCGAACTCATCGAGCGATGCCTTCCCCTCGGCTCAGTGCGGACATGAGCGCACAGCGGGACCAGCGGAAAGCGCAGATGACCGCCGCCGCGGCGAGGCGCACCGAACCCGATGCGCGGCCACCGGGACGCACCGCGATCCGGTCGAAGCCGGTCAGGATCACCCTGGACCTGAGCCCCGAGCTGTACCGCCAGCTAACCGACTGGGCCGCCTCGGCCGCGATAACGCTCGGCGTGCCGCGGGTAGCCCTGGCCGACGCCGTGCGCGCGATGATCCGGGTCACGGCCGAGAACCCCGACGAAGTTCTCGAACTGCTGCGCCGAGAGCGCGCGTAGGAACCGCAGCGCGCTAGCCGAATGTGCTGGCGGCGAACAACCGCACCTATGTCTGCCCGGATGCGAGCCCGGCGAGCGCAAGGCCCCGCTCAGAGGAACTGGCCCGCCGAAGCCTCCGGTTCGCTGTCCCACACCACGGCCACGACCCCGTCCGGGTCGATCACGGCCCACCCGGTCTCACGCTCCAGGCGCAGCAGGCCGTCCGGGCGCAGCTCCACACCGGTCAGCTTCTTGTTCTCGGATGTGATGAACCCGAGTTGACCGGTCCTGCTGACCACCATAGAAATCGACCCGGATTTGCCGATGAGGGGCTCGAGCAGGTCGCGGATCGTCTCACCGGTCATCAACCCATCACCTCCGTGCGCAGCTACTAGCAGGATGCCCCACGACGGGCAACCATCACCTGGCGGCATCGCCAGGCGCCGGGCGAGGGCTACAGGCCGGTCCGGGCGGTGAGCCTGCCTGACTGCACCGCCGCCGCGAAGGCGTCGTAGTCCCGCTCGTTCTGGTCGGCGTACGCCGAAGAGAAGTCGGCGATCGCGCGGGCGAAGGCGTCTCCCTTGCCCAGGTAGGCGGCGATGGCTATCCGGTCGCCCCAGCGAGCGTGTGCGCGGGCCAGGGTTGCCGCGCACAGGCGCGCATAGAGGGCGGCGGCGGGCGCGAGCAGGTTGTCCACTTCCGCACCGCCCTTCCAGTCGTGGAACTGCCGGACGTAGTAATCGCGGGTCACGCCATCGAGTCCTTTGATGCGCTGCCAGCCCAGGAAGATATCGGTGGCAGCCTGCATCAGGCGCTGGCCCGCGACCACCCGCTGGCCATGATGGGGGTAGGTGCTCTTGCCCGCGAACTCTTCGAGCACAGATGCCTGCGCCTCCTTCACCTGCAGGAACAGCGGGTCGTTGGTGTCGCGGCCGACCAGCAGCAGGATGTAGCAGCGGGTTCCGACGCTGCCTACGCCGACAACCTTGCGGGCAGCGTGAACGTAACGGAATTCCTCCAAGGGGTGGTGCTGCTGGCCGAGTGTCCGGCGATAGGTGTTGAGCAGCTTCTTGACCAGCGGCTCGGCGTTTTTCCACTCCGTTCCCGGGACAATGAGATCTTCGATCGGCGTGATCAGCGGCGGGTCGGCCACGATGCGCAGTTCGCCATCGACATCGCTGGTCCGTTTGGCGAACACCCGGGTGCTGTCCCTGGCATAGGCCTGGCGCACGCGCTGCTCCGCGGCCTTGGCGTCCCTCTTGCGTATCCGCTTGACCCGTACCTCCTCGTGGACCAGGTTGAGCAGCATCCCGGCGTCCAACTGGTCGTACCAGGCGCCGAGGGTCGACATCCCGGCGGCCTGGCGCATCCGGTCCCGGTACTCCGTGGCCCCGGCCATCACGACCGCGCGCCGCTCGTCCCGGGTGAAGCCGCGGTCCCGGCCCAGAACCTCGAAGCTGACGGCCATCCGCTTGAGGTCCCATTCCCACGGGCCCGGCAGCGTCTCGTCGAAGTCGTTGATATCGAACAGCATCTGGCGTTCGGGGGTGCCGAACAGGCCGAAGTTCGACAGGTGAGCATCGCCGCAAAGCTGCACCGTGATCCCGGACACCGGGGTTGCCGCCAGGTCGGCGGACATGATCAGGGCGGCGCCCCGGTAGAAGGTAAATGGCGAGATCAGCATCCTGCCGTAACGGATCGGCACCAGCTCAGCAACCCGGGTTTCCGCCTGCCGTTCCAGCAGGGCGACCGGATCCGGGCGATCCGGGGCCGGCGCCCACCGCCCATGCGCTGACCGTGGCACCTCGCCGCGCGCGGCCCTGCCCCGGTCAACCCGCTCGTCCACCGTCAGATGCCTGCGACGCCATGCCGACGCAAACGGCGGAGTCCGGACCGCGATCGGACCAGCCACTGTGGGGTCAGCGTTACCTTCACTTGGAGCCATGCTGGCCTCCGGCTATGACGTCTCCCCTGCGAATGGCGCCTGATTCACGGCGCACTAGGTCACATAATCGACGGCGAGACAGTACGCGGCATCCCCCGCCGCGAGTGAAGCCCACGCGGATACGTGCCGTTTACGCTCGGACGCAGGCGAGGGACGACGCTGGGTTGTCACCCGCCTGCACGTGCGGATACCTCTGATCCGCCATCACGGTGGCGCAGCTCGGTCGCCCAGAGGGGAAGGCAGCAGTGGCAGAGGCGTCGGAATTCACCATTGGAGCTAAAGCAAACTGCTCGGATGGTTCGTGCGGCGAAGTCAGCCGTTTGGTCATCGATCCGGCCGCTGGCACGGTCACTCACCTTGTCATTACGCCGGGACACCATCGCGAGGCCGGGCGGCTGGTGCCCGTCGATCTGGTGGACAACACGGGCGGTCAAATCAGCGTGCGCTGCTCCCTGGCGGAGTTCGACCGGCTCGAACACGCTGCGGAGCGCAAGCTGGTCACCGGTATGGAAGGCGTCGGCGGCGGCCTCGTCGGTGCGGGATTCGACCCCGGCCCGGGACAGCCGCGCATGGTCATCGAGGACATCGTGCCGGTGGGCGAGTCAGACGTGGGCCCCGGGGAGCCGGTCCATGCCGTCGATGGTGAGATCGGGCGGGTACAGGGCTTCCTGGTCGACCCCGGCGACCGCCAGGCGACTCATTTGCTCCTCCAGGAGGGGCACTTCTGGGGGCGCAAGGAAGTCGCCATCCCGATCAGCGCGGTGACCGGATATGACGGCGGAATCCGGCTCAACATCACCAAGAAGCAGGTGGAGGAACTGCCCCCGGTGGGAAAAGCCTGACCTGAAGGCCCCTCGCCAACCATCGTGGGATGAGTTCACAACGAGGGGCCCGATGCGTCCGGCACGCTGGCTACCCCGGCTCGGAAGTGATGTCGTGGCCGAGTTCCTGGCGCAACTGATCTTCCAGCAGCGCCCAGTCAGAGCCGAGCGCTTCGGTCATCGCGGCTTTCAAGGCGTCTGCTGCGTGAGCTATTCGATCCGCTAGCTGGGTTACCTCGGCCAATGTTCTTACCGTGACGGTCACGTCGCGAGATCCTCGGCCGCCGTGCAGCGTGACCACCACGTTGCCCGGCCGAGTTGCCCAGGTGTCGTGGATCACCCGGTTGCGCTCCCTGTTTGCGTCACGACAGTCCTCCAGGGCAGCGTGGACTGCCGCCCTTGCGAGCGCAGGAACGTCAGTGTGGTACTTGGTGATGTGCACGCAGTGCTCGATCAAAGCGGATGCCGCGAGCCGGCCATCCACGACAGCTGCGTACTTGCTGCCGACCAGGGCGCTGAACGCCGTGCGCAGCACCCGCTCCATGTAGGCCGATTCAAGGACGATGCCGCCCAGGGCGTGTTGCAGTTCGTCAACATCCACATCAGAGAGCATGCCGGAATCACAACCACACTTGTGCCGCATCTTCTTGCAGCGCGTCACCGCAAGGGCGGCCATCGCTGTAGTTAGAAACCAAAGGGTGGTGGTACCGCCTGGCCAGGGCTCGGGGGCTGCGGTCCCCGAGGCTCGGCCGGGTCCGTCAAGGCCGGGGAGGGCTCGGGGGCTGGTCGAGGCGGACGCTTACTGTTCGGTCGAGCCGGCACCGGAGGGGCAGGCCGAGGTGCCTCGTCCTGTGCGGGTCTACGATCTACGTCCATGGAGTGAAGCATCTGCTCGATGGTGTCAGGTATCTGCTCGAGTCCTTTCGCAAGCAGGTCATTGAATTCATCGTGAACGAGACGTTTGACGCAGGCCATGACCAGCGGATGCGCTCCCACCGCCGTACCAATAACGATCCCAGCAATCTCGCAGATGCGAGCGACGCCTTCAAGCCGCGCGGTCACCGGCTCGGTCACAAAACGAGTTGTCATACCGGCGCTTATGGACACGACAGGACCCTCGGCACCTGCAGCTGATGCAACATCAGCCAGAGGATGCTCCACCAAGCCGCGCAGCCAATCCGCGGAACCGTTCAATACGTCGGCTGCCTTGGAGAATGGAAAGCTCGGCGACGTCTTCCACCATGTATCACCCCACTGGCCCTCCATCCATGATGCAGCATAATCGGCGGCAGCCTTCTTGATCTCTTCACGTCGATCTTGGCTGGTCTCTGGATTCTCGTACTCGATACAAGACGCTTCGATCTCGCCGATGTCAGCGCGGCTTGGCAGACGAACCACCTTGCGTTCGATCACCAACCCACCAATGGCTAGGCCAAGAGCGCTACCATAGGCAGCATTAGCTTCGGCTTCGCTGTCCCACCGCCAGTAGACAGTGAAACGAACTAGCGCGCCAGCCGACTCCAACTCAGCAAGATTGTCACCTTTAGGATGCGCGGGCAGGCCGATTCCGGCCTGCTGCGATCGTAGGCCACCTTTATCCTTCTGAATATTGTCAGCGCTTTTCGTCTCCGCAGGCGTTTGCAGCCGCTTAAAGGTGTATATCGTAACCAGGCGGCGCGCATCCCAATGAGATGACTCGGCCGCTCCGTCGTAATAATCCTGGATACCGGCCAGTTCCCATCCATCCGCACCGAATCGGTTAAGCAGCTCAAGCGCTGTCTGACCGCTCCGTGAGTAATCCTCGTCGCCGCCCGGGCGGGGTCCGTGCCATAGCACGGACCGCGTATCCCCCTGCACAGGACGGCGCGCCACGGTCACCGTTAGCTGAGCGTACTGCCACACTGTCATATCAGCACTGTAATCCGCAGCGTCCCTCACATCACCCGTCGCGCGAGCCATGCCGACTGGGCAGGAGAGGCCCGTCCAGCCCGAGTAAAGTCGCAGATCAATTCGTATGCACTGAGTAGACGTGGCACACTCCACAGGTAAGAAGGCGGGCGATGATGTCCCTCCCCGCCAGGCAGGCACCTCCCGGCCAGCCCGAGCCGCGACTGTGGAGGCGCCATGGACCGCCAGCGCATTGATGCAGCACCCATCGTTGCCGAGAGACAGCCGGGCACCGAACCTGAACCCGGCTACCGGCCGCACCAGCCCACGGTCCGGCCTTGATCGTCTTTCGCTGGGTCTTCTTGGTGCTGGCAGCAATGCTTACCGGCCCTCCTGCACATACGCCCGCCCAGACCTATGACCGCAGCGGACAGCACATCTCCCTGACAGCTCCCACCGTGTCCGTGCGCGGCAACCATCTCATCAGCAGCAAAGGCAAGATCGTCAGGATGACTGGGGTGAACCGGTCGGGCGCCGAGTATGCCTGCGCCGAGGGCTGGGGCATCTGGGATGGTCCTACAAACACCAACTCCGCTGTCCAGGCGATAGCGGCCTGGCACGTCAACGCCGTCCGGATCCCCCTCAACGAGGACTGCTGGCTGGGCATCAACGGCGTCAAGGCCGCCTACTCCGGTAGTAGATACCGGTCCGCCATCGCGGACTATGTAGTCCGGTTGGAAAGGTTCGGAATCACCCCAATCCTGAACCTGCATTTTTCCGCACCTGCCAAAATAGTTCCCGATAAACAGGTGCCGATGGCCGATGAGGATCATTCGCCCGCCTTCTGGCGCAGCCTCGCCGCGTACTTTATAAAAGACCACCACCTGATCTTTGACCTGTTCAACGAGCCCTACCCCGACTCGAACCGCGATACGGGAGCTGCCTGGTCATGTGTACTGCACGGCGGGACATGCCGCCACGTGGCCTTCCGTGCGGCCGGGATGCAACAACTTGTCAACGTGGTGCGGGCAACCGGGGCGACCCAGCCGCTCATGATCGCCGGGCCGCAATACGCAGGTGATCTCGACCGCTGGTTGCGGTACGAGCCTCATGATCCGCTACACCAGCTAGTCGCTTCCGTTCATATCTATGAGCCCAACTGGGCACCGTGTGACTCCCGAGCTTGCTGGGATTCCCAGATTGCGACTGTGGCCGCGAAGGTGCCGGTAGTGGAGGGCGAGGTCGGCTCCGTAAACTGCACTGCCAGCTCGATCGCCCCGCTGCTGAACTGGTCGGATACGCATGGCGTGAGCTACCTGGCGTGGTCATGGAACGTGGGAAGCTGCGGGGGAGAGCCGTCTCTTATCACCAGCTACCGGGGCGCCCCTACCCGAACCTACGGTCAGGGGTATAAGCGTCATCTGGCCACGCTTTACGGCAGCGGATCGCCGTAAATGACACGCGGACAGCTCAGGCCGTCTCAGCCCCCGGTGAGACCGTGGCCAGGCCCGCGTCGGTAGCCTGCCGTCGACCATGCATGGGTGAGGAACGGGGGAGAAGCAGGGCAGGTCAATGCGCTTGTCCGGGTGGTCCTTGACCGTAGTCGTGCCACATTTGGCGGATTACCCGTGCCTTGTCGTCGAAGCCGGGATCGTCCTGCCAGGATGTGACCAGCGGTGCCCGCAGCAGCACGCTGCGGCCGTTGCGCCGGGCCACCCGAATAGTGGCCAGTTTTCCCCGGTAGCCTGCCTCGGAGTTGAATGTTGCCCGCGACAGCGGCTGCGTGACAGGTGAGTTCCACGGCGTCCCGGTTATCGCGGCAGCCTCAGCATCGGGCACTGTGAACCCGCCGATGTCCAGGCCGGTTACCTCCAACCACGGGATGAAGTGACCGAAATAGCCCTGCGCCTCGATCCCGGTAGCCGACAGCCGGGTTCTGAACCGGCCCTGCCAGAGGTAGAGAGTCCCTTCGGTCAACGCCGCCGCGCCCAAGAGCGCCGCAGTGGCCCAGGCCAGCGGCGGCACGACTCCCGAGCCCGCCAGGAACGCCGCTATCACGGTCAGCACCAGGAAGATGCCAGCGCGGCGCAGCAGTGGCGCCCGGTAACCACGGCCAGGGGTAAATACAACATCACTTCCCGTCGCCGGTTCGTCAGTCGACATACCCCAAGCATGCATTCCTTTGCTTCGATCCGCACGTGGGGCTATCGGGAGCCACCGCGACACCGTGCCGGGCCTACTTGTCCAGCCGCAGCCAGTACCCGACCGGGAACAGCCGCAGGTTCAGGCGAGCATCCACCAGCCCCCAGAGCCCGCGCCGCGCGAACAGGGCCATGAAGATCGCCACCAGGCCCAGGATGATCAGGTACCACGCGTTGTAAGAGGCCAGCGTCTGCTGCAGCACCATGTACACCACGGTGCCGAGGATCGGTCCCTCGATCGTGCCAAGCCCGCCGATGATGGTCACGAACGCCATCTCCGCGGTCCACTGGATGCTGAACACCGCGCCCGGCTGCACCTGAAGCTGACTGATCGCGAGCAGGCCGCCCGCAGCACCGCAGCCCGCGCCCGCCACCACGAACACCAGCATTCTCGCCAGTCCGACCCGTGCTCCCGAACTGCGTGCGGCCACCTCGTCGTCGCGGATGGCGGTGAGCACCAGGCCAAGCCTGCCCCGCAGCAGCAGGTAAATGGCCAGCATCGCCACCACGGTGACGGCCAGCCCCGCCCAGTAGGTGTAGGCGGTCAGCAGCGTCGGGTCGAACCCGGCAAAGCCGGGCAGCGGCATACCGGTTCCGCCGCCGATCGAGGAGAACTTCTCGATGATGAGCATGACGGTCGCGGCGAGCACCCAGGTGGCGATCGCGAAGTACCCACTGCGCAGCCGGGAGACCAGCCACCACAGGGGCAGCGCCGCGACGCCGCTGCCGATGGCGGCAACTGGCAGCGCCGCGAACGGCGAGGTGCCATTGAGAGCGAGGATCAGCACGAAGTACGCGCCGAGCCCGACGAAGGCCTGCTGCCCCACCGATACCAGGCCGGCGTATCCCGCCAGCAGGTTCCACATGCTCGCCATCGTGAGCACGATGAACGCCTGTACCAGGATGGAGGTGGTGCCCGAGTGCACGATGTAGGGGAACAGCGCGAGCACGACGACCACGATCAGCGCGCCCGCCCCGGTCCAGATGACATTCCTGCGCGACCGGCTAACCCGGAACTGCTCTACCGGACGAGCGGTGGTTTCCGTGGCCAGGCTCACGACTGTGCCCCCCGGGAGATAAGGCCCTGCGGGCGCAGCGCGAGCACCGCAAGGAACACAATGAACCCGGCCAGGGTCTCGTCGGAGATGCTGATCTGAGCGCCGATCTGCTGAGCGACACCGAGAACCACGCCGCCGAGCAGCGTTCCCCACAACGAGCCGAGCCCGCCGATCACCACCGCCGCGAACGCGAACAGGAGGATCGTGTCCGTGCCCGTGGTGGGAGCGAGCTGGGCGTACATGCCGTATGCGATGCCGCCTAGCGCCACGGTGCCGAACGCGACCGCCGCCGCGATGCCGAACACGTGCCGGTAGTCGGCCCCGGCAAGCTGCGCCGCCTCCTTGTCGTCGGCGACGGCGCGGATCAGGCGGCCATACCTGGACGCGGAAAGGAAGTACTGCAGCCCGAGCAGCACGACCACGGCGGTCGCGAAGATGACCACGAGCAGGTAGCCGATCTGGATCGAGCCGATGCTGAACGAGCCACTCACCAGGGCCAGCCCGGTGCCGATCCCGCGGGTGTTGGCCGTAAAGAACTGGAGCAGGCCGTTCTCGATAACCACCGAAAGGCCGAAGGTGACCATCAGCGTGGCGAGCACGCTGCGATCCAGCGCGCCCTGCAGGATCGTGCGCTGCAGCACGTAGCCGAGCACCGCCATCACCGGTACCACGATGAGGAAGGACCAGAGCACCGGGATGTGGGTGACGGTGATGACACCGATCGCGATGTAGCCGGCGACCACCGCGAGGTCGCCGTGCGCGAGGTTCACGACCTTCATGACCCCGAACATCAGCGACAGCCCGCAGGCGAACAGCGCGTACAGACCGCCGACCAGGATCCCCTGGATGATGGCGTTCACCCAGGACATTAGGACTCACTCCCTTCCGGCGCCGAGCCGGGCGCGGCGCCCGCCAGCCCGAAGTAGGCCGCTTCGACCTGGTCCGCGCTGACGCTGGCAGGTGTGCCTTCCAGCGTGGTCCGGCCCTCCAGCAGGCAGTGGATGTGCGATGCCACCCGCAGCGCCTGGCTCACATCCTGCTCGACGAGCAGGACCGTCAGGCCCGCCGCCAGGATCTGCGGCAGCATGCCGTAGATCCGCTGCACGACCACCGGGGCCAGGCCAAGCGACAGTTCGTCGAGGAGCAGCACGCGGGGGTTGGCCAGGAGTGCCCGGCCGATGGCGACCGTCTGCTGCTCGCCACCGGACAGCTGGGAGGCGGTTTGGTTGCGGCGCTCTCGCATCCAGTCAAAGGTCTCATACACCCGCTCGATGGTCCACGGACCCTCCCGGGCGAATGTGGCGCCGACCTGCAGGTTTTCCTCGACGGACAGCGACCCGAACAGGCGCCTGCCCTCGGGCACCATGACGATCCCCTGCCTGGCCCGGCGTTCGGGCCGCAGCCCGGTCACGTCCTTGCCGTCGAACAGGACCGAGCCCGCCGTGGGGGAATGCAGGCCGGCGATCGTCCGCAGCAGCGTTGACTTGCCCGCCCCGTTGGCACCGATGATCGCGTAGACCTCGCCGGGGAAAACCCGGAGCGATATTCCGTCCAGCGCGCGGAGCTGCCCGTGGTGCACGACCAGGTCGCGCACCTCCAGCAGTGGCGTCCCGCTTTCTGGCCGCTCCCCATTGGGCTGCGCGCTCACGGCTCGCTCCGTTCCCCGTCGGGCGAGGACGGGTCCAGCGATCCGCCGGCCAGCGCGGCGGTGACCTCGGTGCCGAGAAAGACCTCACGGACCGCCGGGTCGGCCAGTACCGCGGCCGGAGGGCCGTCGCCCACGAACGCCCCACCGGACAGGCATATCAGCCGGCTCACCACGGGGGTGAGCGCGCGGACCACGTGCTCGATCCAGATCACCGTGGTCCCCTCGGCGTTGACGCCACGGACGATCTCGACAAGCTGTGCGACCTCGGGATCGGTGAGGCCGCCCGCCACTTCGTCAAGCAGCAGCAGGGTAGGCCGCGTGGCCAGGGCACGCGCCAGCTCCAGCCGCTTGCGCTGCAGCAGCCCGAGTCGCTCGGCAGGCACGTTCGCCTCGCCGGACATGCCGCACCGGTCCAGCGCTTCGACAGCGGCCGCATAGCTGGCCCGCCGGCGCAGGCCCGCGCCCTGCTGGGCCGCGACGAGCACGTTCTCGAACACGGTCATGTCCGCGAACGGCCGCGGCACCTGATAGGTCCGGCCGATGCCCAGCCTGCACCGCGTGGCCGCGTCCAGCTTGGTCACCGCGCGGCCGGCGAAGCGGATCTCGCCCGCACCGGGAGCGAGGTCACCGGAGATGAGGCCGAACAGGCTGGTCTTGCCAGCACCGTTCGGCCCCACGATCCCGACCGTGTCCCCGGGTCCTACCGTGAGAGACAAGTCCTCCGCGATGACGACCCGGCCGAACCGCTTCGTCACATGCTCAAGCTGAAGCAGTGGGCTCGCCATCAGCTCACTGGTTGGTTGGCTTCAGGTCGGCGGTGATCTTCGCCTGCGGCTGAAGCGTGTTGTCGACGACCTGCGCCTCGACCGGGAACCTGGTCCCCTTCTGCCACTGGATGCCGACCGGCGGGGTGATCGCCACGCCCGGCGCGGGGCCGCCGGAGGCGAAGTCTAGCGGGCCGGCGACAGCCTGCGGCAGGTTGACCTTGTGGATGGCGGCGGCAACCTCGGCCTTGTCGTGCGGGTCGCTCGCCGAGGTGAGCGCCGCGTGGGCGGCCTCGAACAGGCTGTAGTTGCTGATGTTGGAGTTCCACTGCCCGTTGGTGGCTGACTCGAACTCGGCGGCGAGCTGCTGGCAGGTCTCGCCGGTGAAGGAGGACTTCCACGGCAGCGACGGCGCCCACCAGGCGTCGGTGGCCACGTTGTAGGACAGGCTGCCGAGCGCGTAGGCATCGGGCGGGAACAGCAGCACCTTGGCGACGGTCGCCAGCTTCGGCTTGAAGCCCTGCTGCGCCGATTGCTTCCACATCGTGGCGAAGTCCGGCGGCAGCGGCACGTTCGTGAAGAAGTCGGCACCGGACCGCTTGAACTGGGAAATCATCGCGGAGTAGTCGGTGGTCCCGTCGGGGTAGGCCGCCGAAAGGACCATGTCGTAGCCGGCCGCCTTGGCGATCGGCGGGAACACCGCGCGGAACGCGTTGCCATCCGAGTCGTTCGGGAAGGCGGCGGCGACAAGCTTGTTGGTGTGCAGCTGGGCGTGGATCCGGTCCCACATCGGGATGAAGCACTTGACCAGGTGCTCGGCGCCGAGGAAGTACATCACGACGTACTTGGGTTTGAGCGTCGGCTTCCCCGGGTTCCCGCCGAGGTTGATGTACCAGGGCTCCCACGGGACGTTCGAGCAGATCAGCGGACAGCCGAGGGATTCGGCCTGGCTGGCGACCGTGTTGACGGTCTCCGGCGTGGACGACGCGAGCAGCAGGTCGACGCCGTCATTCAGAATGGCCGTCCTGGCCAGGTCCCCGGCCCGGGTCGGGCTCGACTGGGAGTCGTAGGACTTGATCGTGACCGGGTAGGTCTTGCCGCCGATCTTGAACCCGTTCTTGTACGGGGTGGTCTGCTTGATCTTGGAGATCACCCAGTTGTCTGGCGCGCCGAAGCCCGCCAGAGGGCCGGTGAGCGGGTGGATCCAGCCGATCGTGATGCTCTTGGTGCTGCCCGAACTGGCGCCCTTGATGCTCGATCCGCACGCGCTCAGTACGCCACCCGCGCCGACCGCCACGGCGCCCGCCCCCGCACCTGCCAGCACCGACCGCCGGGTGATCGGCCGTCCGGGCAGCGGCTTATTGCCCGCTCTCTCAGGGCCCATGTCGTCTCCTCCGAGCTCAAATGCCGTGAAGCCGGTGGAGTCTACGCCGACCGGCCATTGGGGATCTGCCGCCGGAAGGACTTCCGGCACATATCGGGGCTGTTCGCATAGCGTACAACGATGCGCAATACAGAACTTAACCACGCCGAAACTTGGGCTGTCAACAGCCCGGCGCTCCGGCGTTGCGCCAGGTAACAAGCCGGACAAGAGCCGGTAACAGCCGGGACGCGGAGGGTACAGGAGTGGTCGTGATCATGGCGTTTTGGCCGCTATAGCAGCCATTTCGCCATGATCATAGAGCTTGCCCTACGGCGGCGCGGGTTAGCTGGTGCGCTCCATGACGAAGTCACACATGATCTCGAAGGCGCGGCGCGCCGGGACGTCTGGCAGCCCCGCGATCTCGCTGCGCGCCGTGTCCGACCAGCGCCGCAGGTCGGACCGGGCGGCGTCCATCGCCGGGTGGGCCCGCAGCAGCGCGAGAGCCTCCGCGTGCTCGGAGTCATCGGTCAGGCCATCGCGCGACAGCAGTTCCCGCAACCGCGCATCGCCGGCCACGGGCGCCCCGGCCGCGACCGGCCCTGCCGAGGGCGTCCCGACTGCGGGCGATCCGGGTGCGGGTGAGTCAGGCCCGGAGGGCGCGAGCGCGTGCAGTACCGGCAGGCTGCGCACTCCCTCGCGCAGGTCGGTACCCGGGGCCTTGCCGGACTGCGCCGACTCGCTGGCCACGTCCAGGATGTCGTCGGACAACTGGAACGCCACGCCCAGGGCATTCGAGGCCGCGGTGATCCTGGCCACGACGTCGGCGGGGGCGCCGGCGAACATCGCCCCGAACCTCCCCGCGGTCGCGATGAGCGACGCCGTCTTGTCCTCCACCACCCGAAGGTAGTGCACCAGTGGGTCCTGGCCCGGGCGCGGTCCCAGGGTCTCCGCGACCTGCCCGCTCACCAGCCGGGTGAACGTCTCGGCCTGGATCCTGATCGCCTCGGTACCGAGTTCGGCCAGGATGCTGGAGGCACGGGCGAACAGGAAGTCCCCGGTGAGGATCGCGATCGTGTTGCTCCAGCGGGAGTTCGCGCTTTGCAGCCCTCGCCTGATGGAAGCCTCGTCCATCACGTCATCGTGGAAGAGCGTGGCGAGGTGAGTCAGTTCGATGGCTGCCGCGGCGGGCACGATCCGCTCGTCGCGGGAATCGCCGAAGTGCGCGGCAAGCAGGACTAGGGTGGCGCGGAACCGCTTCCCACCGGCGTCGATGAGATGGCGGGAGGCCTCGGTGAGCAGGGCCTCCTCTGTGACCGCGGCCTCGGCCAGCACCTTCTCGACCCCGACGAGGCCATCTGCGATGTCGGCCGCGAGGGCGGGGTCGGAGAAGTCAACGGGAACGGCACTGATCACTAACGCTCCACTCGTCGGTCATCGCCGTGTGCCGCACCACGACGACCAGGTTGGCGTGGTCGCACAAGGCTGCGCCAAGCCCCATCAAAACCACCGTAATCCCAGGTATGCCCTGCCCGCTGCCGCAGGACACCATCCAGTGGGTATGAGGATGCGGCGGCCGCCCGGGCCTGGCGTTGAGCCAGCGGGGGGTTCCGGGGGGTCGCTCCCCCGGGCTAACACTATTCAGCGGACAAACATGTGGTTGGCGGCATGGTTCGCCAGGTTGAGCAGCGGCCCGGGCACCACGCCGAAGACCAGGGTAGTGAGCGCCCCGATCGCCACCGCGGCCCCGGTGAACACGCCGGGGGTGACCACGCTCGGGCCGTCGGGTGCCGGGTCGCTGAAGAACATCAGCACGATGACGCGCACGTAGAAGAACGCCGCCACGGCGCTGCTGAGCACCCCGACGATGACAAGCGGCAGGGCACCGCCCGCGATCGCGGCCTGGAACACCGCGAACTTTCCGGTGAACCCGCTGGTCAGCGGGATTCCGGCAAAGGCGAGCAGGAAGAAGGCGAAGATGCCGGCCACCACGGGCGAGCGCTTGCCGAGCCCCGCCCAGCGCCGCAGGTGCGCGGCCTCGCCGGTCTCGTCCCTGACCAGGGTCACCACCGCGAACGCACCGATCGTCGTGAATCCGTACACGGCCAGGTAGAACAGCGAACTGGAGAGCCCCAGCGTGCTCGCGGCGACCACGCCGGTCAGGATGAACCCGGCATGCGCGATGGAGGAATAGGCAAGCAGCCGCTTGACGTCGGTCTGGGTGATCGCGATGATCGCGCCGACGACCATGGTGAGGATGGCCACCACCCACATCGCGGGACGCCAGTCCCAGGTGAGCTGGCCGAACGCCACGTAGAACACGCGCAGCAGCGCGCCGAACGCGGCCACCACGGTGCAGGACGCCATGAGCGCGGTGACCGGCGTGGGCGCGCCCTGGTAGACGTCCGGCTTCCATGCCTGGAACGGCACCGCGCCGATCTTGAACAGCAGGCCGATGCCGAGCAGCGCGATCCCGGCGTACAGCAGGGTGGAACTGGCGAGGTTGGACGAGGCCGCCGCAGCGATCGCGGACAGGCCCACCGACCCGGAGAACCCGTACAGCATGGCTACGCCGAACAGGAAGAACGCCGAAGAGAACGCGCCAAGCAGGAAGTACTTCATCGCCGCCTCCTGGGAGAGCAGGCGGCGGCGCCGGGCGAGGCCACACAACAGGTACAGCGGCAGCGACAGCACTTCCAGCGCCACGAACATCGTCAGCAGGTCGTTCGCGGCGGGGAACAGCAGCATCCCGGCGACCGCGAACATGGTCAGCGGGTACACCTCGGTGTGGGTGACGCCGGCCAGCAGCCCTTCGCGCTCCTCGGCGCTGCCCGGCACCGCCGCGGCCTGCGCCACGAACGCGCTCACGTCGTGAGAGGACTCGGCGAGCAGCATGACGCTCACGAACGCGAGGACCAGAATCGTGCCCTGGATGAACAGGGCCGGGCCGTCCACCGCCACCGCGCCCATGGCCACCACGTGACCGGGCTTGCCGAGTGAGAGGTGCGAGGTGGCGCCCACGGCGATGGTCAGCCCGAACGCGCCCGCCAGACCGCCGAGGGTGAGCCCGAGGTGCAGCGGCCGCCGCTGGGACCGCGGCGCGAACGCCTCCACGAGCACCCCCGCGATGGCCACCGCGAAGACCAGCAGGGTCGGTGAAAGCTGCCAGTATTCGATGTGCGGCGGCGGGATGGTCGGCGCCGGCGCCGCAGCGAGGCTGGTGAGGCGCGTCACGGAGTCGTTCCCTTCTGGGTCACGGCCGCCGGATGCGGCGGGACCGGATCCGTCGCGTGCACCTGTACCAGCGTGTGGTGGACGGCCGGGTTAATGATGTTCAGCAGCGGCTGCGGGAAGAAGCCGAAGAAGATGATCAGCGCGATCAGCGGGCCGACCGCCCACAGTTCCCTGGCCCGCAGGTCGGGGAACTTCTCGGTCTCCGGCCGCGTCGGCCCGGTCATCGTGCGCTGGTACAGCCACAGGATGTAGATGGCGGCGAGGATGATGCCGACCGTGGCCGCGACCGCCGCCACGCGGTACCGGGTGAACGTCCCGACCAGCACGAGGAACTCACTGACGAACGTGGACAGCCCGGGCAGCGACAGCCCAGCGAGGCCGGAGATCAGGAACATCCCGGCAAGCACCGGCGCCACCTTCTGCACGCCGCCGTAGTCGGCGATCCGCTGCGAGCGGCGCCGGGCGATCATGAACCCGGCGACGAGGAACAACGCGCCGGTGGCGAAGCCGTGGTTGACCATGTACAGCGTGGCGCCCGCCTGGCCCTGGCTGGTCAGCACGAAGATGCCCAGCGCGATCAGGCCGAAGTGGGAGATCGAGGTGTAGGCGATCAGCCGCTTCATGTCGGCCTGGCCGATCGCCACGATCGCCCCGTAGAGGACGCCGATCACCGCGAGCGTGAGGATCAGCGGGGTGAAGTAGCGCGACGCCGAGGGGAACAACTGCAGGCAGTACCTGATCATGCCGAACGTGCCGACCTTGTCCAGCACGCCGACCAGCAGCACCGCCGCACCGGGCTGGGCCGATGTCGCCGCGTCGGGCAGCCAGGTGTGGAACGGCCACAGCGGCGCCTTGATCGCGAACGCGATGAAGAACCCGAGGAACAGCCAGCGTTCGGCATCGGTGGACAGCGCCAGATGGGTGAGCGAACTGAACAGGAACGTGCCCTGGTGCCCGCCCTGGATCGAGTACACATACAGCGCGATCACCGCGACCAGCATGAGCAGGCCGCCGAGGAGGCTGTAGAGCAGGAACTTGACCGCCGCGTACTGCCGCTGGCCGACGCCGAAGCTCCCGATCATGAAGTACATCGGGATCAGCATGGCCTCGAAGAACACGTAGAACAGGAACACGTCGGTGGCGGCGAAAACGCCGATCACCATCGTCTCCATCACCAGCATGAGCGCGAAGTACGTCTTCACGCTGCGTCTCGGCGCGGGCGCGGATTCGCCGTGTCCCCCGGGGTCCGCGTCGTGCCACGAGGCGAGGATGACCACCGGCATGAGCACGGCGGTCATGCCGATCAGGACCAGCGCAATGCCGTCCACGCCCACCGCGTAGTGCACCCCGAACTCCGGGATCCACTGGTGGATCTCGACGAACTGGAAGTCGGGACCGTTCGGGGAGAACTTCACCGCCATCGCGATGGTCATCCCGAGGGTCACCAGCGACACCGCCAGGGCGACCCGCTTGGTGAGCAGGTCGCGTGCGGCCAGGGCGCTCTTCTCGGCAGAGCTGGCGGCAGGGATGATCGCGATCACCAGCGCGCCGACGAGCGG
>Ga0070710_10000268_pt1 | contig 24775 bp, 23 predicted proteins | sample LARL52metaG_FD_65454 | JGI IMG/M metagenome (GOLD analysis project Ga0070710, IMG submission 65454) | Corn, switchgrass and miscanthus rhizosphere microbial communities from Kellogg Biological Station, Michigan, USA - LAR L5-2 metaG | ecosystem: Host-associated > Plants > Roots > Rhizosphere ...
GATCCCGTGCGCACCAGGCCCAGCGCCGTGTGCGCCGATCCGGCGGCCGCCTACGCCCGGCGGGTGATCGACGCGCCGGTGATCGTCGTGCGCGGACCGAGCGCCAGCTGGATCCCGCCGCGCGGGCTCTCGTTCGCCGACTGGATCGACGGGGCGCTCGACCGCAGCCCCACCAGCGACGACCTCGACTACCACCTCACCACGATGTTCCCGCCGGTGCGGCCGCGCGGGTACATCGAGATCAGGTACCTGGACACGCCCGCGCCCGGCGGGTGGATCGCGCCGAGTGCGCTGCTCGTCGCGCTGTTCAGCGATCCGTCCGTCGTGGACGGTGTGCTGGCGGCGACCGAACGGGCGGCCGGGCGGTGGCTCGTCGCCGCGCGGCACGGGATGGCGGACGAACGCATTGCCAGAGCCGCGAAGGACGTCGTGGCCCTCGGCATCGAGTCGTTGCACCGCACCGATCTTTCACACGATCAGATCAACGCCATCAGCTCCGAGCTTGAGGGGAAGCTGTGACGGAAGAACTCCGCGAGCACGTTGCGGAGGAACTGTTGCGTTCGCGCGCGCGTTCCACCGCCTTGACCGACGCCGTCGACGAGCACGACCTCGTCCGGCAGCACTCGAAGCTGATGTCGCCGCTGGTCTGGGACCTGGCGCACATCGGCAACCAGGAGGAGCTCTGGCTCGTTCGCGACGTCGGCGGTCGTGAACCGGTCAGGAGCGACATCGACGAGTACTACGACGCGTTCAAGTACGGCCGGTCGGTCCGGCCCGAGTTACCCCTGCTCAATCCTCGCGAGGCCCGGCAGTACGTCGGTGACGTGCGCGGCAAGGTGTTCGACGTGCTGGAGAAGGTGCCGCTGCAGGGCCGCCGGCTCGTCGAGAACGGGTTCGCGTTCGGCATGATCGTGCAGCACGAGCAGCAGCACGACGAGACGATGCTCGCCACGCACCAGCTGCGCACCGGCGAACCCGTCCTGCACGCACCGCTGCCACCGCACGGAAACCTCGTGCCCGCAACGGAAGCCTTCATCCCGGGTGGCCCGTTCGAGATGGGCACGTCGGACGAACCGTGGGCGCTCGACAACGAACGTCCGGCGCACGCCGTCCACGTCGACGCGTTCTTCATCGACACGACACCGGTCACGAACGCCGAGTACGCCGAGTTCGTCCTGGCCGGCGGCTACGACGACCGTCGCTTGTGGACGGATGCGGGCTGGGAGCACCGCACCACGGCCAAGCTGGTGGCGCCGCGGTTCTGGCAGCGCGAGGGCAACGGCTTCGTGCGCACGGCGTTCGGCGTGACCGAACCGATCGTGCCGGACGAACCCGTTGTGCACGTGTGCTTCCACGAGGCGCAGGCGTACGCGACGTGGGCGGGCAAGCGGCTGCCGACCGAGGCGGAGTGGGAGAAGGCCGCGCGGTTCGACCCGGAGACCCGGACCTCGCGGCGGTACCCGTGGGGCGACGAGGACCCGACCGAGCTGCACGCCAACCTCGGCCAGCGCCACCTGCGCCCGGCCCCGGTCGGCGCGTACCCGGCGGGCGTGTCCGCGAGCGGCGTGCACCAGCTGATCGGTGACGTGTGGGAGTGGACGTCGACGGACTTCCACCCGTACCCGGGCTTCGAGGCCTTCCCGTACCGCGAGTACTCGGAGGTCTTCTTCGGACCGGACTACAAGGTGCTGCGCGGCGGTTCGTTCGGCACCGACTCCTCCGCGGTCCGGGCGACGTTCCGCAACTGGGACTACCCGATCAGACGGCAGATCTTCGCCGGCTTCCGCTGCGCCAGGGACGCCTGACCCGATGTGCCGCCACCTGGCGTACCTGGGCACCGCCGTGCCCTTGACGGGCCTGCTCTACGACGCACCGCACTCGTTGGAGCACCAGTCGTACGCGCCGCGCGACATGCGGGCCGGTGGAACCGTGAACGTCGACGGCTACGGCGTCGGCTGGTTCCCCGGCCCCGTCCGGTACCGGCGTGCGGGCACGTTGTGGAGCGACGCGAACCTCAGGCAGCTGGCCGGGGTGGAGTCGACGGCGTTCCTGGCCGCGGTCCGCAGCGCCACCGTCGGCATGCCGGTGGCGGACGCGGCGTGCGCGCCGTTCACCGACGGCACGTGGTTGTTCAGCCACAACGGCCGCGTCGACGGCTGGCCGCACACCGCGGCCGAGCTCGCGAAGACGCTGCCGGTGACCGATCTGCTCACGCTGGACGCGCCGACCGACTCCGCGCTGCTGTGGGCGGTGCTGAGACATCGCCTGGAAGCCGGGAAGAACCCGGACCAGGCGCTTGTTGAACTCGTGCGGGAGGTCGCGGACGCGGCGCCGAAGTCGCGCCTGAACTTCTTGCTGAACAACGGAAAAGTGCTCGTGGGGACGACGTGGACACACGCCCTGTGGGTGCTCGACAAAGGACAGAGCGTCACGCTCGCGTCCGAACCGCTTGACGACGACCCGGGCTGGCGGGAGATCCCCGACCGGCACGTGGTCACCGCCGCTCCATCCACTGTGGAGGTTCGACCGATATGACCGAGCCGGTGCTGGACGTTCATCTCAAACCGGAGGACGCCGCACACGCGCTTCGTGCCGACGTGCGCGCGGGCCTCACCGCGGACCCGAAGTGGGTGTCGCCGAAGTGGTTCTACGACGCGGTGGGCAGCGCGTTGTTCGAGGACATCACGAGGCTGCCCGAGTACTACCCGACCCGCGCCGAACGGGAGGTGCTGGCCGCGCGTGCCGGTGAGATCGCGGCGACGACCGGCGCGCACTCGTTGGTGGAGCTGGGTTCCGGGTCGTCGGAGAAGACCAGGCTGCTGCTCGGCGCGTTGCGGGAACACGGCACGCTGCGGGAGTTCGTACCGCAGGACGTCTCGGTGTCGGCGCTCACCGAGGCCGCGCACGCGATCATGGCGGACTACCCCGGGCTGCGCGTGCACGGCGTTGTCGGCGACTTCACGCAGCACCTGTCGCTCCTGCCGGGCGAGTCGCCGCGCGTGGTGGCGTTCCTGGGCGGCACCATCGGCAACCTCATCCCGGAGGAGCGGGAGAAGTTCCTGCGCACGGTCCGCGACGTGCTGCAGCCGGGGGAGTGGCTGCTGCTCGGCACGGACCTGGTCAAGGACCCGGAAACCCTGGTGCGGGCGTACGACGACGCGCAGGGCGTCACGGCCGAGTTCAACCGTAACGTGCTGAACGTGCTGAACCGCGAAGTCGGCGGCGATTTCGACGTGGCCGCGTTCGAGCACGTGGCGTTGTGGAACGCCGAGCAGGAGTGGATCGAGATGCGGCTGCGCGCCCGGCGGGACATGCGGGTGACGCTCGCGGAGCTCGGGCTGACCGTCGAGTTCCGCGAAGGAGAGGAACTGCACACCGAGGTGTCGGCCAAGTTCCGCGAGGACGGCGTGCGCCAGGAGCTCGAAGACGCGGGATTTTCCCTGCACCGCTGGTGGACCGACTCGCAGGGGCGGTTCGCCGTCTCACTCGCACAGGCCATTTGAGACTCGGAACCGCCAGTAGACGGATATGAACCAACGCACGGCCGGTGATGGGCTGTGCGCGTGAAGTCATCTCGTGTAGCCGTGCGCGTGGGGCTTGCCTGCGCGCTCGTGCTCGGAACCGTCGTTCCCGGTCTGGGCACCGCCTCCGCCCAGGCCGGGACCGTCACCCCAGCGGCCTGGGGCGAGTGCCCGGCGGACCAGCTCACCGACGTCCCGGCCGCCGAACGCCCCCAGTACAGCTGTGCCGTCCAGCAGGTGCCGGTCGACCACTCCCGCCCGCGCGGTGAGTCGATCGGCATCGCCATGATGAGGCACCGGGCGACCGACCCGGCGAAGAAGATCGGCTCGTTGTTCGTCAACCCCGGTGGTCCCAGCGTCTCCGGCCTGATCTGGAGCCTGTACGCCACCTACATGCTCGCTCCGGAGGTGCTGGAGAAGTTCGACGTCGTCGGCTTCGACCCGCGTGGTGTCGGCCGCAGCGCCCCGTTGCGCTGCTTCCGCACGCAGGAGGAGGCCGACGCGGTGAACGTCGGCTGGTCCTCCTTGCCGATCACCGAGGATGAGATCGCGAGCACGCTGCGGCAGTCCAAGGCGTACACGGACTACTGCGGGATCAACGGCGGTCCGCTGCTCAACCACATGTCGACCGAGGCCGTCGCCCGTGACCTCGACGTCCTGCGCGAGGCCGTCGGCGACAAGCAGCTCACCTACGTCGGTCTCTCCTACGGCACGTTGATCGGCGCCACCTACGCGAACATCTTCCCGGGCAAGTCGCGGGCGCTGGTCCTCGACGGCAACGTCGACCCGCGGCTGCGCCTGACCAACGGCACCGAGTACGACCGCGAACGCGCCCAGGGCTTGGAGATCTCGCTCGACGCGATGCTGAAGCGCTGTGATGCGGCTGGTGTCGCGAAGTGCGCGTTCGCCGGTGACGCGCGCCGGAAGTTCGACGACCTCCGCGAGTCGCTGCGCAAGGCACCGACGACGCTGGCGGACGGCAGAAAGGTCACGTTGGCCGATCTCGTCGACCGCACGGCGAGCTACCTGTACAGCCCGTCCAGGTTCGCGACGCTGACCCAATGGCTCCAGTCGATCCACGTCGCCCAGCACCCGGCGGCGGCCAGGGCGTTCGGCGTCCAGCCCGTGGTGGACCTTCCGCCGCTGGACAACCGCGGTGGTCGCGCCGACGTACGGGTGTTGCTGCTGCCGGAGTCGCCGTATGCGAGCGACGACTCGTTCTTCGCGATCAACTGCACCGACATGCCGTTCCCCAGGACGACCCGCGACTGGGAGGGCACCGCGGCCAGGTGGGAGAAGGAGTCGCCGACGTTCGGCCGCGGCATGGCCGCGACGGAGCTGATGACGTGTCCGACCTGGCCGGCGCACGACCCGGACCGGTGGATTGGCCCGTGGAACCGCAAAACGCCCAATCCGGTCGTGGTGGTGGGTAACTACTACGACCCGGCGACGCGGTACGTGTTCGCGCAGCGCATGGCCAAGGAACTGGGCAACGCGCGGCTGATCAGCGTCGATGCGCTCGGGCACGGCATCCTGGGGTACTCGCGCGGTGTCGACGCCGCGGTGGGCAGGTACCTGGTCGACCTCACCGCTCCGGCGGACGGCTCGGTGTTCCAGCCGAACGAGCGGCCGTTCGCATGATCTCCGCAGGACACAACCCTCCGAACGACGGGTACAGCCGCCGCACTGTCGGTGATGGGGTGCATTCCGTGACATCAACTTCCGCATCTGTGCGTGCTGTGCGCATGGCGCTGGCCAGTGCGCTCGCGCTCGGCACTGTCATCTCGGCCTCGGGTGCCGCGTCCGCGCAGGCGCAGTCCCTGTCCACCACCGTCAGACCCGCCGCGTGGGGGCCGTGCGCGGCCGACGTGCTCGCGGAGATCCCCGCGTCCCAGCGCGACAAGATCAGCTGTGCCGTCCAGCAGGTGCCCGTCGACCACTCCCGCCCGCGCGGTGCCACGACGGGCGTCATCATGATGAAGCGCCCGGCGGGTGACCCGGCGAAGAAGATCGGCTCGTTGTTCATCAACCCCGGTGGCCCCGGCGGCGCCGGCCTGATCTACAGCGCGTACGGCTCCAGCTTCTTCACCCCGGAGGTGCTGGAGAAGTTCGACCTCATCGGCTTCGACCCGCGCGGTGTCGGCCGCAGCGCCCCGTTGCGCTGCTTCCGCACCCAGGAGGAGGCCGACGCGGTGAACGTTGGCTGGTACTCGTTGCCGATCACCGAGGACGAGATCGCGAGCTCGATCCGGCAGTCCAAGGCGTACACGGACTACTGCGGGATCAACGCCGGTCCGCTGCTGAACTTCATGTCGACCGAGGCCGTCGCGCGCGACCTCGACGTCATGCGTGAGGCCGTCGGCGACAAGCAGCTCAACTACGTCGGGTTCTCGTACGGCACCCTGCTCGGCGCCACCTACGCGAACATCTTCCCGCAGCGGTCACGCGCGGTGGTCCTCGACGGCAACGTCGACCCGTTCCTGCGTCTCACCAACGGGACCGAGTACGACCGCGAGCGCGCCCAGGGCTTCGAGATCTCGCTCGACGCGATGCTGAAGCGCTGCGACGCGGCCGGTGTGGCGAAGTGCGCGTTCGCCGGTGGCGCCCGCAAGAAGTTCGACGACCTCCGCGATTCGCTGCGCAAGGCCCCGACGACGTTGCCGGACGGCACGAAGATCACGCTGACCGACGTGGTCAGCAGGACGTCCAGCAACCTGTACAGCCCGTCGACGTTCAAGGCCCTCACCGCGTGGCTGCAGTCGATCCACGCGGCCCAGCACCCCGGCGCCCTCGGGGTTCAGTCCGTTGTGGACGCTCCGAAGCCGCTCGGCAACAACGGCGGCAAGGCGGACGTGCGAGCGCTGCCCGACACCCAGTACACCGCCGACGACTCGTACTACGCGGTGAACTGCACCGACAAGCCGTTCCCGCGGACGACCCGCGACTGGGCGGGCACCGCGGCCAGGTGGGAGAAGGAGTCGCCGACGTTCGGCCGCTACCAGGCCGCCTCGGACCTGCTGACCTGCGCGACGTGGCCGACGCGCCACCCGGACCGGTGGATCGGCCCGTGGCACCGCAGCACCCCGAACCCGGTCGTGGTGGTGGGTAACTACTACGACCCGGCGACGCGGTACGTGTTCGCGCAGCGCATGGCCAAGGAACTGGGCAACGCGCGGCTGATCAGCGTTGACTCGTTCGGCCACTGCATCCTCGGCGGCTCGGCCGGGGCCGACGCCGCGGTGACGAGGTACCTGGTCGACCTCACCGCGCCCGCGCACGGTGCGGTGTTCCAGCCGAACGCGCAGCCGTTCGCCTGATTTGCGTGAAACGCGGTGGCGGCGCTGGGAAAGTGCCGCCACCACGGGCACAACCCTCCGAACGACGGGTACAAACGGTGCACCGTCAGTGATGGGGTGCATCCGTGAAGTCATCCCTTGCCTCCGCCCGCCTCGCACTCGCGTCCGCGCTCGTGCTCGGCACCCTCGTTTCCGGTCTGGGCACCGCGAGTGCCCAGACCGAGGCCTCCGCCGTCAGACCCGCTGCCTGGGGGCAGTGCGCGGCCGACGTGCTCGCCACCCTGCCCGCCTCGGTCACGCCCGAGGAGCGGGCCCGGCTCACCTGTGCCGTGCAGGAAGTGCCCGTCGACCACTCGCGCCCGCGCGGGGAGAAGACGGGCATCGCCATGATGAAGCGGCCCGCGAACGACCCGGCGCACAAGATCGGTTCGATCTTCCTCAACCCCGGCGGCCCCGGTGGTTCCGGCCTGATCCGCGGCGCCGTCTCGAAGAACTACTTCCAGCCGCAGGTGCTCGACCGGTTCGACGTCATCGGCTTCGACCCGCGCGGTGTCGCGCGCAGCGCCCCGTTGCGCTGCTTCCGCACCAAGGAGGAGGCTGACGCGGTCAACGAGGGCTGGTACGCCCTGCCCAGGACCACGGAGGAGATCGCCAGCTCGATCCGGCAGTCCAAGGCCTACACGGACTACTGCAAGATCAACGCCGGTCCGCTGCTGAACTTCATGTCGACCGAGGCCGTCGCGCGCGACCTCGACATCATGCGCGAGTCCGTCGGCGACAAGCAGCTCAACTTCGTCGGCTTCTCCTACGGCACGCTGATCGGCTCGACGTACGCGAACATCTTCCCGCAGAAGTCGCGGGCGATCGTGATCGACGGCAACGTCGACCCGCAGCTGCGCCTGAACAACGGCACCGAGTACGACCGCGAGCGCGCCCAGGGCTTCGAGATCTCGCTCGACGCGATGCTCAAGCGCTGCGACACCGCCGGTGCCGCCAAGTGCGCCTTCGCCGGCAACGCCCGGCAGAAGTTCGAGGCCATGAAGGTTGCGCTGGCCAAGGGCCCGGCCACGCTGCCGGACGGCTCGAAGGTCTCGCTCGCCGACATGATCGGCCGCGTCTCGGGCGACCTGTACTCGGTGCCGCGCTTCGCGGCCCTGGTGGCGTGGCTGCAGAGCATCCACAACGCCCTCAACCCGTCCGCCGCGACGACCTTCTCGGTTCAGTCCGTTGTGGACCTTCCGGCGCCGCTGAACAACGGCGGCGGCCGCATGGACGTCGACCCGCTGCCCGAGACCCCGTACACCGCCGACGACTCGTACTACGCGGTGAACTGCACCGACAAGCCGTTCGCCCGCACGAACCGCTTCTGGGCGCAGACGGCCGCCAAGTGGGAGAAGGAGTCGCCCACGTTCGGCCGCTACCAGGCCGCCTCGGACCTGCTGACGTGCCCGACCTGGCCGACGCGCAACCCGGACCGCTGGATCGGCCCGTGGCACCGCAAGACGCCGAACCCGGTCGTCGTGGTGGGCAACTACTACGACCCGGCCACGCAGTACCGGTTCGCGCAGCGCATGGCCAAGGAGCTCGGCAACGCGCGGCTGATCAGCGTCGACTCGTTCGGCCACTGCATCCTGGGCCGCTCGGCCGCCACCGACGCGGCGGTGGCGAAGTACCTGGTGGACCTCATTCCGCCGGCTGAGGGCTCGGTGTTCCAGCCGAACGTCCAGCCGTTCGCCTGATCAGCGAGGCAACCAGCAGCACTCCCGCACTGAGGAACGGCGTCAGCGGGGCCGAGGCCAGGGCGACCAGGGCCACGGCCGCGTCGACGCCGTTCTTCTTCGCCAGCGCCCAGACTCCCAGCGCGAGCGTCAGCGCGATCGCGACGATGGTGACGATCAACGTCCACGGCCCCTGCTGGTCGATCAGCGCGAGCGCGAGGATCCCGACGCCAGCCAGGTACTGGACGTCCCTACGCGGGCCCAGGGCAGCCGCCGCCGCGGCGAGCAGCACGATCGGTGCCTGGAACGGCGTCGCCATCACCGCGGCGGCGTACACCGCGCCCGCGACGGCCGTTCGCCAGCTGCGGCGCCGGATCGCCCAGCCCAGCACGCCGGCGACCACCAGCCACGCGGGGACGACGGGCAGTTCGAGGTAGTACTGGACCTCGGAGGAGAAGAGGGTCCCCTCGGTGGTGTACCAGCCGGGCTCAGTGCCGCAGATGGCGCTGCCGTTGAGGCAGACGGCGTTGATGTGCCCGAAGTCGACCATCAGGAACACCGAGCGCACCGAGTACGCGGCGAGCCCGGCGACCACCAGCGCGACCCACGCGGGCCGCGGCGCCACGACGACCAGCAGCACCGCGATCGCCAGTGCGGCGAAGGTGTGCGGTGGCAGCCAGTGCAGTTGGTCGTTGACCAGGGCGAGCACCACGAGCGCCGCGCCGACGACGACAGTCCGCCACATCACAGCAGTGCGCTCCTCACGATCAGCACGACGGCACTCGTCCCGGCCACGACCAGCATGGGGGTCCGGATGCCGCCCGCGTCGACCTTCCGGCGCAACGGCCCCGAAAGCAGGAAGCCCGCCACCAGGAACGGGATCAGCGCGAGCCCCGTCCACAGCTGGTGCGCGGTGACGTGCCCGGCCGCGACCAGCCCGAGCACCGAGACGCCCGAGCCGAGCACGAAGAACGCCGCCAGCGTGGCCCTGACCCGCGGGCCCGTCTGGTTCTGGTAGAGCAGCGCGACCATCGGGCCGCCCACCGACGTCGCCGTGCCGAACGAGCCGCTCGCGAACCCGGCCGTCACGAGCGATCCCGGCCGGGGCCGCGGGCGCCACGCGGTGATCGACAGCAGCACGCACCCCAGCACCGAGCCGCCGACCACGAGCCCGAAGCCCTTGGGGTTCAGCGCGTCGACGACCCAGATGCCGACCACCGTGCCGGGCAGGCGGCCGAGCATCGCCCAGCCGACGCCGCGCCAGTCGACGTGGCTGAACTCGCGGGCGAGCGACATCGAGGCGTGCGCGGTGGCGACCATCAGCACCGGCACCGGCAGTAGTGTCGGGTCGAGCAGCGCGATCAACGGCACGGCGACCAGCGCCAGGCCGAAGCCGATCAGCCCCTGCAGCAGCCCGCCGAGCGCCACAACCAGCCCGGCAGCCGCGATCCCCCAAGACATGGTTAGCGATGCTATCTAGTACGCGGGGAGCTTTCGTACTCTCCTGGAGTACGCGGGGGCCCCGCGTGGGGTTTGCGCGGCGCAGGGTTCGCTCGCTGTTCGCCTGGTGTTGGTAAAGCTTGCTTACGCTCCGCGCCATGACTGCGTCCCGCCGCTCGTTCCTGCTCGGCACCGGTGCCACCGCTGCCGCTGCCGCCCTGGTCACGCCTGGTTCCGCGAGCGCTGACATCGTTGTCGCCAAGGATGGGCGCGGCGGCCGGCCGGATCCCGACGCGCGGCGGTTCACGCTCGCCGTGATCCCGGACACGCAGTACATGTTCGACCTCGACCGCGGCGACTCCACGCCGATGAAGGCGACGCTGCAGTACCTGATCGACCACCAGCGGTCCGAGAACATCGTCTTCATCAGCCACCTCGGTGATCTCGTCGAGAACGGGCAGTCCAGCGAGATCGACGACATCAGCGCGCGGTTCGAGGTGCTCGACCGGCGCCGGGTCGGCTACAGCGTGCTCGCGGGCAACCACGACCTGCCGGACTCGCGCACCGACGACCAGCGCGGCCGCACGCCGTACCTCGACAAGTTCGGGCCGCAGCGGTTCCGGCACTCGCCGACGTTCCGCGGTGCGAGCGCGGACGGCTACAACTCGTTCCACGTCTTCCGGGCCGCGGGCAAGGAGTGGCTGGTCCTGGCGCTGGACTGGCGCATGTCCGCCAAGGGGTTCGCGTGGGCGCGCGACGTGCTGAAGCAGCACCCGAAGCTGCCGGTCGTCCTCACCACGCACGAGCTGGTCCAGGACGGCGGCGACGGCGCCGCGGTGATGTCCGACTACGGCCGCAGGCTGTGGGACGAGCTGATCAAGGACAACGACCAGATCTTCCTGACCCTGAACGGGCACTTCTGGCCGCCGGCACGGGCCACGATGCGCAACGCCGCCGGCAACGACGTGCACGTGCACATCACGAACTACCAGGACCGCTACTACGGCGGCGGCGCGATGATCCGGCTGTACCACTTCGATCTCGACCGCAAGACGATCGACGTGCGGACGCTGTCGCCGTGGCTGCTCGGCAAGAGGACGCTCAACCCGTTGGAGCGCAAGGAGATCGAGCTGACCGGACCGGTGGACCGGTTCAGCGTGCCGATCGACTTCGAGCAGCGGTTCGCCCGGTTCGACCCGCCGGTGCTGCCTCCCGTCCAGCCCGCGCGCGAGGTCGTGGTCCCCGGCACGGTCGCGTACTGGCGGCTCGGCGAGGGCCTGAAGGACCTGTCGGGCAACGGGAACGACCTCAGGCAGACCGGCACGCTGACCGCCGGGGACGACCACCACCGGTTCGCGCCGTCACACCGTTCGCTCTACTTCGGCAAGAACGGCTACCTGACCACTGTGGACGGTGCGCCGATCAACGGGCTGGCGTTCGAACGCGGCTACACGATCGAGCTGTTCCTCAAGCTGCCCAAGGACTTCAACCACCCGTGGTGCGGCCTGTTCACCAAGCTCGCGCCCGGATCGGTGGCGGGCAAGACCGGTGACGACCCGAGCGAACCGATCGCCACGCTGAACCTCGGGGGCGGCGGCTCGCTGCAGTGGGCGGTGTTCCCGCGCAACCAGTCCGGCCTGTCCACGAACTGGGGCCACGAGATGACCTACGACACGTGGTGGCACGTCGCCGTGGTCAACGACGGCGTGCACACCACGTTGTACGTCGACGGCTCCCGCCTGCTGCGCAACCCGTCCACCCCGGCGCGCGGCATCTCGACGGCCGGCGACCCGTGGCTGGTCGGTGCCTACGCGTACAACAAGAACGTGGAGAAGTCGTTGTACGGCTGGATCGGCGACATGCGCGTGGTGAACCGGCCGCTCGACACCAGTGAGTTCATGCGGTCGAAGGCAGCCCGAACTTCGGGAACAGACTGAGGTCGAAGAACGACGAGACGTGCGTGATCCGGTCGTCGCGGACCTCCAGCACCTGGAGGTTGAACGGCCGGAACACGCCGTCTTCTTCTCTCAGGTACAGCCCGTACGCGGGTTGTCCGTTGGCTTCCACGGCGACCATGCGCGCGCCGTGCGGGACGGCCGGGCACTGGTTCGTGAGGTGCCACGCGACCATCTCCGGCCCGCGGTACCACTGCGGGTACGGCGGCATCTCCCAGACGACGTCCTCGGTGAACATGCCGATGATCGCCGGGACGTCCTTGGCCTCGAACGCCTTGACCCACCTGTCGAGCAGCGGCTTGGCGTCGGCGGGTTCGGTCACCTGGTCCTGGCTGAGGTCCTTGAGCTGCGCGTGCGCTCGTTGCAGGGCGCTGTTGACGGCCGCCACGGTCATGTCGAGCTGGTCGGCGGTCTCGGCGGCGGTCAGCTTGAGGACGTCGCGCAGGATCAGCACCGCGCGCTGGCGCGGCGGAAGGTGCTGAAGTGCCGCGACGAACGCGAGCCGGGTGGACTCGCGTTCGGTGACGATCGCGGCCGGGTCGGTCGGGAACGGCTCCAGCCACGGGACCTCGTGGTCCTGCGTGAGCGGGTCGGTTTCGGTGGCGCTCGTGGACAGGCCGAACGGCAGCGGCCTGCGCGTGCGGGTGTCGAGCGCGGTGAGGCAGACGTTCGTGGCGATGCGGTACAGCCAGGTGCGTACCGACGAACGACCCTCGAACCGGTCGTACGCCTTCCACGCGCGCAGGTACGTCTCCTGCACCAGGTCCTCGGCGTCGTGCAGCGAGCCGAGCATCCGGTAGCAGTGCGCGAGCAGTTCCCGCCGGAACTCCTCCGCCGCGGTCGCGAAGTCCACTGTCACCCCTGCACTCTAACGGCGTTCTGCAGCCGTCCGATGATGCTGTGCAGGTGGTCGCGGAGCTCCGGCGGTTCGTGCACGTCGAACTCGAAGCCGAGGAACAGCAGGTGGAACGCGATCCGGTCGAGCGCGTCGGCGCCGGTGCGCATGAGGCAGGAGCCGTGGTCGATCGGTTCGAGCGACGCCGACATGGGCGAGGTGCGTTCCGCGACCGCCTGCAGAGGTGCGTGGATCGTCAGCACGGCCTGATAGGTGTACACGTTCGACGAGACCTGGCGTGACACGAACTCGCCCAGGGACTCCGCCGGTGGCTCGCGCGGCGTGAAGCGCGCGGCGGGGGTGGGCTCGGCAGGGATGCGGTCGACGCGGAACGTGCGCCAGTCCTCTTTGGACACGTCCCAGGCGACGAGGTACCAGCGGCGGCCCGTGTGCACGAGCCCCTGCGGTTCGACGAGCCGTTTCGCCGGCTCGCCCTGCAGCGGCGCGTAGGAGAACCGCAGCTGCTGGTGGTCGCGGCACGCGGCGGCGATGATCGTCAGCGTCTCCGGGTCGACCGTCGGTCCCTCGTTGTGCAGGGCGGTGGTGTGGGCCTGCAGCGCCTGCACGCGTCGCCTGAGGCGGCTCGGCAGGATCTGTTCGAGCTTCGTGAGCGCGCGGACCGACGTCTCCTCGATGCCCGCGACCGTGCCGTTGGCGGCAGTTCTGAGACCTACCGCCACGGCAACGGCTTCGTCGTCGTCGAGCAGCAACGGCGGCAGCTCCGCGCCGGCGCCGAGCTGGTAGCCGCCCGTCGCGCCGGGCAGGGACGTGACGGGGTAGCCGAGGTTGCGGAGCTTGTCGACGTCACGGCGAATCGTGCGGACGTCGACGCTCAGCCGATCGGCGAGTTCGGGACCCGTCCAGTCGCGCCGCACCTGCAACAGGGACAGGAGCTTCAGCAGCCGTGCGGACGTCTCCAGCATGTGACGAAGTCTAGAATCCATTGCGGACAACGGCCTGCGGTGGCTAAGGTTTGTGACATGACTGCCGGGTCGGCCTTGTGCCGTGAGCGGAACGGTTGCCCGGCCCTGACTTGATCAGGGCCCCTCCGGATCCCGCGCTTCTCAGGTTGGAGATGCGCGTGGGAGAGGAGGTGATGCGCAATGCTTCCCAACGTTGGTGATGTCTTTTCCGGGAAGGTCGTCTCGACCGTCCCGTTCGGTTCGTTCATCGAGCACCCCGCCGGTGCACACGGGCTGCTGCACGGCCAGCAGGCCGAGGTCGGCTCGACCGTGCAGGTGAAGGTCCTCATGGTGGACGCCGACAAGCAGCGGTTCAGCCTTGAGCTGGCCTAAAGCATGAGTTTCACCGGACAGAGGCGCCCTGTCCGGTGACATCTCACGCCTTCCGGTACTCCGCGCACTCCACGATCAGCCGGTCGTGGAGATCTCTGCGATGCCCTTGTTCCTGCGGTGCCCGACCGAGCGCGCTCGCCGGGCTCGTCACGTCGTGCAGCAGCCGGTACAACACGACATCCGTTGCGGTGTAAAGCCAATCGTCCGCCTTGCCGGGCGGTGCGGCGGGTCCGAGCATGTTCTCGAACCACGCCGGGAAGAGCAGGTCGCGTGCGACCGCGTCCTCGATGCGGGCGCGGATCAGCTCGCGTGCCCGGCCGATGGCCTCGTTGCCCGCCGACTTGGCGGCGGTGTCACCGGCGTGCCCGTTCTCGTCCGGTGCCTCGGGCCGGGCCATGCCCTTGATCGCACGCCACTGGCGGTACTTCTTGCGCCACAACGCTTCCGCGTTCGGCGGCAACGTGGTGAGCGCCTCGGCGGCGTCGATCGCCGCCAGCGCGGCCCGGTCGTACTCGGCGATGGCCTTGCGGGTGTCCTTGGCCTCCTGCGGCGTGCACGTCTTGCGCGCGTAGGCTTCCTGGCCCGCGAGGATCCTGGCGAGCAGCGACTTCTCGATCTCCGGCCAGGTGTCGAAGTCGGCCTTCTGGGTCTCGCTCGCCCGCACCTTGCGGTTGAGCGCCACCAGCAGCCGTTCGAGCCGGTGCACGCTCTCGGCGAGCTCGGTGACCCTGTCGTTGGTCTTGGCGATCTTGCGCGTCGTGTCGCGGATCTGGTTCGTGGTGCTCAGTTGTTGTTGAGCCGCATCGGTCTGCGCGTTGTCGACGCGGTCGCCGAGCGACTTGAGGTCCTTCTTGAGCCGCTCGACCTTGTCGTCGAGCGCCTTGACCGGGTCGATGTTCATCATCGCAACGTCCTCCAGGCCCACCACGCGACGCCCGCCGGCACGGCCAGCGCCGCCCAGCCGTTCGCCAATGGTGTCAGCAGAACGGCGAGCAGCGCCGCCGCGATGGCCGCCGTCCTGGCGCGCGGCTCCCAGATCCGCCGGCCCACGGGATCGACGAGGACGGCCGCCGCCACGGCGACCGCGAGCAGCACCGACAGCAGCGACCAGCCGTCGAACCAGCCGATGACGACCACGAGGGCCGCGACGGCGGTGGCCGCCGCGATCGCCCGGTTCGGGACGGTCAGGCGGGCCGCCTCGACGTCGCGGCGGGCGCGCAGGACGGCCTCGACCTCCTTGTCGGTCTCGGCCAGCAGAGCCGTGAAGTCAGGGCTGCCGGGTCCCGCCGCCTGCAGTGCTCGTAGTGCTGTTCGCAGTGCGTGCTGGCGGTCGGCCAAGCGGGCGAACGGTTCGGCTGCCATGCCCCGAAATCGTGATCAACGAGCCCTCTCCGCCGCCAGACCGGTGGGCGGAGTTGGTCCGGTTGCCGACGAACTTCCCTCAACCGGAGCAACGAGGTCGCGAATCAGCCGCACGACCTCGTCCGGTGCCTCCTCGGCCGTGAAGTGACCGGCTGCGGTGGTCGTGAAGCGCAGGTCGGTGGCCCACTTGCGCCAGAGCTCGGTGGGGTCGAAGCCGAGCTGACCACCCCAGTCCTGCTGCAGCACGGCGACGGGCATGGTGAGCTTGCGGCCGTTGTCGAGGTCCTCGCGGTCGTGGTCGACGTCGATCGTCGCCAGGGCGCGGAAGTCCTCGATGATCGAGGGAATCGCCTCCCGCGCGGCCTTGAGGTACTCGGCCCGGACGTCCTCGGGGAACGGGCTGCGCGACCACACGTCGAGGAAGTGGCCGAAGAACGCGTCGGCGCTGTTGGTGACGAGCTGCTCGGGCAGGTCGCCCGGCTGGGCCAACAGGTACAGGTGGAAGGCAACCGCGGCTTCGCGGCCGTGCAGGACGTTCCAGGTGTCGAAGGCAGGGACGCTGTCGAGCAGGCCGAGGTGGCTCACCCGGTCCGGGTGGTCGAGGGCGGCGCGGAAGGCCACGTGCACGCCCCGGTCGTGGCCGACCAGCGCGAACGTGCCGAGGTCCAGCTCGTCGGCCAGGTCGATGACGTCCTGGGCCATCGTGCGCTTGTCGTAGCCGGTGCGCGGCTTGCCGCTGGCGCCGTAGCCGCGCAGGTCGGGGCAGATGACCGTGTGGTGCTCGGCGAGCTTCGGCGCGACGTGGCGCCACATCAGGTGGGTCTGCGGGAAGCCGTGCAGCAGGATGACCGGCGAGCCTTCGCCGGTGACGACGGTGTGGAGCTTCATGCCACCCAGCATCGGGCGGGCGGATCAGCAGGCGATTAGCATCCACGTCCGTGCAGATCAGGGTGCTTGGACCGGTCACGGTCGTCGGCACCGATGGTCGTGAAGTCGCCGTGGGCAGCAAACGCCGTCGTGAGTTGCTCGGTCGTCTCGTGGCGGCTGGCGGGCGGGTGGTCTCGCTTGACGTGCTGATCGACGACCTCTGGGAAGACCCACCGGCTGGTGCCGTCGGTGCGGTGCGGACGTTCGTGTCGGAGTTGCGTGCCGCGTTGGGGTCCGCCGCTATCGCGACGGTCGGTCGTGGGTATGCGCTGAAGGTCCCTGACGTGGACGTGTGGCGGTTCGAGAAGACGCCTTCGTCCGTCGGCTGGGGTGAGCCCTACGCCGATCTCGATCCGTCGCCGTGGGTGCTGCAGGAGCGCGCTCGGCTGTTGGAGCTGCGTGCGCGCGCTCTGCTCGATGAGGGCCGTGGGGCGTCTCTGGTCGGGGAGCTTTCGTCGTTCGCCCAGTCGCACCCGTGGCGGGAGAAGGCGCAGGTGCTGCTGGCGCACGCGCTCGTCCAGGACGGGCGCCAGGTCGAGGCGTTGACCGTGCTGCGCGAGGCCCGGGCTCGGCTGGTGGACCGGTTCGGGCTGGACGCGCTGCCCGACCTCGACCGGGCCGAGGCGGACATACTTCGTCACGCCGTGGCACGAGGTGGGGGCTCGTACGCGCGGTTGCGGTCCGCGAGTGTGGTCGCCGGGGAGGCGGCGTTGACCGGCGGTCTGGCGCTGGCTCAGGCCCAGCGGTTCGCCGCGGTCGCCGAGGCCGGACGACTGGGCAACCCGCTGCTGACCGCTCGCGTCCTGACCGCCTACGACGTGCCGGCGAACTGGACCGTGAGCGACGACCCCGCTCAGTCCGCGGCCCTGGTCTCGACGGCTCGGCGCACGGTGCGACTCCTTCCCGAGGACGCTCCGGTCGCGTTGCGGGCGCGGCTGCTCGCCACCATCGCGCTGGAGCACCGCGGCACGCGGGATCAGTGGGCTGCGGAGGCGGCCGTCGAGGCGGAACGGCTCGCCCGCGAGCTCGGCGATCCGGCCGTGCTCGCGGTGGCGCTGAACGCGCGGTTCGTGCAGTCGTTCCAGCAGCCCGGCCGGTCCGCGGAACGGGCGCTGATCGCCGCCGAGCTGATCGAGGTGTCCGTCCGGCACGACCTGCCCGCCTACGAGACCCTCGGCCATCTCGTGGGCATGCAGGCGCACTCGGCCGTCGGGGCTTTCGAGGTGGCCGCACGTCACGCGGACGCGGTCGAGCAGCTCGCCGAGATCCACGAGACGCCGCTGGCGCGCGTGTTCACGTCGGCGTTCCGGTTGATGCTCGCCCCGGATGAGGCCGGGTACCGCGCGCTGGACCTCTCGGCCATGCCGGGGGTGGCGGCCGGGTTCCTGCCACTGGCGTTGCTGTCGACGGGCCTTCCACCCGACCTGACGCTCGACTGGGGTCCGTACCGGCCGTGGGCGGAGGCGCTGGTCACGGCGGACCGGGACGTGCCGACGCCGCGCGCGGACCACTACTACGAGGTGCTGTGGTGGATCACGGCACGCATCGCGGAGCAGCGCGGCGACGAGGTGCTCGCCGAGACCGCGCGGCAGGCGCTAGAACCGGCCCGCGGCGAGATCGTCGGCGGCACCACGGCGATGCTCTCGTTCGGCCGGCTATGACTTGCGGCGCGCCTGCGGCGGCCACACCACGTGGATCGGCACGCCCGAGGCCCGCGCCTGCTCCACCACGTCCGCGGTCCCGCCCTTGCCCTGCGCCGGCACCCCGTCCCACACCGCCACGAGCATCTCGACCGACGCGAGCATGCGTTCGTTGGCGGCCACGTAGGCGAGGCGCCCGGACGACATGTGCGGCAGCACGCTGACGACCGTGGCGGCCGCGCGCAGCTCGTCGTAGTCGGCGTGCTGGTGCGGCTTGAGCTTGTCCCGGTAGTCCAGCGCGGGCAGCACGACCTCGACCTGGCCGCCGAGCCCCAGCACGGCCCGCGCGAACACCTGGTCGGCGCCCGGCGCGAGGCACGTCACGCCGACCAGTGGCCGTCCTAACTCCCTCAGCACCTCGGCGATCGCGGCCTGCACGGCCGGGATGCACTCAGGTACCAGGTTGGTGTGTCCGGTGACCCCGATCCGCATCAAGCCGTCCGGATCGCTCTGATCGCGTCGCGTGTCTCCTGGACGGCGCGGATGTGGCGGTGCCGTGCCGCTTCCTTGGCGAAGTCCTCCAGCTTGCGCAGCACGCGCCCGGAGGAGAGCTTCGCCGCCGTCGGCAGAACCTCGTTGATCAACCCGCACGCCGCCTCCGGGTCTCCCGCGACCATCTTGGTGCGCGCCAGTCCGATCACGTCGAACGCGCGGTTGCGCACCTTCGACGGGTCCCGCAGCTCCAGTGCCCGCCGGATGTGCTGCTCGGCGAACACGGCCTGAGCCGGATCGTGTCTGGCGAGGTCGCGGCACCGCGCCCCGATCACGCCCTCCAGCTCGGCCTCGTCGAAGCTGTGCAGGTAACGCGGTTCGGTGTCCGCGTCCCGCTGCGAGAAGCTGTCCTGTGCCATGCCCACGACCTGGTGGAACTCGCGAACCTTGCCCATCTGCGCGTACGCCCACGCCTCACGCGTGAGGAGCAGCGCCTTGAGCGTCGGCGTGCCGGTGCGGCGGGTGCCGTACTGGCCGAGCTGCACGAGCTCCAGTCCGTCCTCCGGCCTGCCGAGGTCGAACATCTGCCGTGCCATCGCGGCGAGGCACAGTGCCGCGAAGCCGTCGTTGTGGCCCGCCTTCGCCATCCGGACGGCCAGCACGTAGTAGCGCTGGGCCGCGTTGTGCAGCCCCGCGTCGAACGACATGCTCGCCGCCACCTTGGACAGCTCGGCGCCGATGAAGAACGCCCGTTCCGTCGTCGGGCCCGCAGGCGCGCGTTGCAGCCGTTCGGCCAGCTCGTCGAGCTGACCCAGCACGGCCTTGCGCGCCAGTCCGTACCCGCCCCGGCCGCCCCAGCCGCGCAGCCCGTCCGCGACGCGCTGCAGGGCCAGCAGCTCCTCCTCGCTGATCGCCGCGTGCGACGACCACTTCGACAGGTTCTGCAGGGGGTGCAACCACCGCTGCAGCGGCTCGACCAGTGCGGATCCCACCGTCACCGCGGCAGCTCCGGTGAGCGCCGCTCGTCTGCTGATCGCCAAGTCGCTCCTCGCCGTCTCCTCGACCGAACGGGCAATGCACGTCGCCTCCCAGGGGGCGGCGAGCACGTCTGGTGGCCCCGTGTCGGGGGAGCCCACCCGAGCTACGATGACAACGCGGTCGAACCACAGTCGGTCGCCAGGTACACCGAGCACGAGCGCGAAGTGGCGCAGCCGGTCGAGCCGGTCGATCTGGTTCTCGCCCGACTCGTAACGCGAGAGCTGCGCCTGGCTGATGCCGAGCCAGCCCGCCATGCGGTCCTGGCTGATCCGGCTGAGGTGCCGCGGGTGGTGCCGGTAGGCGGAGATGAGCGCACCCATGTCGCGATCGGCGCAGGCCGCCGTGATCGCGGGGTGGTCCCAGAAGTCATCCGGGACGGCAGGGGGTCCGTGCACGTCGGAACGGGCGTTGCGGCGGCACCGGTGACACAGCCGGTCGGTGTTGTCTGCGGCGATGAACGCTCCACACGGGCAAGCGCGCCTGGAACTGGGTCTCGCGGTGTCCATCGGCATCGCCCCCGTCACTGAGCGTTCTCCCAGTCTACGGAGACGTGATCGTCAGTCCATCCATCTCATGCATAAGACGTAATGAATTCGCGTGTCGCAGTCCGGGTGCCCCCGTGCGGTGGATGAGCTTCATACGTCCGCTGCATGAAGCCCATGCAGCGGCCGAGTGGTGTTGGCGCGGAGCGCGACGCACCCTGCACATCGCAGGTCGCGGGCCGATCCCCGTGGCTCTGCCAGTGCCTGACCCACCACCGGGGAGGACGACCGCCGATGAGCATCACGACCGCGGAGACCGGCACAGGAAGTGCCGGAATCCCACAGAACAGGGGACACGATCGGGCGATCGGTGAGGCCGTGGCCGGCTACCGGTTGCTCGGTTGGCAGGTGAACGTCACCGAGCAGGGTGTGTTCCTGCCCCTGGGCCCCGCCACGACAGCCCTGGCCATGCCGGCCCGGATCGGGTCGCGCGTCCTGGCCGATCTGAAGTCGCGCATGCTCGCGGGGCCCGTGACCGTCATCCCCGGTCCCCGCGAGCACTGGATCTTCCTGGCCGAGCTGGTGGCGTTGCTGCCGACGCACCTCAAGGCGCCGCCGGAGGTCCAGTTCGTGCGATCCCCGCACCGGATCGCGCTGCCGCCCACGATGACCAGGTACGGATCGCTGCGGTGGGCCAACCCGCCGTCGCACTCGCGGCACTGGTTCCCGCCGTTCACCGCCGTGCTGGCGCTGGCCCGGACGGCGGCCGCGGAGGACCAGCGCCGATAATCGGTGCTCGTGGATCGACGTTCAGCGTTGTTGTTGTGCGGGCTCGCCGCTTTGAGCGCCTGTGGCGAGCCTGCTCCTCGCAAGACGGGCGGTGTCGGGACCGCCCGGCCCGGGGACCGCGTGGCGTCCGCCGTGTCCGTGCCGGTGGGCAGTGGCGTGCTGGTGGACATGCCCGGCAACGCCCAGCTGCTGGTGGTGCAGCCCCGATCGGGTGAGTTCCGCGCGTTCAACCCCTCCTGCCCCCACGTGGGCTCGCTGGTCAACCCTCCCGCGGGTGGTGTCATCACCTGCCCGCTGCACGGGAGCGCTTTCGACCCCTCGACGGGAGCCGTGCGCAAAGGACCTGCGACTTCGGGGCTGACCGAGGTCGCCATCGCTCTTTCAGGTGAAGATCTGGTGTTGTCCTGAGACCTGTGAGGTTCCTGTGCATTGGGCCTCGCGCTGAACTCTCGCTGACCGTTGCGCGTAATGCTGTGGTGTGAACCCGGACACCCACCACCACGGAGGAACGGTCGTGAACACCGAAAGCCCGGTCAGCAGGCGGGCGGCGCTGTGCGGAATCGTCGTTGCCCTCGCCGTGCCCAGTGGCCTCGTGACCGCGTGCAGCTCCGGTTCGGCGGGCACCGGCTCCTCCTCCACCCCCGAGAAGCAGAGCGGTTCCCAGCAGGGATCCTCCGGCACCAAGCTCGTCTCGCTCGCGGACGTGCCGGAGGGCGGCGGCGCGGTGGTCGACGGGCCCGGTGGCAAGAAGATCGTCGTCGCCCGCGTTTCCGCCACCCAGGTGAAGGCCTACGACGCGACTTGCCCGCACCAGGGCGTGACGGTCGGGGAACCCGCCGCCGGAACGATCACCTGTCCGGCGCACGGCAGCCAGTTCGGTGCCGCCGACGGCAAGGTGAAGAAGGGGCCCGCGACGGCGGGTCTGCGCGCCGTCGCCGTCCGGGTGGACGGCGACCAAGTGGTGCTCGCCTGACCCTTTCCGTTTTTGTCGGACCCCGTCGTTAGTCTTGACGGCGTGGCAGATCCTTCGACGTACCGCCCCGCGGTGGGCACGATTCCCGAGGCTCCCGGCGTCTACAAGTTCCGCGACGCCGGTGGCCGGGTCGTGTACGTCGGCAAGGCGAAGAGCTTGCGCAGCAGGCTGAACTCGTACTTCGCGGATCTCGCCGGGCTGCACCCGCGCACCCGCCAGATGGTGACGACGGCGGCCTCCGTCGAGTGGACGGTGGTCAACACCGAGGTCGAGGCGCTCCAGCTCGAATACAACTGGATCAAGGAGTTCGACCCGCGGTTCAACGTCCGGTACCGCGACGACAAGTCGTATCCGGTGCTGGCGGTGACGTTGCACGAGGACTACCCGCGGCTGCACGTCTACCGCGGGCCGCGCCGGAAGGGCGTGCGGTACTTCGGCCCGTTCGCGCACGCGTGGGCGATCCGCGAGACGTTGGACCTGTTGTTGCGCGTGTTCCCGGCGCGCACGTGCTCCGCCGGAGTTTTCAAGCGGCACAACCAGATCGGGCGTCCCTGTCTGCTCGGGTACATCGACAAGTGCTCGGCGCCCTGCGTGGGCAGGGTTTCCGCGGACGAGCACCGGGCGATCGTCGAGGACTTCTGCGACTTCCTGGCGGGCAAGACGGACCACATGATCCGCCGCCTGGAACGGGAGATGACCGCGGCGGCCGAGGAGCTGGAGTTCGAACGGGCGGCGCGCCTGCGCGACGACCTGGGCGCGTTGCGCCGTGCGATGGAGAAGCAGGCGGTCGTGCTGGGCGACGGCACGGACGCCGACGTGATGGCGTTCGCGCAGGACGAGCTGGAGGTGTCGGTCCAGGTGTTCCACGTCCGCGGCGGCCGGGTGCGCGGTCAGCGCGGCTGGGTGCTGGACAAGGTGGAGGCGGTCGACGACGCGGCGCTGGTCGACCAGTTCATCATGCAGTTCTACGGCGACAACACCGAAAGCACCCCGCGCGAGGTGCTGGTGCCCGTGCTGCCGGACGACGCTTCGGCTTTGGAAGATCTCCTGTCCGAACAGCGCGGTTCTCGCGTGGTTCTGCGCGTTCCGCAGCGCGGCGACAAGCGCGCTCTGATGGAAACCGTGGCGCGCAACGCTTCCGAGGCCTTCGCCCAGCACAAGCTCCGCCGCGCCGGCGACCTGACCGCCCGTTCCGCCGCGCTGCAGGAGCTGCAGGACGCGCTGGCGCTGGACACGGCCCCGCTGCGCATCGAGTGCATCGACATCAGCCACGTCCAGGGCACCGACGTGGTGGCGTCGCTGGTGGTCTTCGAGGACGGCCTGGCCCGCAAGTCCGAGTACCGCCGCTTCGCCGTCCGCGAGGCCGCCACCGAGGGCGACGTGGCCTCGATCGCCGAGGTGGTCCGCCGCCGTTTCCAGGCGATGCTGCGCGAAACCGCGTCGGGCGGCCCGAACCCGGGCATCGACCCGGACACCGGCAAACCGCGCAAGTTCGCCTACCCGCCCAACCTCCTGGTGGTCGACGGCGCCGCGCCCCAGGCCGCCGCGGCCGCCGACGTCCTCGCCGAACTGGGCATCACCGACGTGGCGGTCGTGGGCCTCGCCAAACGACTGGAGGAGGTCTGGGTCCCCGGCGAGCCCGACCCGGTGATCCTGCCCCGCACCAGCGACGCCCTGTACCTGTTGCAGCGCGTCCGCGACGAGGCCCACCGCTTCGCCATCGCCTACCACCGCCAGAAGCGCTCGAAGCGCATGACGGCGTCCGAACTGGACGACGTGCCGGGCCTCGGCGAAACCCGCAAAGCCGCCCTGCTCAAGCACTTCGGCTCGGTCCGCAAACTCCGGCAGGCCACAGTGGACGAAATCAGCGACGTGCCGGGCGTGGGCCGCCGCACCGCCGAGGCCGTGGTGGCCACGCTTGCCGCGCCGTCCTCGGAGGCGAAGTCCTGATGCCCCTGTCGCCACGCGCGCACCAGGCCCTGACCGAAGACGCCGGCCTGCGCCCGCTCCCGGCCGAAGCCGTTGCACCGCTGGAAGACCTGCAGGCGCCACCCCGCCTGGTCGCCCACCTCCGCGCGGTGCACGACGTGGCCTGCCAACTGGCCGGCTGGACCTCCCGGCACCACCCGGCCGCCACCTTCGACCGCGAAGCCGCCCTGTACGGCGCCGCCACCCACGACATCGGCAAGGTGCTGCACCCCGGGGAACTGTCCGGCCCCGGCTCACAACACGAACCGGCGGGGCACGAACTGCTGCGCGCCCGCGGCGTGGACGAACGCCTGGCCCGCTTCGCCCGCACGCACGCCTCCTGGACCCCGGCGTCGAGCCTGGAAGAGCTCCTGGTCAGCCTCGCCGACAAGGTGTGGAAGGCCAAGCGCGTCCCGGACCTGGAGCAACTGGTGACCGCCCGCCTCGCGGCCGCGTCCGGCCAGGAGCCGTGGGAGGTCTTCCTGGCCCTGGACGACGAACTGGACCGCCTCGCGTCCGGCGCCGACGCCAGGCTGGCGTTCCAGTCGAGCTACCCGGTGACGCCGTGACCGCGCTCCGCACCAGCCGCATGCCGCCCGCACCGATCGCGCCGGCGCCCACGGGACCCAGCAGTCCGACCACATCCCAGCCCGCGCGCCGCGAACGTCGTCCTTCGGCCTGGCCATTCGCCTCCACCCTGCGCACGCCCACCTCCCGAGCGAGGATCGGACACAACCGGTTCGGCACCCGGCACGTCCCACCTCCAGGGCACAAGTGCGGCCGCGGCGCGGACGTCCCAACTGCCGAACCTGCCGCGCGAACGCGCCGGGGCGGTGGAGACTCTCCCAGGGCGTGCCCGGTCGCGGCGCGGCCCTCAACACAGACCGCGAGCGTCAGCTCATGAACAGGTAACGGAGTCGTAGTCGTGAACGCGGAGAAGTCCGGCATCGAAGTCGCCGTGGTGACCGGGCTGTCCGGTGCGGG
>Ga0070710_10000271_pt1 | contig 24519 bp, 27 predicted proteins | sample LARL52metaG_FD_65454 | JGI IMG/M metagenome (GOLD analysis project Ga0070710, IMG submission 65454) | Corn, switchgrass and miscanthus rhizosphere microbial communities from Kellogg Biological Station, Michigan, USA - LAR L5-2 metaG | ecosystem: Host-associated > Plants > Roots > Rhizosphere ...
GGGCAACACTGACCACGGCTACTCCTCACCACGTGTCGATGAACGGGCGTTTCTTCCCCTGGGAGCGGGAAGTTGCGGGGGCCAGCGCCGTGGCGATCCAACGGCGCGTATCGGCCGGGTCGATGACGTCGTCGATCTCGAACACGCTGGCGACGTTCAGCGCTTTGCCGTGCTCGTACGCGGTCGCGACCATCTGGTCGTAGCGCTGCTTGCGTTCTTGGGGGTCCTCGATGGCGTCGAGTTCGCGTTTGAACCCGAGCTTCACGGCGCCTTCGAGGCCCATCGGGCCGAACTCGCCGGTGGGCCAGGAGACGGCGAACTGCGGGACCTTGAGGCTGCCCGCCGCCATGGCCTGCGCGCCGAGGCCGTACGCCTTGCGGAGCACGACGAGTCCAAAGGGGACGGTGAGGTTCGCGCCGGTCACCACCATGCGGGTGAGGTGGCGGACGGTGGCGGTGCGTTCGGCGTCGGGGCCGACCATGAAGCCGGGGGTGTCGGCGAGGGAGACGACCGGGAGGTCGAAGGCGTCCGCCAGCTGGAGGAAGCGGGCGCACTTGTCGGCCGCGTCGGCGTCGATGGCGCCGCCCAGGACGTTCGGGTCGTTGGCGATCAGGGCGAGCGGGCGGCCTTCGACGCGGACCAGCGCGGTGACGATGGCCCTGCCGAAGCCTCGGCGCAGTTCGAGGACGGAGCCGGTGTCGGCGAGGGTGTCGATCACCTTGCGGATGTCGTAGGCGCGGAGGCGGTTTTCGGGGATGGCGTGGCGGAGGAGGCGCTGGTCGGCGCACTTCCACGATCCGAAATTGTCGGTGCTGTCTGGGAGAATTGTTTTTAGGGGTTCCCCCGAGGACGCTGGCGAAGGCTGCGCACTCGGGGAGGGGACGCCTGCGGGAGCGTGGGCGGTTGCCGCGGAAGGGTGGGGAGTGCCTGCGGAAGGGCGGGCGGTGTCTGCGGGAGCCTGGAAGTAGGAGAGGTACTTCTTGGCGACGGCGACCGCTTCTTCTTCGGAGCGCACCGCGATGTCCACGACGCCGTTGGGCACCTGGACGTCCAACGGGCCGATGTCCTCCGGGCGGAAGACGCCCAGGCCGCCGCCCTCGATCATCGCGGGGCCGCCCATGCCGATGTTCGCACCCTCGACCGCGATGATCACGTCGCACGTGCCGAGCAGCACCGCGTTGCCCGCGAAGCACCGCCCGGCGACCACGCCGACCAACGGCACCTGGCCGCTCAGCCGGGCGAACGCGTGGAACGAGCCGCAGTCGAGGCCGCTGACCATGCTGTGGTCGGTGTCGCCCGGCCGTCCGCCACCGCCCTCGGCGAACAGCACCACCGGCAGGTTCTCCTGCTGGGCCAGCGCGAACAACCTGTCCTTCTTCTGGTGGTTGCGCAGGCCTTGCGTGCCGGCGAGCACGGCGTAGTCGTAGGACATCGCCACGATCCGTTGGTCGTTGACCACGCCGATGCCCGCCACCATGCCGTCGGCGGGCGTTCGTTCGATCAGCTCCTCCACCGAGCGGCGCTGACGTTGGGCGGCGATCGCCAGGCCACCGTACTCGACGAAGTCGTCGCAGAGGTCCGCGATGTTCTCTCGCGCTGTCCGGCCACCGGCGGCGTGCCTCTTCGCGGCGGACTCGGGCCGGTCGAAGTCGTGCCGTGCCAGCACTTCGGCCAGATCCGGGCGCACGAACGACGGATCGGCGTCGACGGAATCCTCTGTGGACTCACCCGAGCCGGAGGCGAGCAGCTGGCCCTCGGAGACCGTGTCGCCGACCGACACCAGCACGTCACCCGAAACCCGGACGACGTGTTGCATCTTCATCGCTTCCAGCACCACGGAGCCGGCGGAGACGGCCACGACGGTGCCGGACAGCGGCGCCCGCATGCCGGATGCGGGTTCCTCGGTGACGAAGTCGGTCGTGGCGCCCACGATGTCGCGGTCCAGCAACGACTTCAGGAACTCCAGGTTCGTCGAGACGCCCTCGATCCGGAACTCGCGCACCGCCCGCCGCGCCCGGTTCAGGGCCACGTCGAGGTCCTCGCCGTGCACCACGAGCTTCGCGAGCAACCCGTCGTAGCGCGTCCCGGCCCGGTAGCCGACGTACCCGTGGGTGTCGACGCGAACGCCAGGACCGGACGGCGGTGCGAAGGAGGACAGCACCCCACCGGACGTCTGGTTCACCCGCACCTGCACCGCCGAGCCGCGGTCAAGAGGCGTGTAGTCGACGTCGCCGCCCCACGCGAGCAGCAGCTGCGTGCGCACGAGGTCCACGCCGGACACCATCTCCGTCACGGTGTGCTCGACCTGCAGCCGTGGGTTGGCCTCCAGGAAGAAGAAAGCGTCGCCCGCCACCAGGAACTCCACCGTGCCGACGCCGGTGTACCCCACGGCCGCCGCGATCTCGGCGGCCGCGGAGTGCAGCGCCTTGCGGAGAAACGGGTCCAGCAGCGGTGCCGGCGCGATCTCCACGACCTTCTGGTGGCGCAGCTGCAGGGAGCAGTCGCGGTCGCCGATCACCGACGTGCCGACGAGCTGCACCTCGATGTGCCGGGCGGAGGGCAGTAGCCGTTCGAGGTAGACGTCCCCGACCCCGAACGCCGCCAGCGCCTCCGCCCGGCACGCCTCGACCGCGCCGTCGAGGTCCTCGGGCGCGTACACCGCCCGCATGCCCCTGCCGCCACCGCCGGCGACCGCCTTCACCATCACCGGGAACTCGCCGGGTGCCGCGTCCAGCACGGGGATGCCCAGCGACGCGGCCAGCGAACGGGCGCGCCGCTTGTCGCCCAGCAGCTCCAGCACCTCGGGCGACGGTCCGACGAACGTCAGCCCCCGTGCGGCGCACGCACGTGCGAACGCCGCGTTCTCCGAGAGGAACCCCCATCCCGGATGCACCGCGACGCAGCCGTCGGCCGCGTCCAGCAGTTGGTCGACGTCCAGATAGGGCGAGTCGCCGCGCAGCGCAACGGCACGATCCGCAAGCGTCACGTGCAGCGCGGAAGCGTCGTCCTCCGCGTACACCGCCACGGTGCGAATACCGAGGTCAGCGGCCGCCCGCAGCACGCGGACGGCGACCTCACCCCGGTTGGCGACCAGCAACACGGCAATCCTCCTGAGCGACCGCTTAGTATGTGACGGCGGTCGCATGCTGCCATCTGAAGTCAACGGAAGTCCATACGGAACCGATTTGGGTGTTGAGGCGTCAACGGGACGCTTCGTCGCAAACGGGCGATTCAGCAGGCAAGCTCCCCGCAGGGCTCCAGGAGGCCGCAGTGGTGTTCAAGAGGATGTTGCGCGCGTTCGGCGTGGGCGGCCCGACTGTCGACACGGTGCTGGCCAACCCGAACGTCCGGCCCGGCGAGATGCTGAGCGGTGAGGTGCGGATCGCGGGCGGCGACCACCCCGCCGAGATCGATCACGTCACGCTGGCGCTGCTCACCCGCGTCGAGGTCGAGAGCGGCGACAACGAGTACAACACCGACATGGAGTTCCACAAGTTCTCCGTGGGCCGGCGGATCCTCGCGCAACCGCACCAGAACCTGTCGCTGCCGTTCCAGATCCCGGTGCCGTTCGAGTGCCCGCTCAACGTCGTGGGCGGCCTGCAGCTGTCCGGCCTGCAGCTGGGCCTGCGCACCGAGCTGGAGGTCCGCGGCGCGGTCGACCCCGGCGACCTCGACCCGATCTGGGTGCACCCGCTGCCGTCGCAGGACGCGGTGCTGCAGGCGTTCGGGCACATGGGCTTCCGCTTCACCAAGGCCGACAACGAGCGCGGCCGCATCTACGGCGTGCCGCAGCAGCTGCCGTTCTACCAGGAGATCGAGTTCTACCCGCCGCCGCAGTTCTCCGGGCGGCTCAAGCAGGTCGAGCTGACGTTCGTGACGACGCCGACTGAGCTGCACGTGATCCTGGAGGCGGACAAGCGCGCCGGGCTGCTCCGTGCGGGCGGTGACGTGTACGGCCGTTTCGCGGTGTCGCACCAGCAATCGGTCGGCACGGACTGGACCGCGACGATCAACCAGTGGATGGCGCAGGTCTCCGGCAGTCGCTGGTAAATCTTCGAGCTGCGGATCATGCCGAGTGACGGGATGATTCCCTGCGAGATCCCCGCCTTCGTCGGGGAGTAGCGGGAGGAGGCGTCCGTGACCATCGAGAGCATTCTCGGCGCGCTCGTCATCGGTCTGATCCTTGGTGTCCTCGGCAGGCTGTTCGCGCCGGGCAAGCAGAATATCCCGATCTGGCTGACGGTGCTGGTCGGCATCGCGGCCGCGTTCATCGGGTCCTGGATCGCCAGGCTGCTCGGCGTGCAGGACACGCCGGGCATCGACTGGATCGAGATCATCGTCCAGATCGTCGTCGCGGCGATCGGTGTTTCGCTCGTGGCCGGGGTGTACGGCCGCAAGTCCGTCAGTTAGGCCGGACCATCCTCAGGACGAGGTCGGCGTACAACGCGCCGATCTCGTCCGGGGTCCGCCTCCCGCCCGGCTGGTACCACCGCGCGACGTCGATGCACAGCGACAGCACGGCGAGCGTCGCGCCCTTCAGGTCCGGCACGTCGAACGTGCCCTCCGCGACGCCGTCCGCGATGAACGACCGCATCTGCTGGTCGATCTGCCGGCGCAGCTCCGCCACCTCCGCGTGGTGTTCGGGAGAGAGCGCGCCGAGCTCGTACTGCACCACTCGTGCCGTCGTGTGGAACTCCGCGTGCCAGCTCGCGAAAGACTTCACCGCGTTGCGCAGCCGTTCCGTCGCGTCCCGGCCCTCGATCGACAACAGCGTGGTGAGCGACAGCTCGTGCCCGACGCGGGAGATGTTGAAGAGAAGCTCCTCTTTGGACCGGTAGTGGATGTACACGGCCGCGGGCGACATTCCGGCCAGAGAGGCGATGTCGCGGGTCGTCGTGGCGTGGTATCCCTTGCCTGCGAACGCGTGCGCGGCCGCGATCAACATGCGGCGGGCGGCGTCCGGGGTGACCGAGCGCCACGTCTCGTCGAGCAGCGCGAACTCGTCCAGTCCGGTCGTCGTCATCGGGCCTGCTCCTCGCGTGTTGACAGGTGATGGATCGTACTGCACGCTAAGCGGGCGCTTAGCGCTAAGCAACCGCTTAGTATGGAGGTAGTCGTGCAGCGGACGCTGTTCAACGAGGATCACGCCGCGTTCCGGGAGTCGGCGAAGGCGTTCGTCGAGCGCACGATCACGCCGAACGTCGAGAAGTTCATCGAGCAGCGCGTGATCGACCGCGACGTGTGGCTGGAGGCCGGTCGCCAGGGCCTGCTGGGGCTGGAGATCCCCGAGGAGTACGGCGGCAGCGGCGCGAACGACTACCGGTTCAACACCGTGTTCGCCGAGGAGCTGTGCCGGGTCAACGCGGCGGTCGCGTCGTCGCTGGGCATCCACGCCGACGTCGTGGCGCCCTACCTCGTCGACCTGTGCACCGAGGAGCAGAAGCAGCGCTGGCTGCCCGGCATGTGCACCGGCGAGATCAAGACCGGCATCGCGATGACCGAGCCCTCCGGTGGTTCCGACCTCGCGGCGCTCAAGACCAACGCCGTGCGGGACGGTTCCGACTGGATCCTCAACGGTTCCAAGACGTTCATCACCAACGGCTACACCGCCGACATGATCGTCGTCGCGGCCCGCACCGACCCGTCGAAGGGCGCCCGCGGCATCACGCTGTTCGCCGTCGAGACCGGCATGCCCGGCTTCGAGCGCGGCCGCAAGCTCGACAAGGTCGGCCAGCACCCGTCCGACACCGCGGAGCTGTTCTTCTCCGACGTGCGGCTCTCACAGGAGCACGTCATCGGCGAGGAGGGCCAGGGCTTCATCTACATGATGGAACGCCTGCCGCAGGAACGGATCGGCGGCGCGATCTCCAACCTGGCGCACGCGCAGGGCGTGTTCGACGAGACCCTGGAGTACGTCAAGGAGCGCAAGGCGTTCGGGCAGGCGATCGGCAAGTTCCAGCACAACAAGTTCCTGCTGGCCGAGCTGCGCACCAAGCTCGACGTCTCGCAGGCGTTCATCGACACCCTGACCATGCAGCACGTTCGCGGCGAACTGAGCTCGGTCGAGGCGGCGCAGGCGAAGTACTGGAGCGCCGACGTGGAGAACGAGGTCATCGACGCCTGCGTGCAGCTGCACGGCGGCTACGGCTACATGACCGAGTACCGCGTCGCCCGCGCGTGGATGGACGCCCGCGTCACGAAGATCTGGGCGGGCTCCAACGAGATCATGAAGGAACTCATCGGCCGCGACCTGGGCCTGTAAGGGGATTTCCGTGGCTGAAGCAGTCGTCGTTTCCACCGCCAGGTCGCCGATCGGCCGTGCCCGCAAGGGTTCCCTGGTGTCGCTGCGGCCGGACGACCTGGCCGCGCAGGTGATCTCCGCCGCGCTGGGCGACCTCCCGGCGTCCGAGATCACCGACCTGCACCTCGGGTGTGCCGAGCCGCAGGACGAGCACGGCCAGAACATCGCGCGCCGCGTCGCCGTGCAGCTCGGGTACGACAACCTGCCGGGCACGACGGTCAACCGGTTCTGCGCGTCGTCCGTGCAGACCGCGCGCATGGCCTTCCACGCGATCAAGGCGGGGGAGGGGCACGCGTTCATCTCCGCGGGGGTCGAGTGCGTTTCCCGGTACATGCACTCCGGTGTGCCGTCGTTCAATCCGTTGTTCGACGAGGCGCAGCAGCGGACGCTCGACACGGCCGCGTCCAACGCGCCGTGGACCGACCCGCGGCTGGACGGCAAGCTGCCCGACTACTACATCGCGATGGGGCAGACCGCCGAGAACGTCGCGACGCAGCTGGGCATCTCGCGGCACGACCAGGACGAGTTCGGCGTGCGGTCGCAGAACCTCGCGGAGAAGGCGATCGCGGACGGGTTCTTCGCCCGCGAGATCACGCCGGTGGTGCTGCCGGACGGAACCGTCGTGTCGGCTGACGACGGTCCGCGTGCCGGTGTCACCTACGAGGCGGTTTCTTCGTTGAAGCCGTCGTTCCGGCCCGGGGGAACGGTCACGCCCGGCAACTGCTGCCCGTTGAACGACGGTGCCGCCGCTGTCGTGATCATGAGTTCCACGCGGGCGAAGGAGCTCGGGCTGACCCCGTTGGCGCGCATCGTGTCCACGGGCGTGTCCGGGCTTTCGCCGGAGATCATGGGCCTCGGCCCGGTCGACGCCACGAAGCAGGCTCTGGCGCACGCCGGTCTGTCCATTTCGGACATCGACCTGGTGGAGATCAACGAGGCGTTCGCGGTGCAGGTGCTCGGCAGCCAGCGCGCCCTGGGCATCGACATCGACAGGCTGAACGTGCACGGCGGTGCGATCGCGCTCGGCCACCCGTTCGGCTCGACCGGTGCGCGGATCATGACCACGCTGATCAACGGCATGCAGGCCCGTGACGCGCAGTTCGGTCTGGAGACCATGTGCGTCGGCGGCGGTCAGGGCATGGCCATCATCCTGGAGAGGCTTTCGTAGTGGGCATCCTGGACAAGTTCCGTCTCGACGGGAAGGTCGCGATCGTCACCGGCGCGTCCTCGGGCCTCGGCGTGGCGTTCGCGAAGGGCCTCGCGGAGGCGGGCGCGGACGTCGTGCTGGCGGCGCGTCGCGCGGACAAGCTGAAGGACACGGCGGCGCTCGTCGAGTCCGTCGGGCGTCGTGCTCTCGTTGTGCAGGCAGACGTTTCGCAGCCCGACGACTGCCGTGAGGTGGCGCGGGCCGCCGCCGAGTTCGGTACGGTCTCGGTGCTGGTGAACAACGCCGGTGTGGCGTCGGCGGTGCCGGCTTCCCGTGAGACGCCGGAAGAGTTCCTCGGCGTCATGGACGTGAACCTCAACGGCGCCTACTGGATGGCGCAGGCTGCGGCCGCTGTCATGAAGTCCGGTGGCTCGATCATCAACATCTCCAGCGTGCTGGGGCTGGTGACCGGAGGCATCCCGCAGGCCGCCTACTCGGCGTCCAAGGCCGGTCTGCTGGGGTTGACGCGCGACCTGGCGCAGCAGTGGACCGGGCGCAAGGGCATCCGGGTCAACGCGATCTGCCCGGGGTTCTTCGCCTCGGAGATGACCGACCAGTACCCGCCCGGCTACCTGGAGAAGATGCAGGCCGCGCTGCCCGCCGGGCGCATCGGCGACCCGGAGGAGCTGGCCGCGGCGGTCGTCTTCCTGGCCTCGCCCGCCGGTGGGTACGTGACCGGCGAGACGCTCGTCGTCGACGGCGGCGCGGTCATCGTTTAGTCGCTGGACACGTCCGGGACGATCAGCACGTGATTGCGCTTGACCACGTGCTGGTCGTCGACGTGGAGTCGACGTGCTGGGAAGGATCTCCGCCTCCCGGTGAGGTCTCGGAGATCATCGAGATCGGCATCTGCCCTCTTGAGGTCGCGTCAGGTGCACGCGGCGAACGGCGCAGCGTGCTCGTGCGGCCGTCCAGGTCGTCCGTCAGCCCTTTCTGCACCCGGCTGACCACGCTGACCGCCGAGCAGGTCGCCGGCGGGATCTCGTTCGCCGGGGCGTGTGCGGTGCTGCGCAAGGAGTTCCGGTCGGACCGGCGGGTGTGGGCCTCGTACGGCGACTACGACCGCAAGATGTTCGAGCGGCAGTGCAAGGACATGGGCGTGGGGTACCCGTTCGGGCCGCGGCACGTCAACGTGAAGACGCTCTTCGCACTGGCGCACGCGTTGCCGCGCGAGGTCGGCATGGCCGAGGCGGTGCGTATCGCCGGGCACGAGCTCGACGGCACGCACCACCGCGGCCACGACGACGCCCACAACATCGCCGGGTTGCTGGCCGAGCTGCTCAGAAGGTGATGACGTCGGCCGTGTCCGGGTTCGCCTTGCCCGCCAGCACGGCCTGCCACACCTCGACCAGTTCGTCCGGGCCGTTGTGGTGCGTGATGGCGACCCAGTCGCGTGCCTGAGCGGTGAAGGCGCTCCAGGCCGTGCCGAAGCGCTCCGCGAAGCCCTCAGGGCCCCAGTCGGCGGTGCGCTTGCGGAGCTGGTCCGGGGCGAAGAAGAACTGCGAGCGCGGGTCCGCCGACGACTTCTGCCCGGTGAGGCCGATGGAGATGTCCTTGACCAGCGCCGGGCCGAGGCGGTCGTGCAGGGCTGAGCGGACGTCGGCCGAACCGCTGAAGTCCAGGTAGGCGGAAGGCTCGACGTCGACCTGGGCGTCGTAGGGGAGCACGGTGTCGTAGAGGCCGAGGCTTTCGGTGAACTCGACGTTGCGCGGTGAGGTCAGGCCCACCAGGCGCACGCCGGAGCCGCGGAGGCACTGGGCGGTGCCGAAGGCGGTCTTGCTGGAGGCCGAGGAGATCACGACCGTGCGGGCACCGTGGAAGTCGTTGTCCGTCAACTGGTCCGCGAGCAGGAACGAAGTCATGAACAGCGGCCGGTACAGCACCTGGAGGTCTTCCGGCTCCGGGTCGGTGGCGATCAGGTAGCTGTTGTAGACGGCCGGGAGCTCGGCTCGGTGGTCGACCGTGTCGACGAAGCCGGACGAGGTCAGCTTGGCGCGCACGACCAGGTGGCTCGACATCGGCAGGTAGCCGTAGACGCGGGTGCCGGGCGGGACGGCGTCCAAAGTGGAGTCGACCACGTCGGCGAAGCCCCACAACGGGATGACGCCGCGGCCTTCGGCGGGCACCGGGAAGAAGTTCCAGTAGCCGATGCGCTCGCCGACCACGCCGTAGGTGACGTTGTTGGCGGTGAGACCCACGTGGCTGGTGCGCAGGAGGATCTCGCAGTCACCCAGCTCCGGGGAGAGTTCGTCGTGCAGGACTTCGGTTGCGGTGAGGTCGTCGCGGTCGACGACAACGGTCCAGCGACTGATCATTGCCAGGATTCTCCTAGGTCGGGAGGTACGCTCCGGTCGTGACCGTGCCTGAAAGACTGATCGACGCCGCCACCACCCTGTTCGCGGACAAGGGCTACGAGCGGGTCGCCGTGCAGGAGATCGTGGAACGCGCCGGCGTCACCAAGGGCGCCATGTACCACTACTTCGGGTCGAAGGACGACCTGCTGCACGAGATCTACGGGCGGTTGCTGCGCATGCAGACCGAACGGCTGGAGAAGATCGCTTCGGGTGACGGGCCGATCCGCGACCGGCTGCGCGAGGCGGCCGTCGACGTGGTCATCACGAGCGTCGACAACTACGACGCCGCCAGGGTGTTCTTCCGCTCGATCGACCACCTCTCGGCTGAGAAGCAGCAGGAGGTGCGGGCGCAACGGCGGCGCTACCACGAGAAGTTCCGCGGCCTGGTCGAGGAAGGCCAGCGGGAGGGGACCTTCCGCGCCGACGTGCCCGCGGACCTCGCCACGCACTACTTCTTCGGCTCGCTGCACCACCTCGGCACGTGGTACCGCCCGGACGGGGAGATCCCGGCCGGGCGGCTGGCTGAGCACTTCGCGGATCTGCTGATCCACAGCCTCGCCTAAGGCACGATCACGCTGACGATCTCGGCGACGCACGCGGGCTTCTCGGTGCCCTCGATCTCGACGACGACCTTGGTCACGAGCTGCTTGCCCAGTGCGATGTCCGAGATGTCGAGCAGCTCGACACCGGCCCGCACGCGCGCGCCGACGAGCACCGGCTGCGGGAAGCGGACCTTGTTGCTGCCGTAGTTCACGCCCATCTTGATGTTCTTGACGGTGTAGATGTCGCGCACCAGGAACGGCACCAGCGACAGCGTCAGGTAGCCGTGCGCGACAGGCCCGCCGAACGGGCCTTCGGCGGCTTTCTCGACGTCGATGTGGATCCACTGGTGGTCCAGCGTCGCGTCGGCGAACAGGTTGACCTGGTCCTGCGTGATCTCGTGCCACTCGCCGAAACCGAGGTGCTCGCCCTTCGCGGCGACCAGCTCGTCGATGTTCTCGAAGGTGCGCATCAGGGCCTCAGTCCTTCGGTCCGCCGGCGACGTAGATGACCTGGCCGGACACGAAACCCGCGCCCTCGCTCACGAGGAACGACGCGGTGTGCGCGATGTCCTCGGGCTGACCGACGCGCGCGACCGGGATCGTCTGCGCGGCACCGTTGACGAGGTCCTCGAACGAGATCTTCATGCGCTCGGCGGTCGCCTTGGTCATCTCGGTCGCGATGAAGCCGGGCGCGATCGCGTTGACCGTGACGCCGAACTTGCCGAGTTCGATCGCGAGGGTCTTGGTGAAGCCCTGCAGACCGGCCTTGGCGGCGGAGTAGTTGGCCTGGCCGCGGTTGCCGAGCGCGCTGGTCGAGCTGAGGTTGACGATGCGGCCGAAGCCTTCCTTCGTCTGGTGGGCCTGCACGGCCTTGCTCATCAGGAACGCGCCGCGCAGGTGCACGTTCATGACCGTGTCCCAGTCGCTCGCGGTCATCTTGAACAGCAGGTTGTCGCGCAGCACACCGGCGTTGTTGATCAGCACGGTCGGCGCGCCGAGCTGCTCGGCGACCTTGGCCACCGCGGTGTCGACCTGTTCCTCGTCGGACACGTCGACCTGGAGACCGATGGCGCGCCCACCGCCCGCGACGATCTTGTCGGCGCCGTCGAGCACGCCCTGCTCGTCGAGGTCGAGCAATGCGACGGCCAGACCGTCCGCGGCGAGACGCTGCGCGACGGCGGCACCGATTCCGCGAGCCGCGCCGGTGACGATGGCAACCCTGTCGGCCACGGGTCCTCCTTCGTTGGGGGATGGTGAGCTAAGCAAGCGCTTAGTAACGTACCTATCAGTCCGCTTGACGTCCAGCGCCGTGCGGACGACCATACCGACTGGTCGGAATGTGGCAACAGAGGAGGCAGGTGCCCGTGGAACTCACCGGCAAGGTCGCGCTCATCACCGGCGGCTCCAACGGCATCGGCGCCGCGTCCGCCCGGCGGCTGGCTTCGCTCGGTGCGCGCGTCGTCGTCGCCGACGTGGACGCCGAACAGGGCAAACTCGTCGCCGACGAGGTCGGTGGCGTGTTCGTCCGTTGCGACGTCACCTCGCCCGCGGACTCCGCTGCCGCGGTGGAGACGGCCGTGCGCGAGTTCGGTGGCCTGGACATCGCCTTCCTGAACGCGGGCATCGGCACCGGGTGCTCGTTGGGTGACGACTTCGACGTCGAGACGTACCGGCGTGCGATGGCCATCAACCTCGACGGCGTCGTCTACGGCGCGCACCACGCGTTGCCGGAGGTGCGGAAGCGTGGCGGTCAGATCATCGCCACGGCTTCGATGGCCGGCCTGATGCCCATGCCCGGCGATCCGGTCTACGGCGCCAACAAGGCCGCCGTCGTCGCCCTGGTCCGCGCGCTCGCCGGTGCTTACCCGGACGTGCGCGTGAACGCGCTGTGCCCCGCGTTCGCCGACACCAACATCATCACGCCGCTGCGGTCGACGCTGGAGGACATCGGCATGCCGATCCTGCCGGTGTCCACCGTGGTCGACACGTTCATGTCCATTGTGGAGGGTTCGGGGACCGGCGAGGCCTGGTTCGTGCAGTCCGGGCGCGCGTCGGAGCCGTTCGGGTTCCGCAACCCGCCCGGACCGCGCGCGGCCGACGGCTCGCGCCTCGAAGCCGCCCGCAAGGACCCCATCTCGATCGCGCTCAAGGAGAGCTGACGTGCGTGCCATTCAGATCACCGAGTTCGGCGGGCCCGAGGTGCTCCAGCAGGTGGAGCTGCCCGACCCGGTGCCGGGTGACGGCGAGGTGCTGATCAACGTTTCGCGCGCCGGGCTGAACTACGCGGACACGCACCAGGCCGAGAACTCCTACCTCGCCCAGATGACCCTGCCGCTGGTGCCCGGCGGTGAGGTCGTCGGCACCACTGTGGACGGCCGGCGCGTGGTGGCGCTTACCAAGAACTCCGGTGGCTACGCGGAGAAGGCCGTCGCGCCCGCGTTGACGACCTTCGACGTGCCGTCCGAAGTGGACGATCTGACGGCGTTGTCGCTGATCGTGCAGGGAGCCACCGCGTGGTTGCTGCTGCGGAAGTCGACTCACCTGGAGCCCGGTGAGTCGGTCGTCGTGCACGCGGCTGCCGGTGGTGTCGGCACGATCGCCGTGCAGCTGGCCAAGTTGTGGGGGGCCGGTCGGGTCATCGCCACGGCTTCTTCCGACGACAAGCGGAAGCTGGCGCTGGATCTCGGCGCGGATGTCGCGATCGACTCGCGTTCCGACGACATGACCGCGGCGTTGATCGAGGCCAACGACGGGCGCCGGGTCGATGTCGTGCTGGACATGACTGGGGGTGCTACCACTGATCAGTCGTTGGTGGCGTTGGCTCCGTTTGGTCGGCTTGCGTTTTATGGGATGGCCTCGCGGGAAAGGCCGAAGCCGGTCGACCTCGGCGCGCTGCTCGTGCACTCCACGACCGTTGCGGGTATGTGGCTGCCGCACGCCCTGAAGATTCGGGACGCGGAGCACGGGACCCTTGCCCACCGGGCGATGGCCGAGCTGTTCGGGCTCGTCGTCGACGGCAAGCTCAAGGCGATCCCGGGCGGCGAGTACGGCATGGGCGAGATCCGCCAGGCCCACGAGGACCTGCGCTCCCGCAAAACCACCGGCAAACTCCTCCTGAACCCGTCCCGCTAGCCGTTCCGGACGCCACGCGGGGAGCTTTCGTACGTTCCAAGAGTACGAAAGCTCCCCGCGTGCTTCTCGGGATGCGGAAAAGGGGCGGTCCGCGTTGTGCGGGCCGCCCCTCCTGCGTCTTGCCGGTGTTACTCGGAGAGTTCGGCGAGCTGGGCCTTCACCCTGGCCAGCTCGGCCTCCAGCTCCTCCATGCGGGTGCGGTGCTGGTCGCGGGCCGCCTCCAGCACCGATTCGATGCCTTCCGCGATGTCCTCGTGCAGCTCCTTGGCCGCCTTGGCGACGGCGATGGCCGGGATGACCAGGCCCGACACGACTCGCTGCGTGCCGTGGACCAGGTCGGCCTGCCATTCGCCCTCGGCGGTGCCGGTCACCGTGAGCGTGAGCTCGACGGTGCGGGTCTTCTTCGCCGTGCTCTTGGGTCGGCCTGCCTTCGGCTTCTCGGCCTTCGGAGCCTCGGCCTTGGGAGCCTCGACCGGCTTCGCGGCCTCGGGGGCCGGCGCCGGAGTCTCCTCCACGACGGTCTCCTCGACTGCCTGCACCTCGGTGAGCGTGTCCGACACGATCAGGTTTCCTCTCTGCGCAACGACGTGACCCCGCGCACAATCGTAGAACACGTGTTCGATCGAACGGCAATGGGGTCGACGCAGAGCCTAGTCAGTACGGCGGGAGCTGCACGCGCCACTGCCGTTCGACGTCCAGCACGCCGGGCACGGAGAGCAGGGACGGGATGGCTCTGACCTCCACGGTGCCGGTGACCACGCCCAGGGCCTCCAGGACCGTGTCGACGACGAGGCCGGCCTCCCTCAGGTCGTCGAGGACCTTCGGGAGGCTGCCCTCCTGCACGGAGACCATCACCTGGTCCACCGATGCGGTCATGGCGCCTGGACGATGCCGCCGCCGACGTCGGTGGACGGCAGCGGCAGCCGCAGCGCGGACAGGGCCAGGCGCGCCCACAGCTCGAAGCCCCTGGCGCCGGTCTTCTCGGCGATCAGGACCGCCACACCGGCCGCGTGCGGGGTGGCCATGGACGTGCCGCGCAGGCGGGCGTACTTCTCCGGCAGCTTGAACGAGGAGTAGACGTCCACGCCGGGGCCCGCCACGTCGATCTGGCCGATCTTGTCCGCGCTGCCCGAGGAGAACGGGGCGATCGCGCGGTTCACGTCGATGGCGGCCACCGCGATGATGGACGGGCAGCGGGCCGGGTGGCCCACCGGTGCGATGCGGGCGGGGCGCGAGGAGGCGTTGCCCGCGGCCGCGACGATCAGGGTGCCCTTGGCCAGGGCGCGCTGGGCCACGGTCTCGTAGACCTGTGAGTACGGGGTGCCCGCCGGGACGTCGGCGCCCAGGGACATCGAGATGACCGCGCAGCCGTTGGAGATCGCCCAGTCGATGCCCGCGAGGATGCCTCCGTCGGAGCCGGAGCCCGCGTTGGACAGGACCTTGCCCGCGTAGATCTCCGCCTCGTAGGCGATGCCGTAACCGGGGGGCGTGGCGGGCTTGCGCGGGCCCGCGGACGTGCCGATGCAGTGCGTGCCGTGGCCGTGGCCGTCCTGCACGTCCTCGCCGGTGATGAACGACTTCGTGGTGATGGTGCGGCCCGCGAAGTCCGGGTGGTTCTGCTCGAAGCCGGTGTCCAGCACCGCGATCCGGACGCCCTTGCCGGTCGCGGTGCTGACGTCCGCGCCCACCGCCTGCAGGCCCCAGGTCAGCACGGACTCGTCGGCCTGCGCCGCCGGGTCGTGCGCCGGTGCGGCGTCGAAGAGGTGCACGACGCGTTCCGGCTCGACTATCTGCACCGGTCCAGGGCGCTCGGCGGCGCCGTTCAGCTCGGCCAGCAGGTTCGGGTCCGCGGACACCACCGCGACGCCGAGCTCGGGGAACACCTGCACGGCTTGCGGGTCCAGGTCGCCGCTGTTCGGGTCGAACCCGGCGATCGCGCCGAGTTCGGCCAACCCCTCCTCGACGGCGTCTTCCTGCAGCAGCACCAGGAACCGGCCGGTGGTTTCCACTTCCGCTGGTTCGGTCATGACGATCGCCCCACTCTCCGTCTAGCTCTACTAGAGAGAGTCGTCAGTTCGGGGCACTTGTTTCAGACCGTTTGCCTTCTTCGCTGAAAGAATTCCCCGATCGGCTCAACGTACTTGGCCGCGATCGGACCAAGGATCGCCATCAGCAGCACGTAGGCGGTCGCCAGGGCGGCGAGCTGTTCGTCCACCTGACCAGACGCCACGGCGAGGCCGGCGATGACGATGGAGAACTCGCCACGCGCCACGAGGGCCGCTCCCGCGCGCATGCGGCCCATCTTGCCGATGCCCTGCCGTCTGGCCGCCCACCAGCCCGTGACGACCTTGGTCAGCGTGGTGATGGCGGCGAGCGCCACGGCGATTCCAAGAACGGGTGGAATCGAGTTCGGGTCCGTGTTGAGTCCGAACACGACGAAGAACATCGCCGCGAACAGGTCGCGCAACGGTTCCAGCAGGCGCGTCGCGTTCTCGGCGGTCGAGCCGGAGATCGCGATGCCGAGCAGGAACGCGCCGACCGCCGCCGACACCTGCAGCTGCGAGGCGAGACCCGCGACCAGCAGGGCGGAGCCGAGGAGCTTGAGCAGGAACACCTCGTGGTCCGGACTGTCCACAACGGCCGAGATGAACCGGCCGTACTTCAACGCCACCACCAGGACCACGGTGATCGCGAGCAGCGAGATGCCGACCGACGTGAGGCCGCCGAAGAAGCTCACGCCCGACAGCACGGCCGTGAGCACCGGCAGGTACACGGCCATCGCCAGGTCCTCGAACACCAGCACGGACAGCACGACCGGCGTCTCGCGGTTGCCGAGGCGTCCCAGGTCGCCGAGCACCTTCGCGACGATGCCGGACGACGAGATGTAGGTGACACCCGCCATCGCGAGCGCGGCCACCGGGCCCCAGCCCAGCAGCAGCGCGGCGATCGCGCCCGGTGCCGCGTTCAGCACGAGGTCGAGCACGCCCGCCATCCACGAGCGCTTCAGGCCCGTGGTGAGCTCGGACGCCGAGTACTCGAGCCCGAGCAGGAGAAGCAGCAGCACCACGCCGATCTCGCTGGCGATGTGCGTGAACTCCTGGATGCCGTGTAACGGGACTAAGCCGCCGACGCCGAAGGCGAGACCGCCGACGAGGTAGAGGGGAATCGGCGAGATGCCCATCTTCCAGGCGACGCGGCCGAGCAGACCGAGGCCGAAGAACACCGCGCCGAGCTGGATCATGGCGATAGTTGTCTCGTGCACTGTGCTTAACCGCCGTGGAGGATCTCCGCGGCGGCGTCGAGGCCTTCCGCGGTGCCGACGACGACCGCGAGGTCACCGTTCTCGAAGAGGAAGTCGGGACCGGGCGACGGATGCGCGTTGCCCGAGCGCACGACGGCCACGATGGACGCACCCGTCCTCGTGCGCAGAGCGGTCTCACCGAGCGTGCGGTTCGCGAACGCCGTCACCGGCAGCTGACGCGTGGTGATGCCGGTGATGTCGCGGTGCTCCTCGCGCAGGTGGGCGACCAGCTGCGGCGCGCCGAGCAGGCCCGCGAGCGTGTTCGCCTCTTCCGGTGAGAGGGGTATGGAGGCGGCGCAGGAGTCCGGATCGCTCGCCTTGGAGAGGATCAGCTCGAACCGGCCGTCCCGGTAGGTGATCACACCGATCCGGCGCCCGGCGCGGATCATGAAGTCCTGGCGCGTCCCGATTCCCGGCAAAGGCGTGATCTCGACGTTCACACCGATCATGATACGTGGATGTCTCTACGAGTACGCCCAGTGAGACGCGGGTGGGTGGTGCGTGAACGCGTCCCCGGTCCCGATGTCGACGAGTTCGCCGAGCCTGATCAGGTGATCGGGGCGCTCGCCAGAGCACCGCACGGCACGCTGCTGGCCGTCCAGCACCCCCACCGCACGCCGGCGGCCCTGGCGGCGGGCACCGGCCTGCTCGACGCGCTGCCGCACGCCCGTGCCGAGCTGGCCGCGCTGGTGCGGCGGGCGTACCGCGAGGTGGCCGACGTCGTCGCGCCGTACCGGGTGGACGGACCGGACGGCACGGCGTGCGGGCTGCTGTGCCTCGTCGACCCGGACGCGATCGCGCACACCGAGGACGTCTACCCGGACGTCGTCGCCGAACGCGGCCAGGTGCTCGCCTCGCTCGGCATCGCCACGAGCGCCGCGATGCTCATCCCGGTCACGCCGCACGACGGGCTGACGTCGCTGGTGCTCGGGATGACCGGCGAACCGGCGGTGTCCCTTGTGGACTCCGGCGGGCGCAGGCACTGGGTGTGGCTGGTCGGGCCGGGGGAGCTGCAGGACGCGTTCCTGGAGGCGGCGGGCGCGCATCCGCTGCTCGTCGCGGACGGCAACCACCGGGTGGCGGCGGCGCGGTCGGCCGGGCTGTCCGGGTTCCCGGCGCTGGTGACGTCCGGGCCGGGGCTGCGGGTCGGGCCGATCCACCGGGCGATCGCGGGCACCGGGTTGGTCGCGGCCGATCTGGTGACGGCGTGGGAACGGGTCGGGCTGACGGTGTCTTCGCTGCCCTACGTCGTCGATCCGGAGCCCGGTGTGGTCGTGGTGCGGTGCCCTGACGAGGTGCTGCGCGTCGAACTGCCTGCGGGACAAGGGATCGACCACGCCGTGGTGGAGTCGTTGCTGCTGGACGCGGCACTCGGCCTGGATCCCGAAAGTCCTTGCGTGCGACCGGTCGTGGACCCTTCGGCCGAGGCCGAGGCGGTGCTGCTCATCGCGCCGGTGCCGCTCGCGGAAGTGCTGGCGGGCACCAAGATGCCGCGCAAGAGCACGTATTTCACACCCAAGCCGCGCAGCGGGCTGCTGCTCGCGGACGTCCGCCCGTAGGGCCCTGCCGGGCGGATTCGTTCGGCCCTGTCGGCCGGCCGGCGTCGCGGTGAGACTCGGTGGGTCCGTGCACCGCCATCTCCACCTCTTCCCGGACTTCGCCCAGGACGAGGACTGGTGGCGAACATCCGGCGGGTCCGCCTGCTCCACGATGGACCCGCCGAGATGCTCGACGGCAGGGGCAGCCGAATCCGCATTGGAGAGCCCTCCGGCACTGGCGGTCGCCGACCTTCTGACGTCTCATGGTGAAGGGACGCGGTTGCGGTCGCTGCAGCGCGTGGCCTGCTGTCTCCCGACTCGTGAGGCGCACAGATGGAACCCGAACCTGGCCTGCTGCAGGTGCGTCGCCGGGGCGCGGTGGTGACGCTCGCCGGTGAGGTCGACCTGACCACCAGCGACCTGCTGCGGTCCGAGCTGGCCCTGGCCTGCGCGTTCGGGGACGGCTCCGGGGACGTCGTGATCGACTTCACCGAACTGACGTTCATCGGGTCGAGCGGCCTGCACGTGCTGATCGAGGCTGCGACGGCGCTGGGGAAGCGGCGGCTGGTGCTGCTCGGCGGCGGGTGGGCGGTCTACGTCGTGAACCTGCTCGGTCTCACCCTGCGGTATCCCAACATCGTGGTCGAAGAGTGAAACCCAGCGCCGCTGAAGTCCTTTGTGGACGCTGAGCCTAGATCCCGTTGTGCGGGTAGGGTCGGGCACATGGCGGTACGAGCGATCAGGGGAGCCACGCAGATCGACGCGGACTCGCGCGACCTGCTGCTGGAGGCGACGGCCGAGCTGGTGCGCGAGGTCCTGTCCCACAACAGCCTGACCACCGACGACCTGATCAGCGTCGTGCTCACCGCCACGCCCGACCTGACGTCCGAGTTCCCCGCCTACGCCGCACGCCTGGCGGGACTCTCGGACGTGCCGCTGCTGTCCGCGACCGAGATCGCGGTGCCGGGCTCGATGCCGCGCGTGATCAGGCTGCTGGCGCACGTGGAGACGGAGCTGCCGCGCGCGTCGGTCAAGCACGTCTACCTGCGCGGGGCGGCGGCGTTGCGGACCGACCTCAACCACTGACGTCCGTGCTGGTCAAGTGGGTGCGTGCCGAGCTCCTGGGTCCTGACGTGGTGACCCCCGAGCAGGATCACGCCCGCTACCGGCGGGAGCGGTTCCCCGGCCTGCGTGAGGCGGCCGTGGTGGCGGACGATCTGGAGGCCGTCACCGGCGATCTTGTCGTCCTGGAACCCCGTGGACCGTCCCGCTGCCGATGTGAGCCTCCGCACCAGGCACAATGTGGGTCGTGGGCGTCTCGGAGGGAGCTGTGGTGGGCCAGGGTCAGTTGCGCGGCGTGGTGGCACTCGACGGACCGTCCGGCACCGGCAAGTCCACCGTCGCGAAGCGCCTCGCAATGGCGCTGGACGCGCGCTACCTCGACACCGGCTCGATGTACCGGGCGGTCACGGTGGCGGTGCTGCGCGCCGGGGTCGACCCGGCCGACGAGGTCAAGGTCGCCGAGGTCGCGGACGGCGCGAAGCTCGTGGTCGGCACCGACCCGGCGCGGCCCGGCATCACGCTGGACGGCGACGACGTGTCCGCGGAGATCCGCGGGCCGGAGGTGACGCTTGCCGTGTCGCCGGTCTCGGCCACCAGGCACGTGCGGGAGCTGCTCGTGGCGCAGCAGCGCGCGATCATCGCCGACGCCGTCGACCACGTCGGTGGCATCGTCGTCGAGGGTCGTGACATCGGCACCGTCGTGTCGCCGGACGCGCCGTTGAAGGTGTACCTGACTGCCTCGGCGGACGCGCGGGCCGCGCGCAGGACCAAGCAGGACAACGCCGCCGGACGTCAGTCCACTGTGGACGCCGTGCTGAAGGACGTGCAGCGGCGCGACGACTACGACTCGTCGCGCGCGGTGTCGCCGTTGAAGGCCGCCGCGGACGCCGTCGAGGTGGACACGACCGAGCTCGACCTCGCGGGCACCGTGGACGCGTTGCTGGACCTCGTGCAACGACGAGGCCTGCGGGTGACCGGGTGAGCGTTCCCGCCGGCAGCCTGGGTTGGCTGACCGACCTCGGCCGCTGGATCGCGCGCGGCCCGTACGCCTGGCAGTTCCGGATTCGGGTGCACGGGCGCGACCGCGTACCCTTGAGCGGCGGCGTGGTCGTCGTCGCCAACCACAGCTCGATGGCTGATGGACCGATCCTGTTCGGTGTCGTGCCCCGGCGCGTGACGTTTCTGATCAAGCAGGAGATGTTCTCCGGCCTGGTGGGCTACCTGCTGCTCAAGATCGGACAGATCCCCGTCAAGCGGGGAGAAGCCGATCGCACGGCGCTGACCAGCGCGTTGTCCGTGCTCAAGGCCGGCGGTGTGATCGGGGTCTTCCCCGAGGGCACGCGCGGCGAGGGCGACGTGGCCTCGGCGCAGAACGGTGCGGCGTGGCTGGCCCGCGTCGGCGGCGCCGTGGTGCTGCCGGTCGCGTGCCGCGGGACGCACCAGGCCAAGGGCTGGCGGCCGGTGGTCGACGTGCTGATCGGTGAGCCGTTCCACCTTCCCGAGGGGAAGGGGCGGGCGGCCCTCGGCGTTGCCACCGAGCAGGTGCGCGATCGCCTGGCGACACTGGTCGCCGAACTCGATGTACTTCGTGTGAGTGAGGGAAGACGATGACGGACCTGGACGGCACCTGGGAGGACGAGGCCGACTGGTCAGCCTTCGACGACCTCGACGGCTCCGAAGGCGAGGAGGCGTCGCCGCCGCAGCCGGTCGTGGCGGTGGTCGGGCGCCCGAACGTCGGCAAGTCCACGCTGGTCAACCGCATCATCGGCCGTCGAGAGGCCGTGGTGCAGGACGTGCCTGGCGTGACGCGTGACCGCGTGGCCTACGACGCGTTGTGGAACGGTCGCAAGTTCACCGTGGTCGACACGGGCGGCTGGGAGCCGGACGCGGTGGGCCTGCAGGCCGCCGTGGCCGCGCAGGCCGAGCTCGCGATGGCGACCGCGGACGTGATCCTCGTGGTCGTGGACGCGACGGTGGGTGCGACCGCCACGGAAGAAGCCGTGGCGAAGGTGCTGCGCCGGTCCAAGAAGCCGGTGATCCTGTGCGCGTCCAAGGTGGACGACGAGCGGCTGCTGGCCGACGTCGCGTCGCTGTGGTCGCTCGGGCTGGGCGAGCCGTACCCGGTGTCCGGCCTGCACGGCCGCGGCTCCGGTGACCTGCTCGACGTCATCCTGCAGAAGCTGCCGGAGACCCCGCGTGACGACTTCGGTGCCTCGTCCGGTGGGCCGCGGCGGGTCGCGCTGGTCGGCAAGCCGAACGTCGGCAAGTCGTCGCTGCTCAACCGCCTGACCGGGGAACAGCGTTCGGTCGTCGACTCGGTCGCCGGCACCACCGTCGACCCGGTCGACTCGCTGGTGGAGCTGGACGGCGAGATCTGGCGCTTCGTCGACACCGCGGGCCTGCGCAAGCGGGTGAAGTTCGAGAGCGGCGCCGAGTACTACGCGTCGCTGCGCACCAAGTCCGCGATCGAGACCGCCGAGGTCGCGATCGTGCTGCTGGACTCGCACGAGCCGTTGTCCGAACAGGACCTGCGGGTGCTGACGATGGTGGTCGAGTCGGGCCGCGCGTGCGTGCTGGCGTTCAACAAGTGGGACCTGGTCGACGAGGACCGCCGCAACGAGATGGTCCGCGAGCTCGAACGCGGCCTCGTGCGCGTGCCGTGGGCGGACCGCGTCAACATCTCGGCCCTGACCGGTCGCGCCGTGCACAAGCTCGCGCCCGCGTTGCGGACCGCGTTGAACTCGTGGGACACCCGCGTCCCGACTGGCCGTCTCAACCAGTGGCTGTCGGACCTGATCGCCGCGACCCCGCCGCCCGTGCGCGGCGGCAAGCAGCCCAAGGTGCTGTTCGCGACCCAGGCCTCGACCCGCCCGCCGACGTTCGTGCTGTTCACGACCGGTTTCCTGGAGGCGTCGTACCGCCGGTTCATCGAGCGCAAGCTCCGCGAGGAGTTCGGCTTCGAGGGCAGCCCGGTGCGTATCTCCGTGCGCGTGCGTGAGAAGAAGAAGGCGGGCGCCTCGAAGAAGTAGGGTGCTTGGTTGCCCTTTGGCATGAGGTGCGGTTGGTTGGGTTCGTGGCCGTACGAGTGGTGCTAGCCGACGACGAGGCCCTGCTGCGGCGGGGCCTCAAGGTCCTCCTGGAAGCCGACGGACGCGTCGAGGTGGTCGGCGAGGCGGCCGACGGCGCCGAACTCGTCGACGCCGTCCTCGCCTGCCTGCCGGACGTGGTCCTGGTGGACGTGCAGATGCCGGGCGTCGACGGACTGGAGGCGGTGAGGAGGCTGAGAACCTGGGCCACCCCGCCCGCCATCGCCGTGCTGACCACGTTCGACCTCGACGACTACGTGGCCACGGCCCTGGATCTGGGCGCCCAGGGCTTCCTGCTGAAGGACGCCGAACCGGAGACCCTGGTCCGCGCCGTCGTGGACCTGGCCGCCGGCGGCGCCGTCCTGGACCCGCGGATCACCGCCCGCCTGCTGCCCCGGTTGCGCGGCTTCCGCGCCAACCGCCAGCTCGACTCCCTCTCCGCCCGCGAACGCCAGGTGCTGGAACTGCTCGCGGGCGGCCGCTCGAACCACTCGATCGCCGACGAGCTCTGCCTCTCCGAGGCCACGGTGAAGAGCTACGTCTCCACCGTCCTGACGAAACTGGGCGTGGAGAACCGGGTGCAGGCGGCTCTCGTCGCGCACCAGGTCGGTGTGTGGTGAAGCGCCTCGTGCGCGAGCTCCTCACCGTGGGCATCACCACGGGAGTCGTCCTGCTGACCCAGGACCGCCCGTTCCCGTGGTCACTGGGCACCGCGGTCGGCGCGTCGCTGCTGCTGTCCGTGCGCCTGCGCTGGCCGTGGCTCGCCTCGCTGCTGTGCGTCCCCGCGGTAGCCGGCGGCCTGGGCTGGGCCCCGGCACTGGTGGCCCAATACCGCCTGGGCCGCAAGGAGAAGTCGATCCCGGTGCAGGTCTTCTGGGTGGTCCTGCTGACCGTGGCCGCAATCGCCCCGGTCATGGTCACCGAGGACATCCCCCTGGGCCCACTGCTGCTCGCCACCGCCTTCGCGTTCGGCCTGGCCGCCGCCCCCACAGCTCTCGGCGCACTGGTCACCACCCGCAAGGAACTGACCGAGTCGCTCTACGAAACCCGCCGAGCCCGAGCCGCCGAACTGGAAGCACAGGAAACCTCCGCCCGCGCCGCGGAACGAGCCCGGATAGCCCGCGAAATCCACGACGCCGTAGGCCACCACGCCACCCTGATCGCCGTCGAGTCAGCCGCCCTGGCCGCCACCGCCTCCGACCCGGCGGTCCGCGACACAGCATTGCGTTTGCGGGCCCTGGCAAAGGAATCCCTGTCCGAGATGCGCGCGGCCCTGGGCCTGCTGAACTCCGACACGTCCTACCCGTCCCTGCAGGAACTGGTGGACCGCGCCCGAGTGGCAGGCGTGTCCGTGACGCTGTTCGAAACCGGCGACGCCGCCCTGACCCCAGCCGTCTCCCGCGCACTGTTCCGAGTGGTCCAGGAATCCCTGACCAACGTGACGAAACACGCACCGGGCGCCGCCGTGACCGTGACCGTGGACCGCTCCTCCCCAGTCCGCGTGTCCGTCGTGAACGGCCCAAGCGACCTACCCGCCCCAGGCGACGGAGGCGGCGCGGGCCTGCACGGCCTCTCCGAACGCGTCCGCCTGGCCGGCGGCACCCTGACCACCTCCTACCGCGCGGACGGCGGCTTCAGCGTCACAGCCGTCCTACCACCCGGTAAATCGAAGGTTGACGGACAAGACTCGACTTTCGGCGGTGGTGCACGAGACGCGGCCAACGCATAGTTCTGGATGTCGGTCGAGGATCGGGGGATCGGTCGGACCGAGGGACGCGGGGACCCGCACGCCGGGTCCCCGCCGTATTTCTCCCGTTTCCGCAGCTCCGGGCGTGTGCGAGGGGCCGTTTTTGATCTCTGTCCGAGGTGTTGTAGGATTCTTCCTGCACGCCGGGGAACCGGGAGTGTGGCCGGGACGTGGCGCAGTTTGGTAGCGCACTTGACTGGGGGTCAAGGGGTCGCAGGTTCAAATCCTGTCGTCCCGACGGTCTGAAAG
>Ga0070710_10000273_pt1 | contig 24500 bp, 44 predicted proteins | sample LARL52metaG_FD_65454 | JGI IMG/M metagenome (GOLD analysis project Ga0070710, IMG submission 65454) | Corn, switchgrass and miscanthus rhizosphere microbial communities from Kellogg Biological Station, Michigan, USA - LAR L5-2 metaG | ecosystem: Host-associated > Plants > Roots > Rhizosphere ...
GCATAGTAATCGTCCGCAATATAGGCCGGAATGTTGCGCTCCTTCATGACGTCGGTGATCGCCTTCGCGTGGCTATTGTTGTAAGCCACGGAGTTGGTTCCCGTTACCGTTCCATTGGTATACAGCGTGATCGCCGTTGCGGAAGTACCCCCCGTTGGGATGACTCGCAACAGAGTCTGGTTGAACTGAGCCCAGGCAAGACGATCGATCGCCTTGACCGTGTCATTTTTCAACGCCTTTTTTATGATCTCTTCAACGGGAAATTTCGATAAATTGTCGAGTTTTCCCGAGTACGGCACCGAGTTTCCGGCCTCAGTGATCGTCAAGGTCCCTTGCGTGATGATGAAGTTGGTTTCCGGCATGGTATTGGTCTCGACGAGAACCGAACCAGCCGTAGCCACATCCGACACGACGTCCCAGGTGAAGGTGTCACCCTTCTTTTTACCCTGCTGACTAACATCGTGCACATCGGCGAATTGCCTAAACTTTGTCAACGGCTGCACATTCATGCGCAACACGTTGGAAAGCTGACGGCTATAGAAATATCCGCCGAGTGAGTTAACTGCCCAAACCTGACCTGCCATTTACGTGACTCCTCATCGAGTCACGCGTGGGTCTCCCGACTAGGCGTGACTCAAAAGCGATGCGTCGGCCGGTGCACCATTGCCCGACCCTGTCCCCGAGCCCTCGCCATCTTCTGGATGACGTCCTCGACGGACTCTTCGGCCTCCTCGTCACGCAACGGCTCTTGCCTCGCGGCAGCGGCTGGGACGTTGACGAGCGTTTTCTTCTTCTCGGCTTTGGTTTCCGACGCAGTCGCCTTGACAGGCCCTGTTCCGGTCCGCTTCTGAATCCAGCCCCGGATTTCGTCTCCGGCGGTCTTCATACGCTGTCTGTACGGCATGTCCGGAGACTGTTTGAACAGTTCCGCGTCTCGGTCGTACACCAGCTTCTTCAGATGCGGGTCGGACAGAATGTCTTGGTACTGCTCCTCAAACCATTCAGCCGCACGCCGAAACGACCAACGCTCATCGATCTGCTGCAAAACGTCCGGAGTCACCTCGGATAGTTTTGCCTTGGCCTGTTGAAGGCCTTTGATCGCAGATGCGAGTGTCTTTATCGCCTCTTCATCCCCCATTGCTACGGAGCGGAGGGTTTTCTCCAGATCGACGTCATCGACCTTGCTGGGCTCGTCCTTCTGTTTGGTGGAGGATAGATCCAGCCGTGCTGCGTTTCTAACAGACTCTGCGGCGGCTGCCAAGTATTGGTCCGCACTTTCGACCTTCTGTGCAACCGCTCTGAGTTGAGTTAACGTCAACCACTTCTCGTTGCCATTAACAACGGTGAGATAATACGTCTCTCCGTTGACTACTTTGACGTCGTTCGAGGTGCCCTTGGTGTCGCTGTCTTCGCCCTGACCCTTTGCTTCGACTTCGGCGGTCTCTTCAGACGGCTCAACTCCTTCCTCCTGTAGTTGCTTCGCCTGGAGTTCCGCCAGCGCCCGTTCGGCATCGGCGCTCTCCTTCTCAGCCGTTGCCTCCTTTTCCTCCTCCGTGGGCTCCTCCTTCATCCGTAGGTCACCTTCAGGTGTATCGACCATCTCCGCCTCACGCATCTTCTCGTTATTGTCCGCGATCTCGGACAGTCGACTCGTCCGCGACTTATTGCGCTCCTCGTTCACTTCGCGCGCTCGCTTGAGATTCGCCTGCTCGACTTCCTCAGCGGTCATCTGTTTTTCATCAGCCATCGCTTTCTTCCTTCAAATGCTCCAAGGCCATTTGGCCTTCGTGTATCGCTTCGCCGAGCCACCGAATGATCGACTCAGCTACCTGTATCTGGTTCTGGAGTGTGCGGATCGCATTGGGATCCTCCGGCGCGGCGACTTTCAACTTGTCCATCGCGTCCGCGCTCTGTTCCTGCGCCTTCTTGACCAAGAAGTCGCCGATGGGCCCCTGCAAAAAGTCTTCAACCATGCGCCCGAAAGATGCCCACTCGACGCGCGGATCGGCCGGGTCAAGCACCCTGCTGACCCGTGGGGCGTTGACGCATGAGTTCCTTTTCCATCCGCGTTTGATCCAAATTCATAATGTGTTGAGCTAGGACTTCACGCGACTTCTGACCATGCCGCATACGCTCGGTGGCGATCTTGGTGGCATTGGTTTCGCGCGTCATTTGAAGCCTAGTTTCGTTAGCTTCCCGCGACGTCTCCAACTTAACAATATTCGCGCCTTCTTTGTTCTGAAGCTTCACACCGACCTGCTGCATGGCTTTCTTGAGCTGCATGTTTTCCTGCATCAGCCGCGCGACTTCCGGATCAACACCCTCAATCATAAATCTCGATCCGTCCTGATATCCGGTGAGCCCAAACATTTCCTTGGCAATTTCTTTCAAATCCATTCCGGGCGGTTGGATACGCGCAATCTGCGCGAAGTTCATAACCGCATACACAAAACGCTGCAGCTTCTGCACAGGATCAGTCGCGCCCATTCCGACGTGCACACTCAGTGTCAATTCGCGATCCAGTAGCGCGTCCGTCACCTGATTGACGCCATACCTCTGCGAGACCTTCGCTTTCTGTCCTGCGAGTGCCAGCACGACTACATCCGTCTCGTAGTGCTGCTCTAGTAGCATGATCTGACGGAGTACCGGCTGTACGAAGGTTTCTGTGAACGTCTTGAGCATATACTCCGTCAGCATGTTGGACGGAGCCTGTAACATCTTCATCGTGTTGCTGGATTCACGAGGTGTACGCGCCGTGTTGACCTGCAATGGCGAGAAGTTGCCCGCAATATCGTTGAAGTCTCCGTCTATGCGATCCTGCTCAAGATAGGCTGACTGCGTAACATCGGGCCAGTTCATCTCCTGAACATCCGTCTCCGGATCGTCTACCAGCGTGATCCGGCCAGGGACATTACGAACGAGAGACGCGAGGTCGACGTTCTTGCCTCGCTTGACCAGATACGCCTTGTTCAACACAAACTTGACGTTATCACTTCTCTGGTTTTGGACGTCGTTCGCCTCCTCTTGCAGACCCTTGAGGAGAGTTGGCAGACTGTTCGGTATGGGTTTGTGGGTTTCGACTAATGCCCGACCCATCACGTAGGGACGCACTCCATGCCACACGGTCTCCGACAAGCGCTCCGGTTTCGTTAGAAGCTTCTCGCTCGCCAGGGTGTAGAACTCCCAGTCTTCGCCGTTCCATCGGTGAATATGCCGATGTATCCACACAATGTCATAATCACTCACGTCGCGCTTTTGCTGCGTAGGATCCTGTAGATACCCGACGCGCGCCTGTCGAGTGGAGTTGTCAGCGCTATCCGTATGCGCAAAAGCCGCTGAAGCTGGATGCTCCTTCCACCGACGCCCCTTTGGATCAGGGAAGCGCATCCTATCCCGCACATCGGTCCAATACATCGGAATCAGATGAATGAGGTACGGAGACGTATTGATCGGGTCCAGCCAGTGAGCGCTAGGATCAATTCGGAGATTCTCGATCGGCACGAGGTCGGCGACCGGCGTGTCCTCACGACTGGTCACGTTCCCGTCGTCGTTATAACGCTCGTGAAAGCGCCAGTAGACGTGGGCAATAGCTGCCCCCTGCACCTGGGCGTCCTGAATTGCGCCCATCATGACGAGGAACCATGGAATCGATTTCGTGAGCCGATAGCGTAAAACCTGCTCCATGACATCGGCTGATATCCGCTCCTCCTTCACTCCCTCGTTCATCGGAGAGATAGATAGCAATTCTTGATTCGAGAAGTATGCCGCCGCAGCCGCCGCCTCGTTCTTTCGGATTATCGCCCGCGTTTTCGGTCGGAATAGATTCGAGCGCTTCTTGAACAGATCTGAGTTATATTTGCTGTCGCTAGGGTGTTGGTTATTGAACGCCCTGATGCTGTCCTCCCAGAACCGTCGATAGTTACTGTCGACGTAGCTTGTGGAGAACCGATAGGCATCCTTCGCCCTGTTGAGCCAGTTGGGCTGCTGATCTCGTCGGGTCTCTTCACTAGGAGCGTCCCCGACCTCCATGCCCGAATCTTCTCCTTCCTCACCCGGTTCCCACGGCGTGGATTCGCCGCGCTCCGGATCAGAGATTGAAGGAGGCTGCGGTCGCCAGGGCTGTGATACAGTCACGTAAAGTCGCGTTCCTTATTGCGGTGCCACTTCGGCACCACAGGCGGCGTACCGTCCCACGGCCCTCGCGGTAGTCCGAATGCCTCTAAAAGCTCCCCGGCAAACATCATCACGCTGCGAGATACCTCCTTTGGCGTTCCAAGTTTTTCCCTCGGAAGAAGCGAGGCGAATCCTTCCCGACCAATTACCCGCGCCACTTCGCTAGCGATGCCGAGATGTCGGATCACGAGCGATCTGCCTTGGAATCCCACGATCCAGGGATGGTTTGGGTATTGCTTTTGTAGCAATGCACCGATCTCCATGGCCAACTCCATGTCAGAGATTTCGTCGGGGTCGCCGAATTCTAATACCTTGGGAAGGTTACCCAGGCTCACAGTGAGATCCTAATTTGTGTTTACGCAGAAGCGCTCCAATAGACTGTCTGTGTTGAGCCTGCCGCCCCTGCGGTCGTCTTAATCGCTACAGTTATCGTGGAGCTGGAAAGAGCGCTAACCGAAATGATGTTATTGGGATTAGTCCCAATTAGCGATACGCTTTTGGGGGTAATACCGTTTGTCTGGTCGTTGAGCCCATGAGAGATGGTTCCACCGTCAGAGACGCTCGTAGCTGTTCCGGAATTTGAGTTGATATAGCCGACAGGTCTTCCGGTAACAACGACATCAGTACCGGTTCCGGTGTTGTGAATCGCTCCCGTCGCGTTGCCGTCGAAGATTCCGCCTGCGATGCGGATATGGTCCACGCCTCCGTTAGAAGCAAATCCGTATCCGCCACCGGCCGCTTGGCCGTTACCGTTAGCGCTCGGCGAGATCGATCCGTACTGACAGCCAACGAACTCTATTTTCTGAGGTGCACTACTGCCGGTGTCAAAACACTGGAACCCGTGGCTGTTATTATTAAGCGCAATGCAACCTACAAATCTCAAGTTCCGACAATATTGAGAAGCAGTCTGGAATCCACAAGCGAAAGTATTGACCGACTTACTCTGTTGCGTCGATCCCCAACATCCGACCCACCAGGAGTCGAACGAGTCGTCAATTAGCCAATTATGGCTCCCGCTTGTGTCGGCCACACAGTCGAAGAAGGCATTATTGAGGTTCGGCGCGGAAGTTGGGTCTCCAGAAATTAGTCCCCAACCGGACCCGGCATTGCCAAAGGCGTAGCAGCCGACATACTCACCGCCCTGCGTCGCATTAAGTACATATCCAGCCCCGCCGTTTGAGTTACTATTGCATGCCAGCATGAACGCGTCAGTTGTTCCCTCAAGCGTTATGCCGTCGTTCAAGCTCTGTTGGACGAAAAGATTATAGACGAAAAATTCGCCGCAATTCTCAAAGAACACTCCTCGGTAATTAGCCGCATTGGCGTTGGAGACAACAACATCGCGTAAGATGAACTGCGATAGGTTGTTATAGAATATGCCGGAGTTACCATTGAGGGCCGTCACACCACTTTTGGTCGTGATGTACATCCCGGACACACCACCGTGGAACAAGGGCGAACCGTTGCCTACGCTTATCGCTGGCTGAGTCGCGCTTGCGTTTATTAGCCCAGTCGCAGCGTTCCCGTCACCAACCAAATAGATGTTGTTGTAGCTATAGTTGATCTGGGTGGAGCTGCCGACAAGATACCTTCCGGCAGGCAAATACACTCGCCCACCGCCTTGAACATGGGCTATCGAGACCCCCTGCATAATGGCAGCGGTAGAGTCCAGTGTGGCTGTCGGGTCGGCTCCATAGCGAAGCACGTTATTCGGTGGATAGCTAAAGTTGGTCGGCGTGACGCCCGCGCCAGATTCAGCGGTGGTTTGCGCGTAGTAGCCAAACGTGCCCGTAGTCGGATCAAATGCTAGTTGCCATGTGGCATCCGATCGAAGCGTTCGTCCAATTCCGCCCCCGGATCCAGGCACGGAGCCGCTTTGAGTGCCAGAAAAGATGCCTAGTCCTGATGCAATCGCTTCGGCTAGCGTATTAGTTGTGGCGGTAACGGTGGCGCGATTACCCGGTAACCCGGCGTCCATCAAAACGAGTTCGTTACCAACTAAACTCGTAATCGTCGGATATTCGCTTATTTTGGCCATGAGTACGCTCTATGCCGCCCTTCCTGACTCATACCACTGCACGCCATTATGTCTGATGGTGAGTGTTGATCCGGCGGCCGTTGTGAACGTTGAACCGCTCGCCAGTCGGACCGCGTTGTAGGCGCCACTGGAACTTCCGAATGCGAGTATGGCTCCGAAAATCAATGTCACTTCCCGACCTGCCCAGCCTCCATTTACTGCGCCGATGGCCGTTGTTCCGCTGATATTGAATGTATGACCTGTGTACGGCAGGTTTACAGTACCTGCGTTGGACGTAAGAGTGGCTACCGTAACGTTGGTACCGGTTCCGATAATCCCGGGAGAGCCCGCAGCAAAACTTCCGAAGTCATTATTTAGACCAATAAAGATGTTCGTCGTCGACACTGTGACGTTAAACGGAACGCTGTCAGTGGAGTCGAATGCCATCTCGTCAACGTCCAGAATTCCATTTCCACCGGTATTCGAATAGGTGATACCGTTAGGATTATTACGGATGTACCCACCTCGAATGATGACATCGCCCGCATTGCCCGAACCGCACAGAATTCCATGGGTCCCGTTTCCCCATGCATTACAGTCGGTCATAGTGGCCTTTAGCCCAGCATCGAGCGAAAAGAGGTACCCCTGCGAGCAGCCTGAAGCCATACAGGCGGTAAGTTTCGTGTCGGTCGCGCCGCCTGTGATCGCATAACCGGTGCCGTATCCTAGTGCCGTATTATCTGCCCAACAGTTGAGAAACGTATTCGCCACGTCCCCTATTCCACTGGTGGAAAATCCGGTGTTATAGCCGAAGGTGAAACAATCAATCACCTTCGCGCCACTTCCGTCAGCCGTGATTGCGACACCGGTACCGCTGCGTTGCAAGTCGACCCCTGGAACTGCCGCATAGAACGTCCCGAAGTTCCACATGTGTACGCGCTCGACATGTGTGATGTCTTCGGAGCCGGTAAAGGAGATGCCATTATTGTTATCCATAAGACAATCAAAGCACTTTGGCCTCTGGAAGCCGCTAGAGGTAATGCCCTGATTAAATCCCAGAATCATGCAATTTCGCACCGTGCAGTCATCACCCGCGTAGGTAATGGCACTCCCCGCATATTGAGAGGGGTCAGTCTGTGGAAATGTTAGACCATGTTGCGCGATTAGCAGTCCGTCCAAACACGACCCGGCATTCATAGTGATGGTGGCAGTCGAGGCAACAGAAATCTGACCTCCCATGGTGTGATATGGAGCGGACATCGAGTTGCTGGTCATCGTGCCGACAAACGATTGCGGCCCTCTGACGGTGACGTTTGCTGGGACAGTGATGTTGCCTCCGACAAAGAGGATTGCGCCGGATGGAATGACCACCGTTGCGCCACCACGCGCGGAAAATAAGGTACCTTTTGCGGCTGCGTTCAACACATTTTGGAATGCGGCCGTACAGTCAGTCCCACCGCTAACGTCGACACCAAAACGGGGCGCCCAGCCCGGTGCATACGATGCGTTTGTCGGTGTCACGCCCGCCGCGAGTTCGGCCGGAGTCTGAGCATAAGCGAACACGGTCGACGCGCTCGCGCGCTTCGTAATGCCACCCTGAACGAGCGGAACCAACTCGGCGCCCGTCAGTGGAAGAATGGCCTGGGGTAGACCGGAGATTGCAACCGGAAAAGACGACACTATGTGACCTCGATGTCCTGACCAAGCTCAGTGGTAATGGGCGCCCCGTCGATCTGCGTCACGAGAATGTCCAAGTTGAAGACTCCCGTTCCTGTATCCGCGTAGATATAGGCGCCCGTCTCATCGTTGATCGTGTCTCCGTCCGGGTCATCCAGTAACAGCTCAAACGTGCCCCGCCCATAAATTCCGGTGGTCCCTAGATCTGTGCTGTCGAAAAAACGTACACCGCCGAACTGATAGATTCGATGGTCCGGCGCGAAAAACTCGCTGCCCCATGCACGTGCCACCATTTCAAACAGCGAGAAGTCCCGAGTCGAGACCGGAAGGCCCAACGAATTCGGAAGTTTCGGAGCCATCTCAGAACTCTGGCGTTAGATCTTGCAGGAAGCGACTGCTCGCATTCTGGTCACGTAGATGATTCAACTCCCACGCCATGCGCTTGATCACGGACAGAATAAAATAGTTACCGCTGCGTTCTGCTTCGCCAATAGCGCGGGTAATTTCATCAACCGTCAGCGGTTGCATCAGGTGTATTCTGGCTCAAGGGAGGACTGATCGACGTGCTGCGGCGTAACAGGATCTATATCGTAAATCCTCGATGCGGCGTCGACCAAGTCTTTCAGCCCACCAAACGGGAAGTACGAAAGCTGTAGCCGGAATCGTTCCGTCAGGTCGTAAACGTTACCGTTCTCGTCTTTGCGTCGTATTGGCCGCGCCAGTCGATATTCATATCCCTGCGCAACCATACGCTGCTGTACCGTCGTCAGCCGCCGGTCATCCGTGGGATACGGGAGATAGAACCGGTGGCCTCGCACGTCGGGGATCAAACGCTGTACCCTGTCCTTTTTCGAACCCTCCCCTTCCCGAGGCCACTCCAGCTCAGTGATTTCGAAGCGCGCGCCCTCTACACGCTGACGCTCTTTAAAATAATCAAGGTCAGCAATTGCCCCGAAGCGTTCGTATCCAACTCTGACGCCCATTACTCCGGCCGCGTCGGACCACTTGGCCCATAGATCCCTCATCCAGCGCCAGCGGTCCATAAGATCCATCTTGTGATCGCAGCCATCGAGCAAATACTTATTTGCAGCGGAGTCCACACCAAGAACCACCATTGCTGTGTTAGCGCTGTCTCGCTTGACCGACCGCGCCGGGTCTACCAATAGGTAAACCATGAGCGTCATTGGCCGGACCTCGTAGACTTGCAGATCGTCGACGTTAAACATGCGCTGCTGTCCGGCCATCGGATTGCAGAGCATCTGACAGGCCAGGGTCGACTCCAACTGGTTCTTCTTCTTTTCCTCCCAGTGCTCCTGGGTGAACAGCACTGGCTTACCGTCCGGCGTCCCGTCATCGGTCGCAGGATGTACGCGAGGCGTGGCGGCGCCGCGTTTGATGATCTCAGCGTACGTATCGGAGAATGAGTACCGCGTGCCGACGTACCACTTACGCCCGCCGATACTGCCCAAGTTGTCGCTCAAGGACCACGCCTCTGTCGTCTTCTGGATTTGCTCAGGCGTGTACACGCTGGTGTCGGTCACCACGTCGTCGTAGAGAAGAAGCTTGAAATGCTTTGAGGTCGGTTGACCGTCGACAAGCCCATGGGCCTCGATAGTCGCCATGTTGGGGTTGCTTTGTCGCTTGACGATAATCCCATTATCGAGCGACCACGACGGCGACTGTCGCTCCGGATCTTCGTAAAAGATATCCGGAAAGAGCTGTTTCAGCGCCGCGTTGCTTTCAAATTCCCGCTTGATGGCCGCCAGGAACGCCTTCGCGATCGGCTTGGTGTGCGAAAAGATACCAATCGTGATATCGGGATCTCTCAGCACCTCTTGGATGGAGCCCGCCACGGTAATAATGGTCGACTTGTAATGCTCGCGGCTCCAGATATCGATGTAACCGTCCGGAGCGCCCTCGACCTCACGGCAGCGGGCATAGATCCACGGGTGCAGCGCATCGCGACGCCTGAGAATCTTGACCAGCAGGTAGTACCGGTCAGCTCTAATTAATTCTCGTATCGCCCCCGTGCCCTGGCTCTCCACTTCCCTCCAGGCTTGAAAGAGACTGTCGGAAAAATGGGGCCATTCGAGCGCGGACGGCTGCGCGGAGTTCATCGCTACCTATTAGTGTCAGAGCATTATCCAACTCGGTGCTGACATCGATTTTCTTCACCGGCTTACCGTCGACGGTATCCCTGATGAATACAGCGGCACCAACATCCCCATTCTTGGCGCGTCCAATCAACGCTTTCGCGATATAGAGCGCATCCTCTGGGTTCTGAGTCAGCTCGCGCCGAAACGCGGATTCAATCAATTTATCTTTGCTGTGGTTCTTGTTCCCCAGCGGAGCACCCATCACTATTTCCTCTTGTTTCTCGCTACAACTGCATCGGCTTGGCGTATAGCACTCTCTTCCGACGCACCAGAAGCCAACGCCTTATTACTGACATGGGCCCACTGCCGTCTCTTCTTTTCGGTGCTTGCCTTCTTGGTGTGACGCGTGGCGTCTTTCGGTTGCCAGGGCATTTCGCGCGCCTACTTATCGACTTTGCTTCTCGATCTCGGCGTCCAAAATCGGCGGGGGCCGCTGCTTACGCGGCATAGTCGATGACGAGCCTCGCGGCCTAGGAGCCACTTTCTCCACTGCGCGGGTGTCGGCAAATTTGCTCAACGCTTCGCGTACCTTCGCAATATCCGGGTCCCTCTTCTTCTGACGTCCTCTGTCCCCCGAGGGCTTCTCCACTCCAACCGGCGTTCCATAAACTCGTTCCTGCGGCATCGTCATCGCTCCCCAACGGGTTCCAGATCCACTCTACGAAATCGGGCACGCTCATGGTGTATTGATCGATACGTCGGCGTCCGGCGGGGGTTGCGTGACGGACGGGTCACCATCGGATACCCCTGGATCGATATTGGCGGATGCATCGTAGCCTGCGTCATACACCGCCCGCAGGCCTGCGAAGTGGCTGACCGCGAGGGACGATTTGTAAATCGTCTCCAATTGCTCGTTGGTCATCAACCACCTCGTTTATGCATCTTTTTTGGAGTGATCTTTTCTTTCATCTTCTCCGACCGATCAGTCCTCTTCATGAACGGCGGCGGCATCGCGGGATTTTTCGACTTGGACATGTTGCGTTTCCTGTTGAGTGTCGCGCTCGATAAGCGAGCGGATAGTTCGTTTGGCGTGATCGATCATCCAATCGAATCGTGAGGTGAAATCATCGGTCGTCAGGTATTGATCCTGACAATACTGTTTATCGCTGGTGTCGACTTGGATTCTTATCCGGTACTGCACACCGCCTTCAAATAGCCACCGCGTCTCGGGCTGTAATTCAACGAGTATCCGTCGAAGTGGCGGCATCAATCATCACCGTGATAGTTATCGTATCCGGTATATTGTGTAATTGGTCCGTAGGCATTCGATGATCGTTTCAGATAGAGATTGAGGCGCGCAGGCAGAGACTTGTTGTTACGATGTTCGATAGTGGCGTCGAAGTCATAGTCTCCTGACATAACTGGCACATCTCGCCAACCTTTTGGCGCGCAGTTGTGACAGCCGCGATGTGCTAGGCGATGCATATCAGTTGGACGCATTCAAAATCTCCGTGGTACTAAATCCTTCTAGCCTTGCAATACGCACCAGTGTTGATACCCACTCTGCGCCTTCGTCTGATTGATCCTCCCCGCGAATAAGTACTGTGGGTTTAATCGCCTTGATCAGTGGAACCGGATCCCCATCGAACGGCAGCACTGCATCGGCTACACCGGCTAGCCGTAGCGTACGTAGACGACTCTCTAGTGGCGACGCTGGTCGGCCAAGGCCCTTTCGGGCGCGCACCGAGTCATCGTCGTTGATCGCAACGATAAGCCAGTCACAATGGTCATAGGCTTTTTGGAGAAAGAATCGATGCCCGGTGTGGAGTCCATCGAACACGCCGTTTGCAAATCCAATTCTCATTTTGGAGTCTTGGACGGCTTTGTTGGCGGAAGTTTCGCCTTCGGCGGTAACTTCTTTTCTCCGTGTTTTTTATCGTTCTTCTGTGTAGTCGTGTACGGTTCAAAAGACGGCGAATAGATGGGGCGTCCCATAGGATCCTCTATTGAGTTTGCGTCACAACGAGATTTAACGGACTGCTGGGCACGGTGGATACCGACTCTGTGACGGTGAGGCAGATAACCGGAGTCGGATCGCTTTCTACCGCGTTGACTACCGCCGTAATCTCATAGCAGTCGACGCCGAGGTCAACATTGGACCGTACGGTGGTCGTCGTACTAACATTAGTCGCTAGAGTAAACGGTCCTGTCAGCGTGTGTCCGCCGTACACGTTATAGCTCACCGCTTGTCCGGCCGGAATCGCGGTCCCATCGGACATCGTGGTGACAGGTTGCCAGGACAGCTTGAGAGAAGGAGTCGTCGCGAGCGCTACATTACCCATCAACGCCATCAGGGTACATCGCGACAGTCGGCTCACCTCACAAGCTCGATGAGTTTTTCCTTCGGGCAGACGGTCGTCCCGACCTCCCCAACCGCGTACCCCGCCGCGAAGGTCGCGAGTCGGGCGGCATCCCTGATATTGCATCCCACGCCGAGAGCAGCCGCAACCAGCGCCACCACGACATCTCCGGCTCCGGTGACGTCGTACACGTGACGAGCTTGGGCAGGGATATGGGTACAATCGTCGATGGACTGCCCCCTACTGTATTCAATGATGCTGAGTCCATGCTCACCTCGTTTTAAGATGAGGTTATCCGGCTCATCCTCCTTGTTCCACGCGTCATACTCCCGTTTATTGGGACAGATCACCGAAGCATCGCGGTACTTAGACCAGTCGGTGCCTTTTGGATCGACCACTACGGGAATATTGCGCGCCTTCGCACCTTCAATAACGTCCTGACATAAAGAAGGAATCAGAAATCCCTTGGCGTAATCGGACAGTACGACCACGTCAATGTCACGCAGGGAAACCTCGAATGAGTCCTGCGGCGTTTCGTAGTAGTCTCTGTCGACACGAAAGACCTGATAGTGCCCCACCATGTACCGGTGCTTGGTCGATCGGTGTAGCGGGAACAGCGTAGATACGCGACAACCGAGCACTTCGAGCTGGTGGGCGACGTTGTCAGCACCGCCGCGCCGTATCTCGGCCTTGGAATAATCCTCGACAAACACCGGGACGGGTGCCTCCGGCGAAATACGGTCGATGCGCCCAAAGTGATAGTGATCATTTATCGGGTCGCCGATAACAACTGCACGCACACGACCGAACTGCTGGATAATCTCTGAAAGCTTGGCCGATTGGGGATGGGACTGAACCGCAGCCCTCTGATCACAATGCGCCATTCAGCCTCGAATCAATCATCCAACTCCTGGCATAAGGCGTGAATGACTAACTGATGGATCTCCTGTATTCGCGCCGTATCACCCGATGGCACGCGTAGCTCGTGCATCACCGCATCATCGATTCCTCGGATGCCGGTAAGTGCGACCGTAGGGAGGCCCGCGCGACGGGCTGCCACCAACGTGTCGATCACGTTGCGGCTACGTCCAGAGGTAGAAATACCTACGACCGCATCATGGCGACCGTAAACGGCTTGAAACTCACGCAAAAAGACGTTGTTTGCACCCAGATCATTACAAGTCGCGGTCACAACCGCTGGGTTGCAGCCTAAGGTAATCCCGGCCAGGGCCCCACGTTCCCGCTGGAAGCGCACGACCAGCTCCGCCACAAAATGTTCGGCTTGGGCGTGTGAGCCACCGTTACCGCAGACAATGATCTTGCCACCGGTTGACAGGCACTTCTTCAGTGTCTTCGTCGTCTGGGCAATCAACGGGCCGAGGGCATCGCAAGTAGAGAGGATCTTCAGATGTTCTTGGACAATTGACGACCATGTATCAATGGCAGATACGGGCACCTTGCCTACCTTTGCACTGTGAAGGGATCAATGTTACTAACGCAAGCGGTCTATACCACGATCAGCTAAATAGTCCCTGATCCGTCGTCGAGCCCGGTTGAGTACAACCCGAAAGTGGCCGTAGCTCATCCCACAGAATTGGGCTGAGACCTCCGGGGGTTGCCAGTACAGGTAGTGCTTACAGATTACCCGACGCTCGTTCTCCGCCAAACGCAGCACGGCCCGTTCCACCCATTCCATGGCCTCGTCGACCTCAAACGTCCGAGCGCCTCTCTGAGCCGCACCTGTGAAGCCCTGCTCGATAACCCGTGCTAGTAGCGTCCATTGTGGCCAACCGATCCCAGATAAAACGCTTCGTCCCCAACGCGCCCACGCCTCAAGCGCAGCGTCGACATCGTCGAAACCGTCACTTTGTTTACGATTAGTTACCGGTGGCGAAGAGGGAGAGAATGGCGTCGCAGGCTTGATGGAGGGATAAGTAGTGATGTCCACTTATAACAGGTACTCATACGCCATACACGCGCCGACAAAAAGGATGACGCCGAGGACTAGTGTCGCTGAGAACAACTCGTCATCATCGAACGGCCGACGCATTTAAACAGCAATGCTGGAGAGCTAACCCGGACGTTGCAATGTTTGCAACGCCACCGCGCCTGCACTACAGTGACTGCCCGAGAAATTCCCCATGAAGGAGACCCGCCATGACGTAAGTACATTGATATAGGACTCACGTCATGAAGCGTTCATTACGTCGCTACCAAAAGCGGGTGGCGAAGACTCGGCGCGTTCGAATGTTTTATAACTATTTCCGTTTCTACGGCCGAGTTAGAATACTGGAGGAACCCTGGCAAGCGATTAACCGTACCGGTGAGTGGCTGATGAATGATCCCGGGTGGTGGAATCACGAGATGACAATCAAGCCCTCTCGGATTCGCTCCAATCGCTTACTACATCAAGTGAAACGCGGGCAAGACTCAGAGGGAATGATCTGGCCAGACTATCGACGTCCGCGTATTTATTTCTGGTAGAGAGTTTGGTGTGCGTGCCGGTAGCTCAATTGGTAGAGCGGTGGTCTCCAAAACCACAGGTTCGCGGTTCGAATCCGTGTCGGCATGCCGTTATAGCTATTCTGTGGCGCGCAGTGAGCGTCGCTTCAGCTCAATTGCGCGATTGATAGAGGACGTTCCGAAACCGTCCTCCGGGAAGATTCCAGCCTTGCAGTGTGGACAGATCGGCACGCTTTTTCGACGTTGCCACGCCCGCTCGACGACCTTGGCAGCTCGAAGATGAAAAGTGGCTTTTTGATCCTCATGAACCTGGGCTACGACTCGACGGACCTGCTGCGCATGGTTACCCCACATTAACGCCATGCGGTGAAGCGCCCAATACGCATTCACCTGTTGTTTGCAGTCCTCACAGGTCACGATCTCACCGTTGTCGTCGAGCGTGAGGTGCTTATGCTCGCAACGGGCATCTGGTATCACTCGTTGCCCCCTGAGCCGGTACGCCATATCGGCAAAACTGACAACCGTATCCGTCATGAGGCAAGGCTCCTCGCCCGTGGCGCAGTGGGATCACATAAAACCACGAAGCGCTCTTCACCATCAAGTAACAACAAACTATCGCTACTCAAAGGCGCAGTTAGGTGATCCGCTACATTGTACGTTAAGTTTAATGACTTCGAGTGGGTCAATCAGGGAAACCAATGGACGAAACGAAAACAAAGGCGAAGCGCGGCTTTGCGCTATTCGACAAAAAGAAGATGAAAGAGATCGCCGCGAGCGGCGGACGGGCGGTACCTGCCGCCAAGCGGGCCTTCGCTCAGGATCGCACGCTAGCTCAAGAAGCCGGTCGCAAGGGAGGCAGCAACGTTCCTGCCGAGAAGCGCACGTTTAAGAAGAACCACGAACTAGCGGTCGAGTGTGGTCGACGCGGCGGCAAGGCGATCCCCGACCGCAAGCGGGCGTTTTCACAGAACCGCGCCTTGGCAAGTCGTGCTGGGAAGGCGGCGCGCAAACGCCATGACAAGTGAGCCACGCACTACTTGGATATAGGCGGTTTGGAATAGTACTTCTCCAAAGCCCAATCCACGCCCTGGCGCAGGTACCACTGCTGCGGCACATGGGTGGAGCGTGACAGCGCCACCAAGCGCTCGTACACGTCACGCTCAAGGTAAAGGGAAATTGCCACCTTACGGAGTCGACTTGGAGCAGCCAAAGCGCCATCACCTACTTGCGGTTGCGATTGGCTAACAGCCTACTATATCAACGCTGCACCCCGCGATGGACAGCGATAGACAATGAGATACAACTAGAGCCGATGGGCCTCTTTTGGTTCCACGTGGAAACCACTAACGATAACATGACAATGTAGGAAGCAAGGGAAAAGGGAGGCCGCTCATTTCAGCATCTCCAGCAATCGCGACTTCACGCGTTGCTCTGCGGTCTCCTTAAACTGAGTATGCAGAGCATCCAGCGAACGTAGCCCTGGCCTAATTCCAGGGACATGCACCTCCATCGTGGGAAATCTAGCACCGCAGGCGCATTTGTAGCTTCGACGGCGCCCGCCTTCGATTTCACGGCTGTCGACACAGCGAACTTCCGACGACTTGCATTCAGGGCACTTCACAAACCGGACTCGCTCTGTGCGCTTCTCTGGGCTTTGTGGCATGCCACAGCTCGGTTCCAAGCCTCCAGAATGGTTCGCTGGCCTTTGACTTCATCCTTTACGACTTGTGGGGCCTCAACGTCCGTGTACTTCATCAGCCCCGGATTGGACGGATCTGGCAGTAGTACTTTACCGCTAGCGTAACTATCGACGAAGTGGCCGAGACGTTCGAAGTACTCAAGCCGTTCATTGTGCTCGGGTTCGGATTCGCCATATGTCGACGGTTCGTAGGAGATCACTTTGTACTCCGTCCCCTCGGCGTTGAACTCGTACGCCACGCAGCCGTATTTTCCGGCGCGGTCCTCTGCCTCCGCCTTGGCCATCGCACATGCCTTCGTGCGATCAGGCCCGCCGTACACGATATACCAACTGCTGTTGGTCCATCCCCACCTAAATGCAATGACTAGGTACATGCTCTACCTATGGCTCATACCGTGGTCGTCAGCCGGTACTGTGACCGGCTCGCGCCTACAAACGGTGCACTTGTCGTGGCCACCGCGCTCTGGTGCGCAAGCTCGTCACCAGCCTTGAGTGCCGGGGTGCTCGGACGGTTCCTCCGGTGAGCGATCCACCGCAACGTCAATCTGCCGACGCGATCGAGTAGCAGGTCTGGCCGCACTCTCGTCTGGCTGGCGAGCTGCCTTCTCTGCGGTTTCGGGTTCTCCGCTGCGGTGGATCGGTTCGGTCGGTAACGGCATCCAGTGCGTGGGTTTGCCGAACTGCTTTCCCTCAACATATCCATCGTAACTACCGACTGGACAGTGCCAACCATCCGGGTTGCGATAAGCGGGTAGGGCGCAGTCGGTGATTGTCGGCCACCACACCAAAACCCACTTGCCACCGTGCGGCGCTGTTTCTATGGGTTGCCAACCGGACGTCTCGTCAGCGGATTACGGCTTTGGTAGATTCACGAGAGAGTGCTGCATTCCATCCGGCACGGAATGCGTCTCCTAGATCACACCATGCGTGTGATCGGACCCAGGAGAGCAGATCGCTTTCAAGATTTGAGGGACGCGCGTCTGTTGCGGATGGATGCCAAAAGTCGCCGCCGCCAGAATGGTGACCATCATGGCCCATCGGCAACGTGCACTGATGCGTGTGAGTAAATTCGGCACCGCATGCTTCGGTGCGCTGTTCCTTGGAACGAGCGTCAGTCATATAGCCTCCAGCTTGCGAGCACTGATCCACTCGCGGACTTCTTTTGCTACAGCGATGTAAGCATCGCTTGGCCGCTTATCCACTTCTTGACCGGGACGGTAGGTTGCCCAAACGCGGTCGCGCAGACTCTTCGGCAGCATGAACCAATGCCTTTTGCAGCCCCACATCGAAGGAGGAACAGGCTTGCCGCACATTGGCCAGTGACACCTGTGCACCGTTTCCGATGTCTTGTACTCAAGCGCCATGAATCCTCCCCTGCAATGCATCCCAGTCGCGGCGGCAATAGCGGTCTTTCACCCACCGCGAGTACTGCTCCCAAGTCATACCTAGATATTCGTGTAATAGTTGATCGGTATCGAGGCACTGGTGCCATGCGTCGATATGATCGTTAATTCTGTCAGCAGAGATCTGTCCTCGACAAAACTGATCAATGAAGGTCGTCATATCCGGTCTCCAAGATACAGGCATCATCGTCTGGATTTCTGGTGATCTTATAAAGGCCGCGTTTCTCCAGTGTCTTACGCAACAGTTCAAGATCGCCGCTTACCATGAGATCGGATGTTGACCGAGGGCCTCGTGCGTCGACTTCGAAACGGCGTGCCACATAAGAATTAGGAAAATCCTTCGGATGATCGTATACCGTCCACATCGACAGGCTCGACATCGAGATCTACTCCAACTGGCTCGATCATTACGGTCCATACCGTTAACGGACGATTGGGCTTGCCGTCTGCACGAGTTCCATTTTCCTGCCGCCAGAATTCTGCCGCCGCACTATGGCTCGGAAAGCACATCGCTTCCTTTTCCTTTTTGGTCGTCTTCAACACGCCGCGCGATCCAGGCGGACCCGGCTCGAAACTTACAAGCCATTCACCCTCGTGTTCATCGCTTATGCCATTAGCCAACACCATGAACTGTATGGTGTATTCACGCGCGGACAACGCCCACCGTACACAAACGGCGTGCATAGCAACGGCCTCGACCGTGTGGGTTTTGCCGTCGTCGGGAACGGGATCTTTTGGTATTAACGTAATTCGATCGTCCGCTTGAAACGGTTCCTTGCATAAATCACAACACATTTTGTCCAATACAAGCGGATGGTCACCCTCTAGGATATACTCCTTCATACAATAATTACTCTTCCCGGTTTACCCAAGCGTCTGCCGTATTGAAGGGTCCAGCAACCCCCGGACACGACGTGATCGTCAGGTTGGTCGTCACGTCGGCAGTGATAGCAGCCTTTTACACGCCTGCCTCGATAGTCTAGAGCCAGCTCACGCGGCGTAATGCAGACACCCTGTTCGTAGGCCTCGGCGATTTGGATATTCCTGGCCTTGAAGCCCTCCCAGTCATGGGTAAGCGGTCGGTACCCGACGAAGGGTAGTCGGAGCTCTAAGGCGATCTCCTCCGCCCAATCGTCTACCCCTCCCCGGGGACAGCACCCGCTCACCACCACGTCTCCGGGACGCAGGAGGCCTACGATTTTATATCGGGCGCTAGCTTCAGCTTCCGGCGTGAACTTGGCTGCCTCCGATCCGACGATACCCCATATCACTGCGTCGCGACTCCCCGCCTCCTTCGTACTGAAAGTGTAGCGCCGCATTCCGGCTTTACCAACATGGAGCTATTTAGCAGATATGGCAGGCAGGATTTCCGGAAAAAAGTGGTCTCCGGTTGAGAAAGGGTACCGCACTGTCGCGGTCTGAAACGGCTCTATCTAATGGAGGTATACAATCAATGATGGCACCCCTGGCTGAACACGTTCTGACTCTACTACTCGACGGTAAGCTCACCCGCTCGCAACAGAAGGCTCATGCTCAATCGCTGCTAGAGAACGATGAATATTTCGAGATGTTCTTCGCATCGGTCGAACTGGCTGCAGTATCGATACTCCGGCAACGGGAGAAACGCGGCCGGATCGATAATGCTCGAAACAAAACTCCGTGCGATGTTGACAATCGTTAAATAGGGCGGCGTGAGATATGCTCTGGGCCCGTGACGGACCCGCACGCGGCGGGGAAGCAAATCGCCGATAGATGCGAGGGTGTCTGAAAGAAGCTACTGGCTCTCGTGGGGGCTAACCGGAAGCCTGCCTACACTGGTCATGGCCGGGACTGAACCGGCTCACGTGACGATTCCGAGGCGCTTCATGGCCTGTAGGACAGACCGACTATCATCCAGGGCGTGGTGCTCTCGGCCCACCGGTTCGACACTCGCGCGAAGTTCAGCGAACTCCCGAAACCGCTGCGGCCAATGCGGCGGTAGACTCATCATCCCGCCAAACACACGACAAAACCAATACCAGTCGTATGCGCCGAAATAGCACCAGAATTCCGGATGCTGATCTAAACCGTGGGGTAAGCTCTGCTACTGGATATCTAAACTCGAAGTATCGATGCTGGCCATCCTGACGAACGATCGCTAGACTTATCAACGCAGAACAGGTTGGCGTATCAATGAACTCAGTATCAATGATATACTTCACGAGTATCGATAGCCTCATAGAGGTCGGGACGTTCGAAGCTCTACGAGGATGTGGGACACTGTCATTGATTTGTGCCTGATCTTTCCAGTGTACCGCCGTCTCGCCCACGGCTGGGTTCATCCTACGTCGCGCTATCGATCCGCCCGACCCCCGGCTTGCGCCTCGCACGTCTCGCGTAACCCTGTGCCCAGTATCTCGCCGGTGGCGTGCTCGCCCCTGCCGCGATATTTTTCGACGCTGGACTCGCGGTCGCTACCGGCCGTTACGGTAGCAACGAAAATTGGGACATTAGCTCGCGCCTCGACTCGTAGCGTTCCCTACGACGCTCGCGTTTCCTCCAGGCGCGCTCCAAGGCGCACAACCGGCAAGAACTGGAAGGGTGAGACTCACTAGGCCGGTGCTTCCGCATCGTACCCATTCCGGACCCACAGTGGCAATCTCCGAAATCGCGTCCATGATTCACCCACTCCTGTCGCCAACGCCTAACCATAATAGGCCGGTCGAGCTGAAATCGTTGCATCGCTTCTTACCCTTGCTGCGGGCGGGACTGCCCGGAGTTGGGAAGTGCAATCGCTCATTCATTGGTAGATCCACCGCTCACACGACGCCTGAAGAGATTACAGCGTTGGTCCATGTACTTCCATAGCATGCATAGGCGACACTGTTCTTGCACCTCGTCCATCCGAAAGCCAGGACCATGCCCTGTTTGCGCCAATCGCTTTTGAAAAGCCTCCTGGCACTCATGTGGGGTTTTGAAAATGAAACCGGCCTTAGCTAGCGCATGCTGCCTAACCAGCGGACGTCTAGTGTTAGGCAGTTCGCGGCGACGCTTCATGACCAAACGATTAAATTCTCGTGGATAGGTACACCTCCTGGGAGAGCGTTTTCCACGTTAGCTTTCCCGATCCGTTTTTAGCTGACGTGGTTGCGGACGATTCCCAGGAGGTGTGATTCCGAGAATATCAACGAACTGAGATGAGAATCAAACTTATATTGTTATGTAGTACGAACTAGTTAACTCCGAGTCGAATGGACAACCGAGCGATGCCACACTATCAACAACATCCCATCCAAGTATCGTTTGGCCACCCAACTCGGTTGTCCATTACGGCGACACAATGCCTCATTGATCATGCTTAAACTAGGACGCGTTACACATTTCGAAGAGACTCTTCGCTCTAAAAGCCTGTAATGTGCGCAGGGTCTATAGTGGTGGGTTGCTAGAACAGGACCAGGAGGTAGTAATGGAGATCTTCGTGTTTGGTTCAAATCTCGCCGGTCGGCACGGTAAAGGCGCAGCGCTATATGCTCTGAAACACCACGGCGCGATTTATGGCCGTGGCGATGGACCGCAGGGTAATAGCTACGCTATACCAACAAAGGGATTTGACATTCGCACCTTGCCGCTCAGAACGATCGCCTATCATGTGGAACAATTCTTACAATACGCACGACGGCATCCCGAGTTGACTTTTAAGGTCACCGCGATAGGTTGCGGCCTAGCTGGTTATCGATGCGAAGAGATCGCTCCTTTTTTTCGTGATGCTCCAGATAACTGCCGACTTCCAGACGCTTTTATGGCAATACTACGCCACACCTAATCAACGTACGTAGGCGGGCGTGGAACGCGCACAAGGTAATCGGAGATTTCGTCGCGGGCCACAGCTTGCTCGGCTGCTGTTGAATGTTTGGCGCCACGGGCTTTTCTAGCATTCATCTTCCTTCTTTCGAGGTGGGCCTTCATCCTTTGACTCAACACTTTATGCCCGTCGTAACGTGACATCACTCTAATCCTCAACGCTATAGAATCGCTCTGCAGCTCTCGCTAATATCTTAGTAGGGACGCTTTTCAGTGCGTGACTAGGCTTGCGACATTTTAATACCACATTACGAGCTTCAAACCAAGATAGCAACGGCCAGCCGCGTGCTTTCCTTGTGAACGTAGTATAATATTCGTTTCATACTATACCAGGGAAAATTACAGGGTCCGAACTGGAAGGCTGGATAAAGATCGCGACCGCGCCAGCGAATGCAAAATACTCGCCCTTCACTCTTCCACCGCTGTAGGGTCTGCGTAGACCAAGGATTACCAAACTTCACTGTACGCAGTAGCCGCGTCTTGATCTGGCTGGCCTGTTGGTACGCATCAATCCTCGTGGCTTTCCGGCGTGTCATCATCGCTCCACGTTGGCGTTGCTCTATATGCACCGTCGCACTTACAGATCCGCCCATCATCGCAACCCTGCACCGGGCGGGACGCATCGCACACCTGAGCGGTCACCTCCGTACCGATAGACGGATTACGTAAGCGTTCAATGTAACTCTGATCGATACGTCGCCTTCCCATGGCTCAATATGGATTACATGTAGCCCTTGGCGCGTAACCAAGACGCTGTGAAGGGTTGAGCTGCGGGATCACCTTGCCACCTGTCTACAGCACGCTTCGGCTTCGGGATTCCATTACCACGTTTACTGTTGCATACCTTGTGCGCCAGCTTCAAATTTGAGACATCCCAGGTACCCCCGAACGTAGTCGGCTTGATATGATCGAATGTCGCAAAATACGGATGGTTTGAACTGACATCGAGTAGCATTAACTTACCGCAGATCCAGCATTTTCCTTCCTGCTCTATAAACATTCCCTGTCGAAGTCTAGTCTTAAACCCCATCACTACCGTTACCATATTCCATCGCCGGTTCTTCCCGTGGAGCACGGCTTCAATCCCACCTTGCGGCGGCACTGTGGCGTCCACGCACGATAGTAATTGGTTCGCGACAACTGTCGACGTGCCGTCTCTAATTCCGCTTTTCCCTGAAGGATAAGAAAGACACCGCTCATTTGAGTTGTCCGGTACCCGTCGATGATCATCGGGTCCGACGCGTCGGATACCAGAGCAACTAAGTCGCGCTCGCTAAGCTTCTCATTAAGCTCATCAATGACGCCGATCTTACCATCACGGATCTCGATAACCGCGATGCTGTCCTTTGGTAACGTCAGCCAGGACGCTAGTCGTGCGGCATCGTCAAAACACTCGCAGGCGACAACTGTAACGATCGAGCGATGTGCGTACGGACATACAGGCAGTCCGGCGAACACCGGTTGCGGTAACTGCAGTGTCTTGATCCAACTAACGATGCTCATCAATGCGTCTGTGGTTATATCTACGCTGACGTCTTGGCCGCTTGTAAGCAGACTTGCTTCACTTCCTCCGCGAGACAGCTTCCAGTCGAATCCCTCGGCCCGTCTGAGCGTCGCGCAGCTCGATCGTGAACTTAATTGGGTTCATGCAGTAAATCGTTGCTTTGACCGCCCAAGACAACTCCGCGCAACCGAATAGAAAAACGGGGCGTGCGCAAACCAGAGACTACCGCTCGTGAAGCGAAATCTCCAGTAGTTGGTTAACGGCAAGTGCCTACGCTACCATCCGTGGAATAAAGGACTAATTGGAGAAAGCCGTGAGGACCCTATCTGAGCCGTACAGCATTAATGTCACCGGATGCCTACTGGCAATCGGACTAGCGCCGATCTTCGTTCATATCGATAGCAGGCGGTATCTAGCTATCTTCTCGACCGAGACCAAACTGCGCGACTCGATGAAGTTTCATAAGGTGGAACACTACACCATCAAGAAGATCAGTAATGGTGGAGAATTCTTGGAGTGTCTCTGGGCGCAGCACATTGATGTCGTACTCGACCCACATCTCCACGACGGAAATGTTCGCTTTAAACTCTTGAAGCCCTACACTCGCTCACGCCTTACGTAGATCCTTGATATTCCAAGAATAGAAACCACCCAAGGGACGCCACAAGGTCGCTTGGTCTCCCTGCAAATATTTGATCTTGGATGTGAGACGGCGGGCAGCGACAGATACCCCTTGTGTTTTGGCCTTCAATCGAACCTCATCATCTGCCTTCAACATTCAACGAGGGTCTCCAGAAAATAGGGGTTGGAACAAGATCCAACCCCGAAGATGCCTTATAAAAGGCCCAGCTAAATGAAGCGTTAGAGGGGGACTCTGGACGCTCCAGCAGGTATGACGATCGAACGCATACGTTTAGACATCTATTTCTTGGCGTCTTTCACCGCTTGATTAGCAATGTGATCACTCGATGCCAGAAGCTTTCGGACCTTCGCTATAGGTGCAGTCTTAGGGCCCTATCTTGCTCTGTCATACACCCGCCTTCGAACGTCCACCCCTTCGTGATCGATCCCTACGATAGTTTCATCGATGTTGCCCGGGTAGCTTTCCATTGGCCCTAAACCTAGGGGCATCGTCTTCTTCAACGTCTAGAAACCCACTAGTCCAAAGCTGGCCAACGTAGAAGTACCCCCATTCGTAGGTATTGACGATCTGCGCGTCGACCAGCTCCGACATATCGTGCCAGCCTGGATGCGCAAGTAGCCACGTC
>Ga0070710_10000276_pt1 | contig 24261 bp, 18 predicted proteins | sample LARL52metaG_FD_65454 | JGI IMG/M metagenome (GOLD analysis project Ga0070710, IMG submission 65454) | Corn, switchgrass and miscanthus rhizosphere microbial communities from Kellogg Biological Station, Michigan, USA - LAR L5-2 metaG | ecosystem: Host-associated > Plants > Roots > Rhizosphere ...
TGGCAACGGGCCGCCATGCGTCACGAGGTAGGGCGGCCCGAGTTCGGCAAGGTGCACCCCCTGCGGCAACGACGGGCCATGCGCCCGTTGCTGTGCCGGACCAGCCGACCAGAGCGACGACGGCATGCTGTGGCTACTACGGGATTACCGCGACGATTGGCACAACTGGCCCGAAGTCATGGCATCGGTGGAACCGCCCATCTGCGTGCCGTGCGTCCCGACGTCTCTCAAGTTGTGTCCTGCGCTACGGCGGGGCGCTGTCGCCGTTCGAGTCCGTGAGTTCCCCATCTCCGGTGTGCGGGGTGCGCTCTATCGAACGGGCCTGCTCACGCCGGTTGCCATCGAAGCGGTCAATCTGTCGTATGACGATCCGGCCGTGCGTTGGATCGTCGCTTCGGCACTGGTTCGCGAACTGCGGGGCGGCACGTTGGTGCCGCTCAGCGAGATCACCGAGCGGTTGGGGATGGCCTGAACATGACTGCACGACTCGATTACCGAGCGAATCTGCACAGACGCGCGCTCAGCCGGGTCGTTCAGCGATGGCGCGACGCAGCCGGCCTCAGCGGCGCCGAGCTCGCGACTGCGGCTGGATGGTCAACGGCCAAGATGTCGATGCTGCTCAACGCATGTCAGGCGATGTCCGAGGCGGACTTCCTGACGCTGGCCATGATCCTCAAGGCGGATCCGGTTCTGCGGGACCGTGGTCTGCACAGCGTGCGAAACGCTTCAGGGCAGTACGAAGCCGGCCGGAAGGGTCTGAAGTGGACACTCGCTGATGTCGAGGCCGACGCCGCCGAGCTGTGTGTCCTGGCCGGCGACCTGGTGCCACCGCAGCTCAGGACACCGGCCTACGACGAGGCCGTGCGGGCAGCACAGATCGCTGGCTGCGGCCCGGCTTACACCGCGGAGGAGCGCGAAGCCGTGCTGGCTCAGTTGTTCGCGGCCGTCCCGCTTCGCATACATCTTGTCCTCGGTGAAGGCGCTGTGCGGCGGCTGGTCGGTGGAGAGAAGGCCAGGCGAGATCAACTGCTGTGGTTGATGCGGCTGGCCGAGCTGGCCAATGTGACGGTTCAGGTCCTGCAGGACGGCATGGGCGCGTATGCGGGAATGGGACTGCGCTTCACCTGCATGTCATTCGTTGAGCGACAGTTCGACGGGATCGTGTACGTGCCACGGCTCCGGGAGCCCCTCTGGGGCGAAACCCCAGACGAAGTCGCCTTCTACGAGCGGACGTTCGCAGCAGCCGCAGAGGCCGCCCTCCCGCAAGAAGCGTCGATCGCGCTCCTGCTCGACAGCGCTGACGGCTAGTCTAGAGCGCCTTCAGGACGTCCAGGTCCACGCCGACCAGCGACTCGCGGAAGATCCGCCGCTCCCCCGCCTCCACCTCGACGTCGCAGGGCACCACCAGCACGGTGCACCCGGCCGCGACCGCGGCCGCCACGCCCGTGGGCGAATCCTCGATCGCCACGCACCGGGCCGGATCGACGTCCAGCAGCCGCGCCGCCTTCAGGTACGGCTCGGGCAGCGGCTTGTTCAGGCCGTCCACCTCGTCGCCGCACACGGTGACGTCGAAGAGATCCCGGCCGATCGTGTCCAGCGCGACCTCGGTCAGCGCACGCTCGGTCGAGGTCACCAACGCCATCGGCACGCCGGAAGCACGCACCGCGCGCAGGGCCTCGGCAGCTCCCGGACGCCACGGCAGGCCGGCGCGGAACACCTCCTCGGTGCGGCGTGAGATCCACGCGGCACCGTCGACCAGGTCCTCGGGGGAAGGGTCGATGCCGACGTCGGCGAACAGCAGGCGCATCGTGGTGGGCACGTTGGTGCCGACCATGCGTTCGCGGGTCTCCAGCGAAAGCGTGCCGCCGAGCTTCTCGGCGTACTCGTAGAGCGGGATGTCCCACAGCTTCTCGGAGTCGAGCAGCGTGCCGTCCATGTCCCACAGAACGGCGGAAAGGTCAGACATTGAAGTACTTCGCCTCCGGGTGGTGCGCCACGAAGGCGTCGGTGGACTGCTCTGGGTGCAGCTGGAGCTCCTCGGACAGCGTCACGCCGATGCGCGAGGGTTCCAGCAGGTCGACGATGCGCCTGCGGTCTGCCATCTCCGGGCAGGCGCCGTAGCCGAACGAGTAGCGGGCGCCGCGGTAGCCGAGCTTGAAGAACTCCTCGACATCGGACGGGTCTTCCGACGCCACGGCAAGACCCGACGGCCACACGAGCTCTTCGCGGACGCGCTTGTGCCAGTACTCGGCCAGCGCCTCGGTGAGCTGGACGCCGAGGCCGTGGACCTCCAGGTACTCGCGGTAGGAGTTCTTGCCGAAGAGCTCGCCCGCGTAGTCGGCGATCGGCTGGCCCATCGTCACGAGGTGGAACGCGACGACGTCGACCTCGCCGGACTCGCGCGGACGCCAGAAGTCCGCCAGGCACAGCCGCCGGTCGCGCTTCTGCCTCGGGAAGGTGAAGCGGAAGCGTTCGGGAGACGCCACCGACGGCTCTTCCAGGATGATCAGGTCGTCGCCCTCGGACACGCACGGGAAGTAGCCGTAGACGACCGCCGCGTGGGCGAGAACTCCTTCGGTGGCAAGGCGTTCCATCCAGTAGCGCAGGCGCGGGCGGCCCTCGGTCTCGACCAGTTCCTCGTAGGTCGGGCCGCCGCCGCGCGTGCCCTTGAGGCCCCACTGGCCCATGAACGTCGCCCGCTCGTCCAGCAGAGCCGAGTAGTCGGCGACCGGGATGCCCTTCACGACCCGGCTGCCCCAGAACGGCGGTGCCGGGACCGGGTTGTCGGCGGCCACGTCCGAGCGGCCGGTGAACGGCTCCTCCGGTTCGGCGGCGGCCTTGCGGGCGGCGGCGATGCGCAGCGAACGTTCGCGGCGGGCCTTGCGTTCCGCGGCCTTCGCCTGCGCCTCGGGGTCGACCAGCGGTGCCTCGCCGCGCTTGGCCGCCATGATCGCGTCCATCAGGCGCAGACCCTCGAACGCGTCACGCGCGTAGCGAACGTCGCCGAAGTACATCTCGGTCAGGTCGTTCTCGACGTACGCGCGGGTCAGGGCGGCGCCGCCCAGCAGCACCGGCCAGCGCGCGGCGACACCCCGGGAGTTCATCTCCTCGAGGTTCTCCTTCATGATCACGGTCGACTTGACCAGCAGGCCGGACATGCCGATCGCGTCCGCGCGGTGTTCCTCGGCGGCTTCGAGGATCGAGTTGATCGGCTGCTTGATGCCGATGTTCACGACCTCGTAGCCGTTGTTGGACAGGATGATGTCGACGAGGTTCTTGCCGATGTCGTGGACGTCGCCCTTGACCGTGGCGAGCACGATACGACCCTTGCCGCCGTCGTCCGAGCGTTCCATGTGCGGTTCGAGGTGCGCCACGGCCGACTTCATGACCTCGGCCGACTGCAGCACGAACGGCAGCTGCATCTGGCCGGAGCCGAACAGCTCGCCGACGGTCTTCATGCCCGCGAGCAGCGTGTCGTTGATGATCTGCAACGCCGGGCGCTGCTCCAGCGCGGCGTCCAGGTCGGCTTCGAGGCCGTTGCGCTCGCCGTCGACGATCCGGCGCTCCAGGCGTTCGAACAACGGCAGCGCGGCCAGTTCCTCGGCGCGGGAAGCGCTGTTCGACTTCGTGGTGACGCCTTCGAACAGCTCCATGAGCTTCTGCAGCGGGTCGTACCCCTCGCGGCGGCGGTCGTAGACCAGGTCCAGCGCCACCGCGCGTTGCTCGTCGGGGATGCGGGCCATCGGGACGATCTTGGACGCGTGCACGATCGCGGTGTCCAGGCCCGCCTGCACGCACTCGTGCAGGAACACCGAGTTGAGCACCTGGCGCGCGGCCGGGTTGAGTCCGAAGGAGACGTTCGACAGGCCCAGCGTGGTCTGCACGTCCGGGTAGCGGCGCTTGAGCTCGCGGATCGCCTCGATCGTCTCGACGGCGTCGCGGCGGACCTCCTCCTGGCCGGTGGAGATCGGGAACGTCAGGCAGTCGACGATGATGTCGGAGCGCCGCACGCCCCAGTTCCGGGTGAGGTCCTCGATCAGCCGGACGGCGACGCGGACCTTCCACTCGGCGGTGCGGGCCTGGCCCTCCTCGTCGATGCACAGCGCCACGACCGCCGCGCCGTGCTCGGAGACCAGCCGCATGATCTTCTGGAACCGGGAGTCGGGGCCGTCGCCGTCCTCGTAGTTCACCGAGTTGACCGCGCACCGGCCGCCGAGGCACTCCAGACCGGCCTGCAGCACCGCGGGTTCGGTCGAGTCGAGCATGATCGGCAACGTCGACGCGGTGGCCAGCCGGGACGCGAGCGCGCGCATGTCCGCCTCGCCGTCGCGGCCCACGTAGTCGATGCAGAGGTCGATCAGGTGGGCGCCCTCGCGCGTCTGGTCGCGCGCGATCTCGACGCAGTCCTCCCACTTCCCGGCCAGCATCGCCGCGCGGAACGCCTTGGAGCCGTTGGCGTTCGTGCGTTCGCCGATCATCAGCACCGACGCGTCCTGTTTGAACGGGACGGCCTGGTACAGGGAGGACACACCGGGCTCCGGGCGCGGGCGGCGCGCGGACGGCCCGAGGTCCTTCACGGCCTCCGCGACCTGGCGCAGGTGCTCGGCGGTCGTGCCGCAGCAGCCGCCGACGAGCCGTGCGCCGAACTCGGTGACGAACCCCGACAGCGCCTGGGCGAGCTCTTCCGGGCCGAGGGGGTAGACCGCGCCGTTCGGGCCCAGCTCGGGCAGACCGGCGTTGGGCATCACCGACAACGGGACGCGGGCGTGCTTCGACAGCGTCCGCAGGTGCTCGCTCATCTCGGCGGGACCGGTGGCGCAGTTGAGGCCGATCAGGTCGATGCCCAGCGGTTCCAGCGCGGTCAGCGCGGCGCCGATCTCCGAGCCGAGCAGCATCGTGCCGGTCGTCTCGACGGTGACCTGGGCGATGATCGGCACGACCCGGCCCTCGGTCGCCATCGCGCGCTTGGCGCCGATGATCGACGCTTTGGTCTGCAGCAGGTCCTGCGAGGTCTCGACGATGATCGCGTCCACGCCGCCGACGAGCAGGCCCTTGCACTGCTCCTGGTAGGCGTCGCGCAACGTGGCGAACGGGGCGTGGCCCAGCGTCGGCAGCTTGGTGCCGGGACCGACGCTGCCCAGCACGAACCGCGGCCGCTCCCGCGTGCCGAACTCGTCGGCGACCTCGCGGGCCAGCGCGGCACCGCGTTCGGACAGGTGGAAGATCTGGTCGGGGATGTCGTACTCGGCGAGGTTGGCGAGGTTCGCGCCGAACGTGTTCGTCTCGACGGCGTCCACGCCCACCTCGAGATAGCCGCGGTGCACGGCCTTCACGACGTCCGGGCGGGTGACGTTGAGGATCTCGTTGCAGCCCTCCAGACCGCTGAAGTCGTCGAGGGAGAGGTCAGCGGCCTGAAGCATGGTGCCCATGGCGCCGTCAGCGACGACAACACGGTTCACCAGCGCTTCCAGCAACGGCGACGCTCCGCGATCACGCATGGGCCAAGCCTACGATGAGTTGACTGGAGGAGGCCGTAGTCTGGCGCCGTGAACGATCCGTCCCAGGAATCCCCGACCCCCTCGACCTCGCGCAAACCGCTCACGAGCCCGATCATGGTCTGCGCGTTCGAAGGCTGGAACGACGCGGGCGATGCCGCGAGCACCGCCATCGAGCACCTGCAACTCACCTGGGACGCCACCCCGCTCGCCGAGATCGACCCGGACGACTACTACGACTTCCAGGTGACGCGACCCACAGTCCGCATGGTGGACGGTGTCACCCGAAGGGTCGACTGGCCGACGACGCGGCTCTCGGTGTGCCGGCCTCCCGGCTCCTCGGTCGACGTCATCCTCGTGCACGGCATCGAGCCGAACATGCGGTGGCGCAAGTTCGCCTCGGAACTGCTCGGACACGTCGACGCCCTCGGGGTGACGACCGTGGTGACCCTGGGCGCGCTGCTCATGGACACGCCGCACACCCGTCCCGTGCCGGTCACCGGCACCGCCTACGACCCGGACGCCGCCGCGAAGTTCGGCCTGGAGCACTCGAAGTACGAGGGCCCGACCGGCATCGTCGGCGTGTTCCAGGACGCGTGCGTGCAGGCGGGCGTCCCGGCGATCTCCTTCTGGGCCGCGGTGCCGCACTACGTGTCGCAGCCGCCCTCGCCCAAGGCCACGCTGGCCCTGCTGCACCGGGTGGAGGAGGTCCTCGACATCGAGGTCCCGCTCGGCGCGCTGCCCGAGCAGGCCGAGGAGTGGGAGCGCACCGTCTCCGAGATGGCCGACGAGGACGAGGACGTGCGCAACTACGTGCGCGCGCTGGAGGAACGCGGTGACGCGGCCATCCAGATCACCGAGGCGTCCGGGGACGACATCGCCGCGGAGTTCGAGCGGTACCTGCGCCGTCGCGGCCGCGGCCCGGGCTGGCCCTCAACGGGCCCCCGCTAGCCCCTTCCAAAAGGTAACGCGGGCCCCGCGTTACCTCCAGGGAAACGCCGCGCCCCCGCGTTCCGACCGCACGCGGGGCGCTCACGTCTGCCAGGAGTGAACGAAAGCTCCCCGCGTGCGCTTCGCCGCAGCTGTGCGAGGCCGCCCGGCGGGGGCTCGTGGCGACCGCGCGGTGGAGTACGCGGGGAGCTTTCGTACTCCAGGAGAGGACGAAGGGGCCCCGCGTCAGAAAAACTTAGCTGCACTAACCATTGTCGCCGCTCCCCACTAGGGTGGAGCGGCGGAGGTGTCTGTGGGCCGTTTGGCACGCGCCGGGTTGTACGCCGGCGCCTTGATCGGGCCGTTCGGCGGCGCCGTCACGACGTCGGTGCTGCCCGAGATCGGCACCAGCTTCGGCCGGTCGCCGGGTGCGGCGGCCTCGACGCTGACGTTCTACCTCGTCCCGTTCGCCGTGCTGATGCTGGTGTCCGGGACGCTCGCGCAACGCTGGGGTCCACAGCGGACCGTCCGGATCGCGTACATCGCCTACGCCGCCGCGTCCGCGCTGGCCGCGAGCTCTCCGACGTTCGAGGTGCTGCTGACCTCGCGGGCGTTGCAGGGCGCGGCGAACAGCTTCACCACGCCGGTGCTGCTCGCGGTGATCGCCGCCTCCACCCCCAAGGAGAAGCTGGGCCGCGCGCTCGGGTTGTTCGGGTCGATGCAGGCGGCCGGGCAGACGTCCGCGCCGCTGGTCGGCGGGCTCACCGCCGAGATCGACTGGCGGCTGGCGTTCGTGGTGATCTCCGTGGTGGCCGTGGGACTCGCGGTCCTGGGTGTGCCGCAGACGGACGCCGAACCGGAGCGCAACGCGAGCCTCGGAAGTGCCTTCGTGCCGAGCACGCTGCGGCCCGCGGCGGTCGCGTTCGTCGGCTGGGCGTGTCTGGGCGGGTTGTCGTTCCTCGTGGCGTTCCGGCTCGACGACGTGTTCGGGCTCGGCGCCGGGCAGCGCGGGGTGCTGCTCACCGGGTTCGGCATCGTCGGGTTCCTGACCGCGCGGCAGGTGGGCAGGGCCATCGACAGGTTCGGGGCGATGACCACGGTGGTCGTCGGCGCGACGCTGGGCGGTGGGCTCATCGCGGCGATCGGCACGACGCCGTTCGCCGCGGTTGTGGTGATCGCGTGGGCGCTGACCGGGGCGGCGGCGCAGGGTGTGCTGGTGAGCGTCAACGCGCTGGTGCTGCAGAACGAGAACGCCAACAGGGGCGGCAGCGTCAGCGTCGTGCAGTCACTGCGCTTCATGGGCGCCGCCGCGGCCCCGCTGGCGTTCGTCCCGCTCTACCAGTCGCATCCGCTGCTGGGATTCCTCGTCCCGGCCGCGTTGCTGATCACGGTGCCGGCGGTCATCACGTGGTCAGGTCGCGGCGCCGGAACCCGGCGAACCCCGCAGCCAGAAGCACCACCGCCACCCCGCTGAGCCACAGCAGCGGCCCGGCGACGATGTCCGGGTACTTCGGGACGTGGGTGAACGGCGAGACGTCGATGACCCACTGCGAGAGCCGCAGGGCCGGGCCGAGCAGCGTGATCACCAGCGACACCGACACCACGGCCCAGCTCACGCCGGTGAACTGGGGGAACAGCCCGAACAGCACGAGCGCCACCCCGGCGACCACCCACGCGGCCGGGAGCTGCACGAGCGCGGCGCCGAGCAGCTTCGGCAGCTCGCCGCCGACGTCGCCGATCTGCAGGCCGTGCACCAGGCCGAGGCCGAGACCCGCGAAGGCCAGCACGACCGCGCCGCCGACCAGGGCGAACGCCGCGTGCGAGGCGACCCAGCCCCAGCGCGAGACCGGGGTGGCGAGCAGCGGTTCGGCGCGCAGCGAGGTCTCCTCCGAGCGCAGCCGCAGCACGGCCTGGACCAGGTAGATCGACGAGATCAGGCCCAGCAGCTGCGTGACGGTCGCGAAGAACGCGTCCACCATCGCGTCGGCGCCGCCGATCTGCTGCACGATCTGGCCGAGCGTCGGGTTGTCCTCGACCATCTTCCCGACGGCCTGCGCGACGCTGCCGTAGATCACGCCGACCGCGAACAGCGCCAGCGACCAGCCGATCAGCGAGCCCTTCTGCAACCGCCACGCCAGGCCGAACGGAGTGCCGATCGTGCCCTCCGAGGGCCCGAGACGCGTCGCGAGCAGGCCGAGGCCGACGTCCCGGCGCGTCACGACGTAGGCCGAGACGCCGACCAGGACCACGAACGCGGCCAGCGAGATGCCGAGCACCCAGAACCGGTTGTCGGCGAACGACCGCACGTGCTCGGTCCAGCCGATCGGCGAGAGCCAGGTCAGCCACTGCGGGCCCGACTCCCCCGCCGCGTCACCGGCCGCGCGGAACAGGTACGTGACACCGAGGAAGCCGCCCGCGATCGCGTTGGACACGCGCGAGTTCTCCGACAGCTGCGCGGTGAACGCGCTGACACCGGTGAACACCAGTCCGACCGAGGCCGTGGAGAGACCGAACGCGAACGAACCGGCCGCGTCGAGCCCCTTGCCGATCAGCACCAGCGCCTGCAGCACGCCGATGAGCAGGCTCGTGCCGCCCGCGACGATCACCGCGGCGGCGAGCGGTGCGTGCCGGCCGACGACCGTCGCGGCGATCAGCTCCGTGCGGCCTGCTTCTTCTTCGGCACGCGTGTGCCGCGTGACGACCAGCAGGGCCATGATCGCGATGAACAGGCCGGCGAAGACGCCCCAGCGCCAGACGACCAGGCCGCCCAGCGACGACCAGTCGTTCAGCGGGCCGAGCATCGCGAGGAACGCGGAGTTGGCGTTCGCGGTCGCGCCGAGCAGCGCCCGCGACTGTTGCGTTCCGTACAGCTCTTCGAGGGCGGTCGTCGTGGAGTAGGTGATGCCGACCAGGAACAGGACCCAGACGGGCAGCAGGATGCGGTCGCGGCGCAACGCCAGCCGGACGAGGTGCCCGGAACCGATGAAGGCGGTGCCGATCATTTCGCGTCCTCGTAGTGCCGCAGGAAGAGCTCTTCGAGGGTCGGCGGCTGCGAGGTCAGCGTGCGCACGCCGCTGGACACGAGCTGCTTGAGCACGAGGTCGAGCTTGTCCGAGTCGACCTCGAACTTGACCCGGTTGCCCTCGGCGACCAGGTCGTGCACCCCCGCGAGCGACGTGAGGCCGTTGGGCGGGCCGGCCAGCTCCGCGGAGATCGACGTGCGGGTCAGGTGCCGCAGGTCGGCGAGCGTGCCGGTCTCGACGCAGTGACCGTTGCGGATGATCGAGACGCGGTCGCAGAGGGCCTCGACCTCGGCGAGGATGTGGCTGGAGAGCAGCACGGTGCGGCCGCGCTCGCGTTCGTCGTTGATGCAGGCCTGGAAGACGGCCTCCATCAACGGGTCGAGACCGGAGGTCGGCTCGTCGAGGATCAGCAGCTCGACGTCCGACGACAGCGCGGCGACCAGCGCCACCTTCTGCCGGTTGCCCTTGGAGTAGGTGCGGCCCTTCTTGCGCGGGTCCAGTTCGAACCGCTCCAGGAGCTCTTCGCGGCGCTTCTTGTTCAGGCCGCCGCGGAGCCGTCCGAGCAGGTCGATGACCTCGCCACCGGTCAGGTTGGGCCAGAGGTTCACGTCGCCGGGGACGTAGGCGAGGCGGCGGTGGAGGGCTGCGGTGTCCTTCCACGGGTCGCCGCCGAGCAGCCGCGCGGTGCCGGAGTCGGCACGCAGCAGGCCGAGGAGGATCCGGATCGTCGTCGACTTGCCGGCACCGTTGGGGCCGAGGAAGCCGTGCACCTCACCGGTCTGGACGTCCAGGTCGAGGTCGTCCAGTGCACGCGTCGGGCCGAAGGTCTTCACCAGGCCCGACACGGATATCGCAGATGTCATGGCCGGTAAGCTACACTCATTTCACAACTTCGTGAAGGACGTAAATTTTGCCCGATCGGCTGACGGAAGGGGATGATGCCGCCGTGACCACAGCTGCACAGCGTGACCAGCAGGCGGTGAGCCAGTTCGTCGAGCGCTTCGGCGGGATTCTCGCGGACACGGGCGTACCGCGCATGCCGGCGCGCATCCTCGCGGCGCTGATGGCGACGGACTCCGGGCGGCTCACCGCGGCCGAGATCGCCGAGCTGCTGCAGATCTCACCGGCGGCGGTGTCGGGCGCGGTGCGTTACCTGACGACGGTCCAGATCGTGAGCCGCGAGCGGGAGCCCGGATCACGCCGGGACGTCTACCGGATGCGCGACAACGTCTGGTACGAGGCGACGTTCCGCAAGGACCAGATGCTCGCGATGGTCGACGAGGTGCTCGGCGAGGGGGTCGAGACGCTCGGATCCGACACCGAGGCGGGGTCGCGGCTGGACGAGACGCGCGAGTTCTTCCGGTTCTGCCACAGCGAGCTCGGCTCGATGCTGGACCGGTGGCGGGCGCACCGCGAGAAGTGGCTCGGAGAGCGCGAAGCCTGAGAACGATGAAGGGAACCTTCATCCACGTGAGGTGGATGAAGGTTCCCTTCATCGACAACGTCAGCCCGTGATGAGCGTCAGGCCGTAGACCCGGAGGATCTCGTTGACCGGCTGGAAGTAGGTCGTGCCGCCGTTGGTGCAGTCGCCGGAGCCACCCGAGGTGACGCCCTGCGCCTGCGTGCCGCTGACCCACGAACCACCCGAGTCACCGGGCTCCGCGCACGCGTTCGTGCGCGTCAGACCGCTGACCGAGCCCTGCTGGTAGTTGACCGTCTGGTTCTTGGCCTCGACCTCGCCGCAGTGCCAGCCCGTGGTCGAGCCGGAACGGCAGATCGACGCACCGATCGCGGCCTCGGTGCTGCCGGACACGACGACGTCAGCACCGCCGTAGTGGTTCACCTTGGCCGTGGGCGTCCACGACGCGTTGGTCTGGACCCACGAGTAGTCGTTGCCCGGGAAGGACGACGCCTGGAACGTGCCCATCGCCGACCGGTCCGCACCGGCCACCGTGTCCCCGGCCGAGCCGCAGTGCCCGGCGGAGACGAACCCGCCCTCCACCGCGAAGCCGATGGAGCACCGGCTGGCGCTGTTGATGTAGTAGGCGTCGCCACCGCGGACGTCCTTCAACACCCGCGGCGCCTCGTCGGTCTCGACGACCCTGGCGAGGCTGCCCGCCTTCTCCACCAGCGACGTCGCCGCGCCGGCCTGACCACGCTTCACGGTGATCGTCACCGTGTTGGCCCTGGTGTCCACGAACCAGCCGGTGACCTCGGCGGGAGCCTTCTCGGCGTCCAGCCTGGCCTTGGCCGCGTCGAGGTCACTGACCTTGTGCGCGACCGTGCGGGGCTCGGCACCGAGCCTGCGCAGCCGGTCGGACTTGGCGGCGTCGGTCACCCCGACGACGAGCTTGCCGGTGGACGCGTCGAACCACGCGCCGCCGAAGCTCTCGCCGGCGAAACCCTCCGCGACGCGCTGCAGAACCGCGGCCGCGCTTTCCTGACGCAACCGTTCCGCCGCCTGCTGGGCGTCGAGACCCAGATCGCGCTGCATCGCGGCGAGCAGGCCGGCCGACGGTTGCGGTGCGGCGACAGCGGCAGGGGAAGCCGTCGTCGCAAGAGCGCCCGTCAGCACGGCGACAGCCGTGACAACCATGCGCTTCATAGGCATTTCTCCTTGATGATCGTTGTGCAGGGCCGGTGTAACGCCGGACCGGGCAACCGCGATGAGGAGATCGGCTGTGCTGCAACACAGCCACGCACGACACCGGAAGCAATGGCGTCCCCAGGCGGCGAACTGCCCGATCAGTTCGTTCCTCCGTCTGGGCGACGCTATGTCGTCGTTCCTACCAACCGGTAGAGTCGATCGAGGGGTGGACACCCGCCGACTGGCTGGTATAGGGAATTCGAATACATTCCTCCGACTTAATTCCGCAACTCGGAGGAAACATTCGCTCCGGGGCGAAGTGTCAAATCTGTCAACAGTTCGCGCACATCGGCGTATCCCTCTGACCTGCGGTTTAGGTCTAGCGTGCAGATCACCTTGTTCCCTGCACGAGGGAGAACCCTGCCATGCGAAGAGTCTTGGGTACGGGACTCGCTGCTGCCGCTGCCGTGTGTCTGGCCGCTGCCGTGGTGCCCGTTGCTTCAGCTCAGGAGAACGTGGGAACCATCCTCGGCGCCAACCGCGCCGAGTCCGTGAAGGACAGCTACATCGTCTCGCTCAAGGCCGGAACGGCGTCGAGGGCCGCCGCCCCGGAGCTGGCGAGCAAGTTCGGTGGTCAGCTGGGCTCGGTGTGGCAGCACGCGCTCAACGGGTTCTCGGTGAAGATGACCGAGAAGCAGGCGGCCAGGCTGGCCGCGGACCCGCGGGTCGCGACCGTGTCGCAGGACGCCCAGGTGCACCTGATGGACGTCCAGCAGAACCCGCCGTCGTGGGGCCTGGACCGCGTCGACCAGCGCGACCTGCCGCTGAGCAGCAGCTACCAGTACGACACCACGGCGTCGAACGTGACGGCGTACATCATCGACACCGGTGTGCGCACCACGCACACGACGTTCGGCGGTCGCGCGTCGTGGGGCACCAACACCTCCGGTGACGGCAACGACACCGACTGCAACGGCCACGGCACGCACGTCGCCGGCAACGTCGCGGGCTCGCAGTACGGCCTCGCGAAGGGCGCCAAGGTCGTCGCCGTCAAGGTGCTGAACTGCCAGGGCTCCGGCACCTACGCCGGTGTCATCAGCGGCATCGACTGGGTGACGGCGAACGCGGTGAAGCCCGCGGTCGCGAACATGTCGCTCGGTGGCGGCGCGGACGACACCGTGGACGCGGCCGTGCGCCGTTCCATCGCGTCCGGCGTCACCTACGCGATCGCGTCCGGCAACTCGAATACCGACGCGTGTTCGACCTCACCGGCCCGCGTCGCCGAGGCGATCACGGTCAACGCGTCGACCATCAACGACGCGCGCGCCTCGTTCTCGAACTACGGCACCTGCACGGACATCTTCGCGCCCGGCGAGAACATCACGTCGTCGTGGAACACCAACGACACGGCGACCAACACGATCTCCGGCACGTCGATGGCCACCCCGCACGTCACGGGCGCCGCCGCCCTGTGGCTCGCCACGCACCCGTCCGACAGCCCGGCCGCCGTGTGGGCGGGTCTGAGCGCCGCCTCGACGCCGAACAAGATCACCAGCCCCGGCACCGGTTCGCCGAACAAGCTGCTGTACACGCTCTTCGGCGGCGGCCAGCCCGGCAACCCATCGGTGACGAACCCCGGTAGCCAGACCTCCACGGTCGGCACCGCCGTCTCGCTGCAGCTGTCGGCCTCCGGCGGCACGGCGCCGTACACCTGGTCCGTCTCCGGTCTCCCGGCCGGTCTGTCGGCGTCCGCCTCCGGCGCGATCACCGGCACCCCGACCACGGCGGGCACCTCCTCGGTGACCGCCACGGTGACCGACGCGGCGGGCAAGACCGGCTCCGCGACGTTCTCGTGGACGGTCAACCCGGTCGGCAGCGGCTGTGCCGCCAAGACCAACTCCACGCCGGTCGCCATCCCCGACCTGTCCACGGTCACCAGCACCATCGTGATCTCGGGCTGCTCGGGCAACGCGTCCGCCACCTCGACCATCGCGGTCGACATCACCCACACCTACAAGGGCGACCTCGTGGTCGACCTGCTCGCGCCCGACGGCACGGTCTACAACCTGCACAACCGGACCGGCGGCTCGACGCACGACATCAAGGAGACCTACACCCGCGACCTGTCGAGCAAGGCCGCGAACGGCACCTGGACGCTGCGCGTGCGTGACGCGGCGTTGCTGGACACCGGCACGTTGAACAGCTGGACGCTCGACGTCTGAGCTGCTCGGTAGACGAAACCGCCCCCGGTGCTTCCGCCTCGGGGGCGGTTTCCTCATACTCTGCCGGTGAATCCTGGGGAGAGATGGGTCGTCGTCGTGCACAACGACGCCCACACACCGTTCTCGGTCGCCTGCCACCTGCTGCGCACGGTCTGCGAACTCGACGCGGACCGCGCGCTCAGCCTGTCGACGCTGATCCACCAGAGCGGCAGCGCGGGCATCGGCGCCTACGACCGCGAGACGGCGGAGTCCGTCACGTTGCGGCTGGTGCGGGCGGGGCTGCGGGCCGAGCTTCGCCCGAGCCCGTACGACACCGAGGAGACCTTCTCCGCGCACCGGGTCGAAGGCGGCGTGCGGGTGATGGTCCCGGAGCGGTTCGCGCGGGCCTGGGAGCCCGCGTTCCAGGTGCTGGAGGGTCTCTACCGCCGCAACACCGTCGTGTACGGCCTCCGCTTCCCGCGGCCGGTCATGATGCGGCGGGCGGTGCTGCGCAGGATGTTCCCGGACGTCTCCGCGTCGCGGTGGCGATCGGCGTCGTTCCGGCGGCGGCACCGGAAGGCGCTCGCCGACCACGCGCTCGTCGACCGCGTCTGGGACCAGTGGATCAACGCCTGCCCGCGCACGCTGACGCTCGACGAGGCCGAGGAGTGGATCGTGGTGTTCGGCCAGATCCGCGCACTGCACCTGCTGTTCCGCAAAGCGGCACCGCCGCATTTCCAGACGATCAGCCACATTCAGCACCAGCTGGTGACAGCGGTGAGCGAATTGCCCGAAAACACCCCCGTGAATTAACAAGAACGATACTTCACGACTGGTCGATGGGCGCCTCTTCGAACCACCGGTACACCGGCGGTTCGTACTGACCTAAACGATTGAGCAATCGTTCGAAGTCGTCGTCGACGAGAACCATCTCTCGATGGGGAGATTTCAGAAAACCTTCAGCGATCATGTGGTCGATCAGCGCGACCAGGTGCCGGTAGTACCCGTCGACGTCGAGCAGGCCGATGGGCTTGGCGTGCAGTTCGAGCTGCGCCCACGTCCAGATCTCGAAGAGCTCGTCCATCGTGCCCGCGCCGCCCGGCAGCGCGACGAACGCGTCCGACAGGTCGGCCATCAGGGCCTTCCGCTGGTGCATCGTGTCCACGACGTGCAGTTTCGTGAGGCCGTCGTGCGCGATCTCCCACTCGATCATGTGCCGCGGGATCACCCCGACAACCGATCCGCCCGCCTTGAGCGCGCCGTCGGCCACGGCTCCCATCGTGCCGATCCGGCCGCCTCCGTAGACGACCTCGATGCCCCGTTCGGCGAGCACTCTGCCGACGTCGGAGGCGACCTCCATGTGCCGCATTCGTCCGGCCGAAGAACCGCAAAAGACGCCCATTCGCATGGCGCGACCATATCCCGAACCGGTGAACTGTCGAACGCCGAGCACGGAACAAACGGACATTCGCGGTGGAACCAGCCCGATTTGCTGAAGCCGATCTGAAGATCGGTGGCAACTTAGCTATGCGAAGTGAAAGTGGAAGGAGATCCACCGTGAAGGAGTGAGCAATGAATTCCGTGCATCTGGTCGTCGGCCCCACCGGCGCGGGCAAATCGGACGTCGCGATGGAGATCGCCGATGAGTACGACGCGCCGATCGTCGTGGCCGACCGGATCCAGTGCTATCTCGACCTGCCGGTGACCAGCGCCCGGCTGGACGGGCCGCGCCGCCACCACCTGGCCGACCTGACCGTGCCGGACGGCGACTTCCCGGTGCACGAGGCCGCGCACGTGCTCCTGACGAAGGTCGAGGCGCTGAACCGGGCACACGAGCACGTGGTGGTGGAGGGCGGGTCCATCTCGCTGCTGCGCAGGTTCGCCGACTGCCGCGGGCGGTTCCCGTTCCGGCTCACCGCGACGGTCCTGCCGCTCGTCGACGAACGGGCGCACCTCGGCCGGTTGCGCACCCGCGCCGCGCGGATGGTCGCCGACGGCATGCTCGACGAGATCGCCAAGGCCTGGCAGCACCGGGAGCAGCGTGCGTTCGTCGCGTCGGTCAACGGACCGGAGGCCGTGCTGCGCTGGTGCGCGGAGAACCGCGTCGAGCCCGAGGAGCTGCCCGGTGTCGACGACGCCGGGATCGCCGAGCTCACCGAGCTCGTCGCGGTGGTGCACCACGAGCACAGCCTCGACCAGCACGAGGTGTTCACCCGGCTGTTCGGCTGGAACCACGGGTGACCCGGCTCCGGGAGCCGGGTCACCGCGACCTGACAAAGCCGTACTAGAGCTCCACGCCGAGAAGCGCGTCCACGGCGGTGCGGATCTGTGACGGACCGTGTGCGTCCGAGCCGCCGTGCGACAGCGCCTCGTCGGCCCACGCGTCGATGGCCGCCAACGCGCGCGGGGTGTCCAGGTCGTTGCCCAGGTGGTCGCGCAGCCGCGTCACCGTGTCCACACCGGACGGGCCGGAGGGCAGCGCGGCCGCCCGCCGCCACTTCGCGAGCCGCTCCAGCGCCTCGTCCAGCAGGGCCTGGGTCCACGGGCGGTCGGCACGGTAGTGGCCAGCCAGCAGCGCGAGCCGGATGGCGTTCGGGTCGACCTTCTCCGCGCGCAGCTTGGAGACGAAGACCAGGTTGCCGCGCGACTTCGACATCTTCTCGCCGTCGAGACCGATCATGCCCGCGTGCACGTAGTGGCGGGCGAACGGGTGCTCGCCGGTCTGGGCCTCGGCGTGCGCGGCCGAGTACTCGTGGTGCGGGTAGATCAGGTCGGAGCCGCCGCCCTGCACGTCGAAGCCCATGCCGAGGCGGTTGTGGGCGATGGCGCTGCACTCGATGTGCCAGCCGGGGCGGCCCTCGCCGAGCTCGGACGGCCAGGAGGGCTCGCCGGGGCGCTTCAGGCGCCACAGCAGGGCGTCGAGCGGGTGCTTCTTGCCGGGACGACCGGGGTCGCCGCCGCGTTCGGCCAGCAGCTTCACCATGGTGTCGGCGTCGTAGTTCGACTCGTAGCCGAAGCGGCCGGTGGCGTTGTGGGCGAAGTAGATGTCCGGGTACTCGGGGTCGTCGACGCGGTAGGCCACACCGTCGTTGACGAGCTTGACGATCACCTCGACGATCTCCGGGATCGCCTCGACGATGCCCACGAAGTCCTGGGGCGGCAGGACGCGCAGGGCCTCCATGTCCTCGCGGAACAACGCCGTCTCGCGCATGGCGAGCACCACCCAGTCGTCCTGGTCGCGCTCGGCGCGTTCCAGCAGCGGGTCGTCGACATCGGTGACGTTCTGGACGTAGTGCACGTTGTGGCCGTTGTCGAGCCACACGCGGTGCACGAGGTCGAAGGCCAGGTAGGTGGCGGCGTGGCCGAGGTGCGTCGCGTCGTACGGCGTGATGCCGCAGACGTACAACCTGGCGGTGTCTCCTGGAGCCGTCGGGCGCACCTCGCCCGTAGCCGTGTCGAACAGCCGCAGCGGGCGGGGGTCCCCCGGAACCCGCGGCACAGGAATCGATGACCAGGTCTGCATGCGTCCGACACTAACGCGTGCCGCCGGACGGAGTGCACTTTCCGGCTGTTGGGACGACCACCCCGGCGCGTCCGGACGGGAAGATCGGACCGCCACCCGCCGGTCCACTGTGGACCGCGAGCTCACCGGCCGCGGGACTTCGGCGGGTTGCGCGTACCTTGGGAGATCGAAGGCATTCGCCGGTGAAGGGCGGGGGCTCGTGATCGTCGAAATCCTCGGTGGGCTGGTCGTGCTCGGAGGCGTCGGCCTCGCCATGAGCGCCAGAGTGATCAAGCAGTTCGAACAGGGACTGGTGTTCCGGTTCGGCAAGCTCCAGCAGGGCGTGCGCGGGCCGGGACTGACGATGCTGATTCCCGGGGTCGACCAGCTCAGGAAGGTCAACCTGCAGATCGTCACCCTGCCCGTGCCGGCCCAGGACGGCATCACGCGCGACAACGTCACCGTGCGCGTGGACGCCGTCGTGTACTTCAAGGTCGCGGACCCCGCGAAGGCCGTCATCAACGTCGAGGACTACCGGTTCGCGATGCTGCAGGTGGCCCAGACGTCGTTGCGGTCGATCATCGGCAAGAGCGAACTGGACGACCTGCTGTCCAACCGCGAGCACCTCAACCAGGGCCTGGAGCTGATGATCGACACACCCGCGCTGGCGTGGGGCATCGACATCGACCGGGTCGAGATCAAGGACGTGGCGCTGCCGGAGAGCATGAAGCGCTCGATGTCCCGGCAGGCGGAGGCCGAACGCGAACGGCGCGCCCGCGTCATCACCGCGGACGGCGAGCTGCAGGCGTCCAAGAAGCTCTCCGAGGCCGCGGGCACGATGGCGGAGACGCCCGCGGCGCTGCAGCTGCGGCTGCTGCAGACGATCGTCGAGGTGGCGGCGGAGAAGAACTCGACGCTCGTGCTGCCGTTCCCCGTCGAGCTGCTGCGGTTCCTGGAGAAGAACACCCTCACCGACAAGCCCTCGGACGAGCTGCCGAAGGGTGGTTCCACGGGTTCGCCCATGTGAGTTACCCCTGGTAACGCCTTCTGGCCGCAGGCGACGTGTGGACAGGGGGTTGTGACGCATGAGGGAAAGGGTCAGAGGCAGGTTCGTCGGCATCGGCGTCGGCTCGTACGAGCTGGTGCAGCCGCTGCAGCACGCCGTGAGCGACGTGCGGGAGCTGCACGCCCTGCTCAAGGGCTACGAGGGCGAACCGCTGGCCGACGCGGCCGAGGCCGAGATCCGCGCGCACCTGAAGGCGCTGCGCACGACACCGCAGGACGGCGGCGCGCTGGTGGCGTTGTGGAGCGGGCACGCGATCCCCGTCGCCGGCAACCTCAGGCTCCTGGCCAGGGACAACGACGGCGTGGTCGACGGCATCATGCTGCACGAGTTCGCGCTGTGGTGTGCCGCGTCCGGGGCGCACCAGGTGCTCATCATCGTCGACGCCTGCTACTCCGGGGCCCAGCTCGACGAGGCCGTGCGCACGGTCGCGGCGGTCCAGGAGGAGCTGCTCGCGGGTCAGGTGCACTGGGCGGGCGTGCTGGTGTCGTGTTCGAGCGTCGAAACGGCCCGTGACGGGCTGTTCGGCGGCAAGCTGCGCAAGCTGCTGCGTGCCGGTCCCACGGCCGTTGAGGACGCACGGCGGTGGAGCGACCGCACGGCGTTGATCGACGGCGGGGCGGTCGGCACGGCGCTGTTGAACACGTGGGACAGCGACGTCCAACGACCGCGTTTCATGCAGTACGGGTCCGCGCAACCGATGCTGCCCAACCCGCTGTACGCCGCGGGCGCGGTCGCCAAGCACCTGCTGCTCGCGGCACGTGGCGGTGACTCGGCGGACAACCGGTCGTGGTTCGCGGGCCGCACCGCCCAGGTCGACACGGTCGTGAGCTGGGTGAAGTCCGGGGTCCCCGGTCTGCGCGTGGTCACCGGGTCGCCCGGCACCGGCAAGTCCGCGGTGGTCGGCCGGGTCGTCAGCCTGTCCAACCCGGCCGAACGCGACCTGCTGCTCACCTCGGGACCGTCGTTCCGGCACGCCGACCCCGGCCCGGACTCGGTCGACGCGGCCGTGCACGCCCGCGCGATGGACGCCGACCGCGTCGCCGACCTGCTCAGCCGTCAACTGGTCGGTGCCGGGCTGATCGGAGAGCCGGACGGGCCGCGGCGGGGCGCGGCCGAGCTGGTCGGAGCGGTCAGCACGCTCGCCACACCGCCGGTGCTGGTGATCGACGGCCTGGACGAGGCGCGCGGCGAGTCGTTCTCGATCGCGACCTCGCTGCTGACCAAGCTCGCGAGCTGCGCCGTCGTGATCGTCTCGACTCGGCAGGCGCACCGGGTGGCCGGTGGCGCGCCGCTGCTCACCGAGCTGTCACCGGCCGAGACGCTGAACCTGGACGAGGCCGACAACGCCGCCGACGTCCGCGAGTACGTGCTCGCCCGGCTGGGGCCCGCGGCGCCGCGGTCCACTGTGGACGAGCTGGCGAAGCTGCCGTTCCTGACCGCGTGGATGATCACCGACCAGGTGCGCGCCGACGGCGGTGCGGACCTCAAGCTCTCCCTGGACGCGGCGTTCGACCGCGAGCTCGCGAAAGTGCCGTCCGCACGTGCGCTGCTGACCGCGTTGACGTGGAGCTACGGCGCGGGGTTCCCCGAGGAGGAGTGGCGCGCGGTCGCCGAAGCGTTGTCCGGCGAATGGTTCAGCCGTGACGACATCACCGCCGTGCTCACCGAACTGGGCCGTCACATCGTGCAGGACGGTGAGGAGGGCACGGCGGTCTTCAAGCTGACGCACCAGACGTTCGCCGACCACCTGCGGCCGCCGTTCGCGCCGAGCCGGGAGGTCGTCTTCGCACCGGGCGCGGAGACGGTGGCGGTCGCGCTGATCGCGCTGTACCGGCAGCGGCTGGAGGCGGGCGTGCCGCCGGACGTGCCGGGCTACCTGTGGAAGTACGCGTGGCGGCACTGCGGGCACGCGGGCACGCGGGCGCTGGACGGCCTGCGCGAGCTGGCGATGATGAACCGGAAGCTGTTGCCGGACCTCGCTCTCGCGGCCACGACCGCGGGCAACGAGCTGATGCACTGGGGTCGCGGTGATGACGCCATCGCACCACTGGAAGAGGCCGCCGAGCACTTCCGCACGCTGGTGCCGACGATCCGGATGTACCTGGCGGACCTGGCTTTCGTGCTGAACAAGCTCGGTCGGCGGTTCCGCGAGGCCGGGCGGGTGCAGCAGGCCGTGGCGCCCGCCGAGGAAGCCGTGGTGCGGTACCGGGAGCTGGTCGCGTCGACGCCGACGACCGCGGAAACCCTCACGCACAAACGGCTTGCGCAACGCATCGCGAAGACGTCGGCGCACGGCGGTGACAACCCGACGTACGCGGCGCATCTGAGCGGCGCGTTGGTGGACCTGAGCGAGGTCTACGCGATGCTGGGGCGCAGGCATGAAGCGCTGTCGACGGCGAGAGACGCGGTCGCGGCCGTCGACTCCGATGCGCCACTCGCGCGCGCCATGACGTGTCTGGCCACGCGGTGCGGCGAGACCGGCCGCCGCTACGAGGCCATGCAACGCTCCAAGCAGGCCGTCGAGCTGTACTACGCCCTCGCGCAAACGAACCCGGTGTTCCTGGCCGACCTGGTCAGCGCGCTGGTCGAACTGGCCCGCGACCACCTCGCGCTGGGCAGGCTGGCCGAGGCCGCGAGCACCACCGGGCAGGCCGCGGACATCAGCGGCACCCTCGGCCGGCACGCCGCGTTCCGCCCGCAGCTCGCCGACGCCGCGCTGAGCCTGAGCGTCGCCTACAGCATGATCGACCGCAGGGACGAGGCGCTCGTCAGCGCTCACCAGGCGGCGAACCTCGCGGACGGGCTGCGGATCCACGCCCAGGCGCTGCACAACCTGATGCGGCGGCAGCGGGACGCGGACCGGCCCCGCGAGGCGCTGGCCACCGGGCTGCGGGCCGTCGAGGTCTGCCTGGAGAACACCGACCGGCTCTCGACGCTGGCCGCCGCGCTGTTCACGATCGACGTCCTCTGCGCCGGCCTGGAGCAGCCCGCGACCGTCGACGAGACGTGGGAACGGGTGACCGCCCGGTTCACCGGCCCGCACCTCGCGACGCTGCTGATGCTGCGCGCGGCGGCGACCAGGGCCGGTGACCCGGCGGCGGCGAGGTGGCTGTGCCAGGCGCTCACGCACGTCGGGCAGTCCCGGCAGGCGATCCACGACGTGCACGACATCGCCCGTCGCCACCACGACTGCGGCCCGTGGCCGTGGGACACCTCGCCGGCCTGGCTGACGGTCGACCGCACGCTGCTCGCCACCGCCCGCAAGTGGGTGTTCGCGCGGTCGTACGCCGAAGAGCGCGCGGTGCTGCTCGACCACCCCGAGCTGCTGTCGACGGACGCGGACGTGGCCGTCACCGAGGCCCTGTACGGGACGAGCCTGATCGAGGCGCAGGTCATCCAGTCGCGCCGGGCGACCGCACGGCAGCAGGGCGTGCAGCACGCGTACCGGCCGTGGCTGCTGGCGAGTCTCGCGGACGAGTTCGTCGACGCCACGCCCGCCCGGCGCCGCGAGCTGCTGGCGACGCGCCGCGAGGAGCTGCTGGACAAGGAAGTCGTGAAGAACGTGCGCGACAACCGACCCGTGCACGCGTTGCTGCTGCTCGCCGACGAAGACACCGATGTGCTCGACCGAGTGCTCGTTGCCCAGGAGGACCCCTCGCGCACCACGGACGTCCTGCGCGAGCTGGCGGCGGACGCGTCACCGCAGGCGCTCACCCAGGCCGTGACGGCGCTGGAGCCGCACCCGCTGGCCGCGCTGTACAAGGCGGTCGCGCGGGCGCGGGCCGGTGACGCACGGCTGGCGCTGCCGGCCCCGGAGCAGCGCCTGGCGTGGATCCACGAGCTCACCTACCTGGTGCCCGAGCACCTCACCCTGCTCGCCCTCATCCGCACACTCGCCGAGGAGTCCTGATGAACCAGCTGGTCGTCGTCGTGCCCGGCATTCTCGGCAGCACGCTGAGGAACTCCGACGGCATGGTCTGGGAGGTCTCCGGCAGGGCCGCGCTGCGGGCCGTGCTGACGCTGGGCCGCAGCCTGCAGCGGCTCAGGCTGCCCGCCGGCATCGGCGACGAGCACCCCGGCGACGGCGTCGAGCCCGTGGCGCTGATGGCGGACCTGCACGTCATCCCCGGCATCTGGACGCCGTTGAAGGGCTACGACCGGGTGACCAAGAGGCTCAACTCGCTCGGTTACACGGTCGAGAAGGGCAACCTGCTGCTCTTCGCCTACGACTGGCGGCTGTCGAACCGCTACAACGGCGCGTTGCTGGCCCGGCGCGTCGACGAGGCGTTGGACCGGCTCGGACCGGACGCCAAGGTCAGCTTCGTGTGCCACTCGATGGGCGGGCTGGTCGCGCGGTGGTGCGTCGAGCAGTGCGGGACGGCCGAGCGCACCGACAGGCTGATCACGATGGGCACGCCGTACCGCGGGGCGGCCACGGCGCTGGAACAGCTGGTCAACGGCGTGCGCAAGGGTCTCGGGCCGCTCACGGCCGACCTGACGGAGTTCGCGCGCTCACTGCCGTCGCTGCACCAGCTGCTGCCCGAGTACGCGTGCATCGAGTCGGCTGAGGGCCTGGTCAAGACGACTGAAACGACGTTGCCCGAGCTCGACACCAAGATGGTCGCGGACGCGATGGCGTTCCACGGCGCGTTGACCGACTCGTTCGCCGACCGGACCTACGCGATCCTCGGTGGCAAGCAGCCGACCGCCACGACCGCGCGCATCGCCGACGGCAAAGTGACCTGCTACCGCACGTACGAGGGCCAGGAGCTCTACGGCGACGCCACGGTGCCCATGGTCGGCGCGGCGCGCAAGGGCCTCGCGTTGTCGTCCAACACGCTGCACCGGGTCGTCGAGCAGCACACGTCGTTGCAGGACAACTCGGCGGTGCTGGACATGGTGGAGGCGTTCCTGACCTCGACGACGATCGTCCCGCGCAACGTCACCGCCACGGAACCGCAGGTCGTCGTGCCCGACCTGGTGCTCGCCGGTGAGGACCTGGAGGTCACCGTCGAGCTGAAGGACACCACCCCGCGCGCGCTGAAGGTGGCGGTGCTCGACGAAAACGGCAGACAGGTCGAATCGCGCAGCCCGGCGATCTCCGAGACCATGGCGATCAAATTCGGCGGACTGGCCCCCGGCGCCTACTACGTGCAGGTCAGCGGCATCTCGGTGGGGGCGCCGGTGGTGCCGGTGACCTCGGCGGCGCTCGTCATGGATTGCCCCGGCGTCTGACCGGGAGGACGATGTCTGCGGCACGGAGGAGGCGCGATGACCACTATCAAGCCCACGCCCGTAGTACCGCACCCCGGGGCTGCCCGCGCACGCCCGAAGGGCTCGTACTTCCTCTCGCTGTTCAGGACGACAGATCCCAAGCAGATCGGGATCATGTACCTGACCACGTCGTTCGCGTTCTTCATGGCCGGCGGCGTGATGGCGCTGCTGATGCGCGCCGAG
>Ga0070710_10000280_pt1 | contig 24115 bp, 23 predicted proteins | sample LARL52metaG_FD_65454 | JGI IMG/M metagenome (GOLD analysis project Ga0070710, IMG submission 65454) | Corn, switchgrass and miscanthus rhizosphere microbial communities from Kellogg Biological Station, Michigan, USA - LAR L5-2 metaG | ecosystem: Host-associated > Plants > Roots > Rhizosphere ...
CCGTCGGTGGCCAAGACCATCTGGGAGGGCTGGAAGTTCCTCGGCCAGACCCCCGTGGTGCGCGGCCTGGTGATCGGGATGGTCGGTGCGTTCGCGGCCGGTGGTGTCGTGATCGGCCTCGGCCCGTCCTACATCAAGAACACCCTGGATGGCGGCAGCGCGGGCTGGGGTGCCGTCTTCACCGCGATTTTCGTCGGCCTGGCCGCTGGCATGTTCCTCGGCCTGCGCATCCTGCGTGGGTTCAGCCGGCGCCGCCTTTTCGGCCTGAGCATCGTCGGGGCGGGCGTGCCGCTGATCCTGATCGCGCTGATTCCCAACCTGGTGATCGTGGTCCTCCTGGTGATCCTGCTCGGCGGGTTCGCGGGCATCGCCTACGTCACCGGGTACACGATCGTGGGCCTCGAGGTGGACGACGAGACCCGGGGCCGGACGTTCGCGTTCCTCCAGTCCGGTATCCGGGTCATCCTGTTCGCGGTCATCGCGATCGCGCCGCTGCTCGCGGCCGGGTTCACCGCTCTGGTGCACGGCATCACCGGCGGCGACACCCTGCGGGTCGCGCACATCGACTATGAAGCCGTCGGCTACAACTTCGTGCTGCTCTTGTCCGCGGTCATCGCGGTGTGGTTCGGGGTCGTCTCCTACCAGCAGATGGACGACCGCCGTGGGGTGCCGTTGCGGTCCGACCTGATCGCTGCCTTCCGTGGCGAGCCGTTCACCCCGGTACCGGTGCATCCCAACGGCACCTCCCCCGCCCAGCGGATGCCGCGCCGCGGCCTGCTGATCGCCTTCGAGGGCGGGGAGGGGGCGGGCAAGACCACGCAGGCCCGGCTGCTGGCCATCTGGCTGCGAGAACAGGGGTACGACGTGGTCGCCACCCAGGAACCTGGTGCGACCAAGATGGGGATGCGGCTGCGCGCCCTGCTGCTCGACACCGCGCACACCGGCCTGTCCCCGCGCGCCGAGGCGCTGATGTACGCGGCGGACCGCGCCGAGCACGTCGACCTGGTGATCGCCCCTGCGCTGGAACGGGGCACGGTCGTCGTGACCGATCGTTATGTGGACTCCTCCATCGCCTACCAGGGGCGCGGGCGTAACCAGCCGGTCGGCGAGGTGGCCGGGCTGAACAGGTGGGCGACCGGCGGCCTGGAGCCCGACCTGACCATCCTGCTTGACCTGCCGCCGCAGGACGGGCTCGGCCGGCGCTCGGTGTCCGCGGACCGCCTGGAGGCTGAGCCCACCGAATTCCACGAGCGCGTCAGGGAAGGATTTCTCGCCCAAGCGCAGGCGAACCCGGACAGGTACCTGGTCCTTGACGCGACCCAGGCCCCGGCCGAACTGAGCGCCCAGATCCAGGACCGGGTCCGCGACCTGCTCCCCGACCCGGTGCCGCCCGCGACCGAGCACGACACCGGGAGCTTCCCGGCGATCGTCGAATGACTGCCATCGCCGCCTCCGGTACGGGGGTCTTCGAGGATCTGGTCGGCCAGGACGCGGTCGTGGCGGAGTTGCGCGCCGCCGCCGCCGCGGCCAGCGCCGTCCTGCGCGGTGAGCCCAACACCGGCATGACCCACGCCTGGCTGTTCACCGGCCCACCCGGCAGTGGCCGGTCCGTGGCGGCGCGCGCGTTCGCCGCCGCGCTGCTGTGCCCCGATGGCGGCTGCGGGCATTGCCCGTCCTGTCATCAGGTCCGCGCCGGTACCCACGCCGACCTGCTGCTTGTCCGCCCGGACGGCCTGTCCTACGGGGTGAAGCAGACCAGGAACCTGGTGCTGCGGGCCGCCGGGGTGCCGTCGGGCGGGCGCTGGCAGGTGGTGCTGTTCGAGGACGCCGACCGTGCCACCGAGCAGGCCGCCAACGCGCTGCTCAAAGCCATCGAGGAACCGCCGCCGCGCACGGTGTGGCTGCTCTGCGCACCATCGGCGGAGGAACTGGTGACCACGATCCGGTCGCGGTGCCGCCTGGTCACGCTGCGCACGCCGCCCGCCGAGGCCATCGCGGAGGTGCTCACCGCCGAGGGGGTCGCCCCGGACCGGGCGCTAGCCGCCGCCCAGGCCGCACAGGGGCACATCGGCCGGGCCCGCAGGCTCGCCACCGACGCGGACGCGGCAGCGCGGCGCGACGACGTCCTGGCGGTGCCGCCGCGGCTCACCAGCCTCGGTCCCGCGCTGTCGGCCGCGGCAGCGTTGGTGAAGGCCGCGCAGGCGGAAGCCGACGCGATCACCGCGGACCTCGACGAGCCCGAGCGGGGTGCGCTGCGCCGCGCCTTCGGCGAGGGCTCGACCGGCAAGGGGGTGGCCAAGGCCGTACGTGGCGTCGCCGGGGCCATGAAGGACCTCGAGGATCGGCAGAAGTCCCGCGCCACCCGGCTGAAGCGCGATGCGCTCGACCGTGCCCTGCTCGACCTCGCGGCGTTCTACCGCGACGTGCTCGCGGTGCAGGTCGGGGCGGCCGTGGACCTGGCCAGTGCCGGGCACGAGGCCGACGTCAGGCGCCTGGCGGATGCCTCGTCGGCGGAGAGCACGGTGCGCCGGATCCAGGCCGTGATGACCTGCCGGGAGCGCCTGGAGCTGAACGTGGCCCCCCTCCTCGCCGTCGAGGAAATGACCCTAGCCCTGGCCGCCGGCCATCCCTGATCCCTGTCTTCCATGATCACGGACGATCCCTTGCGTTTTCCGCGGGGTAATCGTCCGTGATCATGGAAGTGCTGCCGGTGGGTGGGCCATGCCCGATGCGGGGTGGCTCCGGGGGGAGTGTCCCGGCGGGGCGCGCGTAACCTGGGGTGGTGGGCATGATGATGGCGGTGAGTTTCGAGCGGTACGGGAGGCTGTATTACCTGGACCCGGGCCCGTACCAGCCGGCTGTGGGGTCCAAGGTGCTCGTGCCCACCGATGCGGGCCCCGAGGTGGCCGAATGCGTCTGGTCCCCACAGTGGGTCGATGAGGAGGTCGGTGGCCTGCCGGTCTGTGCGGGCATCGCCACCGAGGACCACCTGACCAGGGACGAGGAGAACCGGGCGAAGCGCGCGCACGCGCGGGTGACCGCCCGCCGGCTGATCCGCGAGCACAGCCTGCCCATGAAGGTGGTCGGGGTGGACTACGTCGGCGGCCCGCCGGTGTTCACCATCTACTTCAGCGCCCCGCACCGGGTCGACTTCCGCGCGCTGGTCCGCGACCTGGCCAGCCGCCTGTCCGGGCGGGTGGAGTTGCGGCAGGTGGGCCCGCGCGACGAGGCAAGGCTCCAGGGCGGGATCGGGCCGTGCGGGCGCGACCTGTGTTGCGCGACGTTCCTCAAGGACTTCGAGCCGGTCTCGGTGCGCATGGCCAAGGACCAGGACCTGCCGGTGAACCCGCTCCGGATCGCGGGCGCCTGCGGTCGGCTCATGTGCTGCCTCAAGTATGAGCACCCGCTCTACCAGGACTTTCACGCGAACGCACCCAAGGTCGGCGAGCAGGTCGACACCCCGGAAGGGCCGGGCATCGTTGCCGGGCACAACGTGCCGGGGGACAAGGTCGTGGTGAAGCTGACCGCGGACGGCCGGAAATGCGCGTGCACGAGGGCCAGCGTGTGCGGGTCGCGCCAGGACTATGAGGCGCGCTACGGCGACGGCCCCAATCCCGCCGCCGCCCCCGCGAGCGACGCGGGAGGCGGGACGGAGTGAGCCGCCGGGCGCTGGCCGGATCCGGTCGTTGCAGGCCGGTGCGTGCCTCCCGGCGGCCGTGGCGCTAGTGAACTGCCGGGCCTTGGCCCGCACCCGGTTGCTGCGGGCCGGTGCGCGTCTCCCGGTAGCCGTGGCGCTAGTGAGCTGCCGGGCCTTGGCCCGCATCCGGTTGCTGCGGGCCGGTGCGTGTCTCCCGGTAGCCGCGGCGCTGCTGGCGGGCCTGCTGGCCGCCTGCTCGGCTAGTCCCGCGCCGCACAGCGCAGCCCCCGCGTCCCCATCCGGGCTGACCTACCCGTCCGGGCCGCCGATCGGGCCTGCCGGGCCGCCGCCGGCGACCCTGGCCGGCTACTACGCGCAGAAGCTGCGCTGGCGGCCCTGCGACCACGGGTTCCAGTGCGCACGGCTGCTGGTCCCGTTCGACTACCAGCGCCCCGCGTGGCGCCGCTTCTCACTGCCGGTGATCCGGCTGCCCGCGACCCGCCCGGGGACCAGGATCGGGTCGCTGGTGGTCAACCCCGGCGGCCCGGGCGGGTCTGGCGTCCAGTACGCGCTGCAGGCTCGCAGCCAGGTCTCGGCCGCGGTGCGGGGCAGGTTCGACGTGGTCGGTTTTGACCCACGCGGGGTGGGCGGCTCGGTCCCTGCGGTTCGCTGCCTGTCCGATGCGCAGCTTGACCGCTTTTTCGCAACTTCCGACACTCCTGGCAATACGGCACAACGGGCCGCCGTAGTGTCAGAAAGCAAGCTGTTCGCGCGGGGCTGTGAGAAGCAATCCGGCGCCTTGCTGCCGTATGTCGGCACGGCGAACGCCGCCAGGGACATGGACGTGCTGCGCGCCGCGCTCGGCGACGCCAAGCTCACCTACCTCGGCAAGTCCTACGGCACCTACCTGGGCACCTGGTACGCGCAGCTGTTCCCCAGCCACGTGCGCGCGCTGGTCCTGGACGGGGCCGTGGACCCCGGGGAGCCCGCGCTGGAGGAGAACCTCGTGCAGGCGCAGGGGTTCCAGGTCGCACTGCGGTCCTTCGTGGCGGACTGCCTGCGCCGGTCCGGCTGCCCGTTCCCGAAGGGGGAGACGGTGACCGCCGCCATCGCGCGGGTCCAGGCGATGCTCAACCAGGCCGCGGCCAAGCCGTTGCAGAGCCAGGTCCCCGGGCAATCGGGGAACTCGGCGCTGCTGCTCACCGGGGTCGCCTCCGCCCTGTACAGCAAGTCGTTCTGGCCGTACCTCCGGCTGGGGCTCACCGCGGCCTTCCAGGGCAACGGCACCGTGCTCGTCGCGCTCGCCGATGCGCTGGTCGAGCGGGACCGCAGCGGGCACTACTCGAACCTGACCTCGGCAGAACTGGCCGTGGACTGCATAGACCGCCCGTGGCCACACAGCCTGCCGGTCTGGCAGAGCGCGGCGGCCAGCGCGGCCCGTGCGGCGCCCATGTTCGGCCAGGCGATCATGTGGGGCAGCCTGCCGTGCGCGTACTGGCCGGTCCGCCCGGTGCCCCAGCCGCGGCTGCGCGGTGCGGGCGCGCCGCCGATTCTCGTGGTCGGCAACACACGGGACCCGGCCACGCCGTTCCGCTGGGCCAAGGCGTTGGCCGGGGACCTCAGGTCCGGGGTGCTGCTCGCCTGGAACGGCGACGGGCACACCGCCTACAGGATGGGCAGTTCGTGCATTGACTCGGCGGTGGACAAGTACCTGATCAGCCTGGTGCCGCCGCGCAACGGGACCCTGTGCCCGTAACCTGCGCCATGCCAGGCGGGGACGGGCAGGCGCTGCAGGCCGGTAGACTCTTGCCCGCTGCCGCCCCACCGCGGGCGGCATTGCCGCCCTAGCTCAGTCGGTCAGAGCGACGCACTCGTAATGCGTAGGTCATCGGTTCGATTCCGATGGGCGGCTCCCAGTCCAGAGGCCCCTTCCGATCAAGGAAGGGGCCTCGTTGCTAACAGGGGGCTGGTAAAGGCAGGCCAGTACGTAGTCAGTCATCGCCAAAAGAACCAGCGCCAGAAGCGGCGTGTGAACATCACGCGAGGCCAGTCACGGAGCGGGGGCCCCGAGGAAGTCTTGTGGATGCACCGGCCCTCCACGCCAGGGAGCAAACAGTCACCGGGGCAGTCTCCCCAGCAATGCTTGCAGTGACGAGTCTGCGACATCTGACTCCTAGGCAAAGAACTGGGCCATCTCGCCGCCCGCGCCTTCTTGACAAGATAAGGATCGCAGCCCGTAGACGGCTTGAACCGCTCCGGAAACCCCGGAGCGGTTTAACGGCCCGGGTGTCAGTAGCTCAGTTGTTCATCCCAGTCGGTTCCGCGTCCCTCGGGGGTGAGGTCGTAAAGGTTCCAGACCGGTTCGAGGGTGCCGACGTGGCGGGGGTCTTGCCCGGGGTCCTCTGGCGCGTAGAACAGTTCCGAGCCCCAGAAGTGGCAGATGGTGTCCCCGTCGCGGTGGAACACGTTCAGCATCGGCTGCTGCTCTCCGTCGGGGGTCTCGGCCAGGTAGTCGCGGTTATAGGTGGTCCCGGCCGAGGACAGCAGCCGCAGGTGCCGCCAGCCGCGTTCGGCGGCGAAGGTGAGGATGTTCTCGATCGGTGCCTTCCCGGCGACGGCGAGGTTGATGTGCTGGGCGGCGTGCTCGGCGGCGCCGTCGAGCTGGTCGAGGAACGCGGTACATGACGGGCACGGGCCCTGCGCCAGTGGCAGCAGCGCGGTCTGCCCGCTTGCTGGGCCGGGCCGGTCGTCGCCGGGGGCGCGGGGGAACATCATGCTGTAGATCACCAGCGAATCCTTGCCCGGCGCGAACAGCTCCGACAGCCGCACCTCGGCCGGTAGGTCGCCTGGTTCTTGGCCGTGAAAGACATAATCCTGCGGCACAATCCCGCCCGGTGGCAACCGGCGCCTAGCAGTAGCGACTGTCTCCATGGCACGGCGCAGCTCGATCTCCTGCTCCAGTAGCCGGTCCCGCGCGGCCCGGTACTCAGCGGACTCGCCGGGAAACGCGATCGCCATGGGTCCTCCTTAGGACTCGCCTACAGCCCTGTGCTGAGCAAGGAGCAAAGTTGGATCTCAGCTTTGGCTAGCAGTGCAAGCCCGACTGGTTAGGCCGAGCGGGGCAGGCGGCGCACCGCGGCCGGGGATGGCCGCCACACGGCGCGCACCGGCCGGGTGATGCCACGAAATAGCGATGAGAGAGCGGAGGCGAGTTGGGCCGCTTGCTGTTCGGCGTGGCGGACCTCGGCGGGGCTCTTCGCACGCTCGATCTGATAGATCCGGTAGGTGTCGTAGGGCACCATTGGTCTTCACTCCCCTTCTGCCATGGGTCTGTTGATTTTCTTCATCAGATTGGACGGCCCGGCCACCGGTAATTCATCGGCCTAGGACGGGCGAACTTGCAGTCCTGCCGCAACACCGGTGAGCTGCGCCGCACGGCTAACGCCTAGACCGCGGTCCCGGCCGTGGGATCGTCGCGTGCAGCATTCAGGGGCAGCAGCCACAGCGAACTCTGCCGACCGCACGCGACCGCGACAGCCCACGCCGCTAGCGCAGGGACCTTCAGCGACCGTGCTGCCACTAGCTACGGATCAGAAGGTTCGGGGTCCGAATCCTTCCGACGTGCCCCGGTCAACAGCCCCTGCCTCGCGTCAGTTGTCGCGTGCCGACAGCACGCAGAATTCGTTGCCCTCGGGGTCGGCAAGCACGGTCCACGAGGCCTCCGACTCGTCCTGGCCGACGTTGACCCGAGTTGCCCCGCGGGCTAGCAGTGAGTCGATCAGCGCGTCCCGGTCATCAGTGATGTGCGGGGCCAGGTCAAGATGCAGCCGGTTCTTGATGGTCTTGCCCTCGGAGACAGGCACGAAGACCAAGGCTGGTCCGACGGTGGGCCATTCCTCGGCCGACAGTGGCCGGTCCTGCTCATGCTTGGGGGCGATCGCCGCCTCATCATCGGCCTCATAGACAAGCTGCCAGTCGAGCACGCCCGCCCACCAGCGTGCTTGGGCGTGGAGGTCCTGGCAGTCGATCACCACCGTGTACCACTTCAGCGCCATGATCCGACGCTAGCGTGCCCCCAGCACGCGCTGAACCACCTTCGGGTCAGCGCCTGCGCCCGACCATGGCGACGCTGCCGTGTGGCGCAGATCATTAACGCGCACGGCTGGGACACCGGCTGCCGCTTTCGCGGCCACCCAGCCAACCGCCCGCTTCATATCGTTGGCAGCGGCGGCGGCGGCTCAAGTGGGATCGGCGGCGGCTGCATCTCCCCGAATGCTGCCTCGGCCGCTGACATGGCGCCGTAGTCGGTCGCAAGGTTGGCGTAGATCGAGTAGATCAGCGTGATGAAGATGCCGAGCTTGAGCCACAGTGTGGGCGTGAAGAAGAACAGGCAGCAGATCAGCGGGAAGTTGATCAGCCAGTAGATAGCACCCCACATGTGGACCTTGTACTGGGTGTGCGGGTTGGTGGACAGGTCTTTGAAGAGCATGTTCATCCAGCCGTGCCGCATGTGCACCGCCGTGTGCGCGGCGTGCAGCCGGGCGACGTCGGCGCGTAGTTGGCGGACCTCGGCGATCAGAGACTCGGTCTCAGTCATAGCGCCAGTATCACCGCGTTCACGCCGATGAGCATGACGCCCGGCGGCAGCACCCGCGAGGCGACACTGCACAGTGGGTACCGGTTCGTCTAACAGGTGGAAGATCGTGCCTGAACCGCCCACCGAAGCGGTTGCGGCATGGCTTCGATCTGCTTACCTATGCCGATCCCTGGTTGCCTGGCGCAGGTCCATCGCCATCCGGGCCGCTAGCCCGGCGGCGTCTCGGGCTGCTCCACCCGGCTGATCAAGAGTTTGAGGTTGGCGATTTCCTCCGCAAGGGCGGCGCGGCCTGCTTTGGTGAGGGTGACCCAGGTCCGGGCACGCTTTCCGGCGTAGCCCTTCTCCAGGGTGATGAGCCCGGCGTTTTCCAGCACGCCGAGGTGCTGGGAGAGGTTTCCTGCGGTCAGATCCAGGTTGCTGCGCAGGTAGCTGAACTCCACCCGCCGCGCTTCGTGCGCGATGGTGAGGATGCCGAGCCGGACGCGCTGATGGACGGTGTCATCGAGGCCGTTGGCGGGATGGCCGGTCATGGCGTGGATGACCGGAGCGGCCGCTGGGCCAGGGCGAAGCCGATACCGCCGAGCAGCAGCACGGTGCCGCCGGCCGCCAGTTGCGGTACCAGATTCCACGCCGGAATGGGGGTTCTAAAGGTGATGGGAAACAGCACGACCGCCAGGTAAGCGATGGTCAGCAGCAGCAAGGCGCGGTTGCGTTCCGCCCACGCCAGCACCAGCAGCGCGAGCCCGATCGGAACCTCGCTGGCCAGCCCGCGGCCAAAGCCGCTCAGCCCCATCAGGTTCCGGACGCCGGACGAGGGGGCCACGTGCACCTCCCAGAGCGCCAGACCGGTCAGTACCAGCGCGATGACGATCCCGGCAATCGCGTACGGCCGCACGCGTGTCTCGACACCCCGTGCCCGGGACCTGTAGATGTAGAAGGCCGCGATCGCCACGTAGGCCAGCACCAAGGCGATCGGCCAGTACACGAACTGCGCGTTGGGGTAGACGGTGCAGACTTTGAGCCCCGGCCCGGTGGCAGCGCAAGGCCCCAGATGGCGGCCAGTGGAGCGCAGGACGGGGATGGCGGCGAAGGTCACCATCGCGAACACCAGCAGCGGGAACCAGGTCGCGCGCTGTTCCTTGCGTACCCGCTGCGCGAGTTCGCGTGTGCTCGACAGCAGCTGGCGCGGGTCGTCTCCGGAGTATGCAGAGTCGGTCGTCATGAGCAATAGGTTAGTAATACAAACCGATTCGCGCAAGAAACCTGACCCTCGGCCGTACCAAACGGAGCAGTCGCGGGACTGCTGCGCACACGATTCAGCCGTGGCGTCGGCGCGGCCCAGGCGAGCGGCGACGACAGGACCGGCGCGCCCGAGAGTAAGGCTTCGTGGGAAGCCGAAACGGACTGCGTGGTCGTGGGCGTTCGCTGGCCGTCCGTCCCCGGCTATGGGCCTCCCGGCGACCGGATGCCGTAGCTGCCGAGGGACGGCTCCAGCAGATCGAAGGCGCGGGTGGCGGCGTCGGCCAGCAACGCGCAGATCTCCTCGCGAGGCTGCCCGGCCAGGCTGCGCCGGCTGGCTTCGGCGGACAGCACGCGGGGCACGGAACACAGGAGCGCCGCCACGAGTCGCTGCTGTGGGTTGTCGGTGCCGGTCTCGGCGGCGATGGTGTCGCCGAGCACGCGCTCGCGCTCATTGAGCATTTCCAGCACCCGGCTCGTCAGCACCGGGCTGGCGACGATCATCTGGGCGAAGCCCGGTGAGGAGAGCCCGATCGTGACGTCGGCCCGGGCGACGGCCTCGGCGTAGTCGCGGCGGATCGCGGCGAGCATGCTCTCACCGGGGGCCCGGGCGGCGATGACATCGGCCAGGTGACGCACCACCGCCTCGGCGCGGTCGAAGACCAGGTCCTCCTTGCGCGGGAAGTAGTTCGTCACGGTCATCTTGGCAACGCCGGCCGCGTCGGCGACCTGGGCAATCGTCACCTCGTCGAAGCCTCGCTCCACGAACATCCGGGTCGCGATGTCCGAGATCGCCTGCCGGGTCTCCTGCTTGCGCCGTTCGCGCAGTCCGGTTGCCACCTCCAGCACGATAGCCACAAGGTAGGTCCAATACAAATTTAGGCTTGACATAAAGTTATGTCTGACCTAAGTTAGCGGCCATGGCAGCGACACAGACGCAGCGCCACGGGACGGCACCGATGTCCGGTCCCCAGGCGCAAGCACCCGCCGGCCCCGCCGGCCCGGTGGGTCCCATCAGCCCGGCAGGTCCCACCGCCCCGGCAGGCCCCGCCGACCGGCGGCCCGACATGGCCGCGGCGCTGCGGCCGCTGCTGATCGACGTCGGCATCCCGGTCGGCACCTACTACCTGCTCCGCGACGCGTTCGGCGTGAGCCTGTGGCTCTCCCTGGCGCTGAGCAGCATCGGCCCCGCGGTGCGCGCTATCGCCGGCCTCATGGCGGAGCGGAAGCTGAACGTGCTGGCCGTGCTGATGCTGGCCGTCAACCTCGCGGGCATCGCAGTCAGCTTCCTGACCGGTGACCCACGGGCGATGATCGCCAAGGACTCGGTCGTCAGCAGCGTGATCGCGTTCGCCATCCTCGGCTCGGTCCTGCTGCGCCGCCCGCTCATGTCCGCGGGGCTCAAGCCGTTCATGACCAAGGGGGAGCCGCAGCGAACGGCAGCGTGGGACCGGCTGGCCACCGCCTCGCCCCGGTTCCGCCGGCTCGAGCTGCTGTTCAGCACCATCTGGGGGCTGGCGCTGCTGGCCGAGTGTGCCGCCCGCCTGGTGGGTGCCTACACGTTGCCGGTCACCACGATGGTGTGGCTGGGCACCGTGATGACGCTGGGCGCGATCGGCGTGGCCATCGTGGCGGGCGGCGCCGCGGCCGGCCCGCTCCAGAAGATGATCGACGCCGAAACGGCCGCCGCCTGACCACACAAGCGCGCGTCCTGACCGGAGGGATTCCATGCGCGGCAAGGGCATCAACTACGACACCGGTTTCTCCCCCGCCGGGCGGAGCAGCCGCGAGCACTTCGACGCCGACGTCGTCCGCAGTGAGATGTGCGTCATCGCCAGGGAGCTGCGCTGCACGGCCGTGCGGATCTCCGGCGGCGAGCCCGCACGGCTGAGCACCGCCGCCGAACTCGCGGCAGCCGAGGGGCTGGAGGTGTGGTTCGCGCCGTTCCCGTGCGAGCTGGCCGCCTATCAGCTCGCGCCGCTGTTCGCCGACTGCGCGGAGCGTGCCGAGCATCTGCGCCGGACCGGTGCGAACGTGGTCCTGGTGACGGGCTGCGAGCTGACGCTGTTTGGGGCCGGCTTCCTGCCCGGCGGCACGGTCTATGAGCGGATCCAGGGCCTGCAGGCCGGTGGCCAGCAGCTCTACGCGGCCTTCGCTGCGCTGCCCGGCAAGCTGAACGACTTCCTGGCGGCGACCGCCGAGGCGGCACGCAGCCGGTTCGCCGGCCCGCTGACCTACGCTTCCGGCATGTGGGAGCCCGTCGACTGGGCCCCGTTCGACATCGCCGCCACCGACGCCTATCGCGACGCGAGCAACGCGGGCACGTTCCGGTCGGAGTTGCGCAAGCAGCTTCAGCATGGCAAGCCGCTCGTGGTCACCGAGTTCGGCTGCTGCGGTTACGCTGGCGCCGGTGACCGCGGCGGCATGGGCTGGGCCATCATCGACGTCAGCTCCGACCCGCCGCGTCTCGACGGCGAATACGTGCGTGACGAAGCGGAGCAGGTCAGGTATCTGGAGGAGCTGAACGCCATCTTCGCGGAGGAGGGGGTGGACCTCGCGTTCTGGTTCACCTTCGCCGGCTACCCCCTCGTGCACGACTCCGATCCCCGCCGCGACCTGGACATGGCCAGCTATGGAGTGGTGAAGATGCTGCCCGACCGCCCCGGCACGGCCGACCCCGGCACCGGCGGCCGCGGCCGCGGTTACCACGGCCTCGGCTGGGAACCCAAGCTCGCCTTCGCCGCGCTGGCCGGGGCAAACGGACGGGCGGCACCGGGCCGAAGCGACCGCGAGCCCGGATAGCCGCCAACCCTCCGCCAGCCCCCCGCTCGCCGGGGGCCTCAGCTTAGGAGAAAGCGGGCAAAACGGCTGCCGCGCACGCCGCCAGCCGCAGCCTTGCCGCTAGCTCGGCGCCGGGGTCACTCACACGCGGATCACACGCGATCCGCACGGTTCGCTGAGGTCGGCCGGCAATGGTGGGTCTGCTGAACCATTCATCCCCACTCAGGAGCGGTGGCATGAACGCCAGGAACGCCAACACTCGCGGTGGCCGCGGTCCCCGCCGCCCGCGGTGGCCGGGGCCATGGCGGGCAGGCGTCCTGGCCACGGGGATAGCGGGAATCGCGGTGCTTGCTGCGGCATGCGGCGGCGGTTCGGCCGGCTCCGCCGGATCGGCCGGTTCGCCGGGCCGGTCGAACCTCCAGATAGCGATCGACTACGCGAAATGCATGCGCGCGCACGGCGCGCCGAACTGGCCAGACCCCAACAGCCAGGGGCAGTTCCTCAAGACCAAGACGAACGCCGCGGACTTCCAGGCTCCGGCGTCCACATACGAGGCATGCGTGCACCTGCTCCCGAACGGGGGAGAGCTGACCACGGCGCAGCAGCAGATGGTCACCCCGCTGATGCTCAAATTGGCCGGCTGCATGCGCTCGCACGGCATCACGAACTTCCCCGACCCGACTGTGAACGCCCAGGGCATATCGGTCGACCCGCACGGCCTCGATACCTCCTCGCCGCAGTTCCACGCCGCGCAGCAGGTGTGCCGGAAGTACCTGACCGAGGCGGGGAAGTACATGCCGCCCGGGTGAGGCGTCAGCCGGCGGTTTTGAGCACCTGGCGCAGGGCGCAGGTGGGGACCCCGCGAGGCGCGCCGTCTAGGGGCATCCGCCGATGGCGTGCCGGAGTGCACAATCGGGGATATGGAACGGTCGTGGATGCTCGACGAGATGGCGCATGCGGGCCCAGAGCACCTCGATCCGGCGTTCGTCGCGGGCTTCGACCGCAAGCAGGGATATCCCGATCCCGCCGAGGATCTCGCCGTGCTGCGTGAGCACGGTATCGGCCCGGACGCCACCGTGGTTGACCTCGGTACCGGGACCGGGCGGTTCGCGCTGGCCGCCGCGCCACTCGTGTGCCGCATGGTGGCCGTCGATGTCTCTCCTGCGATGCTGGCCGTGCTGCGCGAACGCGTCACCAAGGCCGGACTGGGCAACGTCGAGTGCGTGCGAGCCGGGTTCCTCAGCTACGAGCACACGGGCGGGCCGGCGGACGCGGTGTACACCCGCAATGCTCTCCACCAGTTGCCGGACTTCTGGAAGGCCCTCGCGCTGGAGCGGATCGCGAGCCTGCTACGGCCCCGTGGCGTGCTGCGCCTTCGCGATCTGATCTTCGACTTTCAGCCCGCCGAGGCCGCGGCCGTTCTCGATGACTGGCTTGATGGCGCGGTGCGGGATCCTTCCCGCGGCTACACTCGCGAGGACTTCGCCGAGCACCTCCGCACCGAGTTCAGCACGTTCCGATGGCTGCTCGAACCGATGCTCGCCGCTGCCGGGTTCACCATCGTGACGGCCGACTTCGAGGGCTCGATCTACGGCGCCTACACCTGCATCAGAGCCTGACCTCGTGCCGATCCGTGCGGGTATGCCGAAGGGGCCCTTCCCGCCGGGGAAGGGCCCCTTCGGCATACCCGCGTTACTCCGGCCTGTTGGTTGTCACCCCAAGTGCCCGTTGATCACCTTGCCCATGGCGGCCAAGGCGGTCACCGACTGGGGATGGCCGGTCACGAAGAACTTGCAGCCGTTATATCCCTCGTTATCCCAGTACATAACCGCGGCGATGGTCGGGTGAGTCAGCACGTACGCCTTCATCTGGCCGATGAAATGCGCCTGCCAGGCCGGGACGTCGGAGTAGGCGGCGCTGGCCCACTCGGCGATGAACACCGGCTTCCCCCCGTGGGTGCGCGCGAACGCGAGCACCGGGTCGAACAGTGAGCCGGGGGTGACCGAGGGCTTTGTGGGGGAGGTGGTCCTATGGAGCCGGCAGCCGCCACGGTTGTAGCCGTCCGCGGCGATCACGTCCACGTTGGCCGCACCAGGGAAGTAGTCCGAGGCGAAGCCAGCGCGCAGCGACCATTTCGGCCGCTGGCTGGCCGGGAAGTACGCCATGTGCATGAGGATCAACGCCCAGCGCAGCCTGCCGCCGGTGCCCGCGTTGAGATGCGCCTTGGCCGCGAGACTGTGCATGTGCCTCCAGGCGGCCTGGAACTGGGCGGGGGTGCCGAGCACGTGGTTCGGGGGGTTATTCGCCTCGTGCTCGAAGGCGACGTAGACCGCGGCCACATTGTGGTCCACGGCTTCCTGCTCGGCCCCGGTGAGCCAGGCGAGGATCTCCGTGTCCTGGCGCCCGGCCGCGATGGAGGCGTAGGTGATCCCCCTTGAATGGGGGACGTCGAGGCTGGCCAGCACCGTGGTGCCGGCCGCCATCGCCTGGTCGATCTTCGGGAACTTGAACTTCTTGCCGATCATGTAGTAGACGCGGACGATGGCCAGCTTGCGGCCCAGAGGGCCCTGTTCGGCGAGCAACGGCACAGTGCCGCCGAACAGCGCGCCGCCGGTGACCCCCGACGTTACGGCACCCTGCCGCGGGGGGAGGCGTACCGCGCCGGCTTGGGCGGCGGGCAAGGCAAAAGCTAGGGAAAGCGCGAGAATTACTGCGAACCGGAAGTAGCGGGGTTTCACTGAACCTCCAGGGCTAGGAGTCCTGCCCGGCACGGAACATGACCTGCGATGACGATGCTCCGTGCTGGCAGCTGCCAGCACAGTCGGCTTATGTGCGCCTCCTCCCCGTTTAACGTGATCGGGCGGAAGCCTACTGCGACGAAGACCTGCATGCAGGACATTCTGAGATATGTCCGTGGTGTCGGCTTTGCTGGGACCAGAAAGTATTGTTACCGATGTACCTGAGCCCCATCACAGAACCGCATCAATGCCCATGTATATGAACCAAGCGCGGCAATGCGGCCACAAAGGGTGAAGGGTCGGCGGGGTAATCGGCCAAAACGGTTAGTAGTGCGTTAGTGGTGGGTTAAGAACGGGTTAGCGGCGCGCGGATCGCCCGGATTCAGGGCCGGGGTCCCGTGCCCGGGCGGGACGGCGGCGGGCCCGGCCCTTGCCGGGGTTGACCCGGCGGCCGTGCCGCCAAGAACAGGTCCCATAGGTCACGTCCGTCCCCTCTAAGGCGGGGACGTACACAGATGTTCGTGCGACACACAGATGCGACCCAGGCACTTCCATGCCAAAATTCATCAAGTTTTGGCACGTTTGACCTGAGCATTGGGGAGAATAGGTTTTCTATATTCCCGATTGGAAAAATATAGTTTTGGTCCATCCGGGTGGTCGGCTCGGTACCGATCCTGTCCACGGTCATGGTCAGGGGCGTGAGCGCGGCCGTCAACGACAGGAGGCCCCACTAGTGGCAGCTCACGGCAGATGGTTTTCGGCCCGGACACGGGTGATCGCGCTCTTGACCGCGGCGGTGGCCGGGCTCTTCGGCCTCGCCATGGCCAGTTCGGCGAGTGCGCAACCGTCACCGATCCAGCACGTTGTCGTGCTCTACCTTGAAAATCACTCCTTCGACAGCCTGCTCGGCTACTGGTGTGATGACAACCCGGGCAGGTGCCCGGACGGGGGGATGCCTGCTCAGGTGACCCTGTCCAACGGCACCGTGGTCACCCCGACCGTGAGCCCGGACATCGTGCCGGCGGTGTCGCACAGTGTGGCGTCGCAGCAGGCTGCCATAGACGGCGGCAAGATGGACGGCTGGCAGAAGGTGCAGGGCTGCCAGGCCAGCAAGAAATATGCCTGCATCAGCGGCTACACGCCCTCGCAGGTGCCCAACCTGACGGCGCTCGCGGAGCACTTCGCTATCAGCGACCGCACCTTCTCCATGGCCGACAGCCCGTCCTGGGGCGGTCACCTGTACGCGGTAATGGGCCAGCTTGACGGCTTCGAAGGAAACAACCCCAAGCCCGACCAGGGCGTGGCGACGGGTCCGGGCTGGGGCTGTGACTCCAACCGGATCACCCAGTGGACCGGCCGGGGCGGCACCGTCCAGTGGGTGCCGAGCTGCATTCCCGACTACTCACTCGGGCTGCAGAACGGCGGCGCATTCGAGCCCACCCCGGTCAGCTACGCGCCGACCATCATGGACCGGCTGGATGGCGCCGGGCTGTCGTGGCGGATCTACGGTGAGCCGAAGCCGGACACGGGCGGGACGCAGTCCGGGGGCTATATCTGGGACATCTGCCCCTCGTTCGCCGAATGCCTGGACACCGGGCAGAAGTCGAACAACGTCGCCAGCGCGTCGTTCGTCCGCGACGCCAAGACCGGGAACCTGCCGAACTTCTCCATCATCACGCCGGGTGGGAAGGACGCCCAGTTCAGCGAGCACAACGGCTTCTCCATCACCTCGGGTGACGACTGGCTCGGCCAGGTGGCATCCGCGATCATGGACGGCCCGGACTGGCGGTCCACCGTGCTGTTCATCACCTGGGACGACTGTGGCTGCTTCTACGACCAGGTGCGGCCCGGGGTCAACTCGGACGGCACCGCGCAGGGACCGCGCAGCCCGCTGATGATCGTGAGCCCGTTCGCCAAGAGTGGCTTCACCGACACCACCTCGACGTCGTTCGCCGGGATTCTGAGCTTCACGGAGCACAATTTCGGCCTGTCCCCGCTCGGGCCCAACGACGCCCAGGCCTACCCGTTCACAAACGCTTTCAATTTCCACCAGGCGCCGCTAGGGCCCGCTCGGATGATTTACCGCAAGTGGCCGAGCGACGCCTATCACGTCAACCTCGCAGAAGGGCGCGACGACACCTGACCGGGGCGTGGGCGTGGCCGGCTTCGCGCTGGCCACGCCCACGGTCTGCTTGGTGTCTCCGCACCGTGGGGATACAGAGGAAAACGGGGATAGGCCTGACGGGGGATTTATCGTGAGAAAGCCGTGGGAATTTCCGCACGCCCGGCACGCCCAGCCCGTACGATTGCGCTCCAACCGCTAGCTGGATGGGCGGTCCTCACGGGCGGGGAAGGCACATGGTCGTACTTCGGCGGGGCTACTCGGTGCCCGAGCACGTCTCCATGTTCGCCGTCGGCGCGGCGAGCCTCGGTGCCGTATACCCGGCCGTGCTGGCCCACACGGGCTGGCCGGGCCTGCCATGCCCGCTCCGCACGCTCACCGGGGTGCCCTGCCCGTTCTGCGGCATGACCACCGCGACGGTGGCCCTCAGCCACGGTGAGTGGGGAAGCGCGGTGGCGGCCAACCCGCTCGTGTACCTGGCCGCACTCCTCGTCGCCTGCACCCTGCCGGTGCTGGTGGCGAGAACCGTGGGGCTGGCCGGGGGCCCGCGTCCCTGGCCGGAGGCGAAGCGCCACCAGGTCCGCTTGGCCATGGCCGTCGTGGTCGCCCTGAGCTGGCTCTTTCAGCTGCACAGATTCGGATTCATCTAGGCCGCCCTCCGGATGTGGGAGCGGTCGATCACCTCAGAAAGGTCTAGCAATGGCGTATGCAGCAGATAGCTCGGCGATCAGCCCGGCCGCGTATGCGAACTGGGGCCAGCGCGTGGGCGCTTACCTCATCGACTACCTGCCCATCTTCGTGCTGGAACTGATCGCGATCATCTTCCATAATCCGATCGTCTTTCTTCTGTTCGCCCTCGCGTCCCTCGCGTGGTGGATCTACAACCGGTGCATTCAGGCTGGGAATACCGGCCAGTCGCTGGGGAAGAAGACGCTCCACCTGCGTCTGCTCAGCGAGAAGACCGGTGAGCCGATCGGCGCCGGCATGGCCTTCGCCCGGGACATCTGCCACATCCTGGACTCGCTCGCCTGCTACATCGGCTGGCTGTTCCCGCTCTGGGACGCCAAGCGCCAGACGTTCGCGGACAAGATCGTCGGCACCGTCGTCGTCCCGGAGTGAGCTAGGCCAGTACATGGGGGCCGCCCGGGCTGGGCGGCCCCCATTTGGCGTCCCGTGGGCCGGGTGCCCGCGCCACCGCGGGCCTCCTGGGCCGTCAGGGCGTAGCCACGTCGGCCAGGTGCCGCGGCCCGTGACCCACGTAGAGTTGCCGCGGCCGGGAGATACGCTGCTCGGGGTCGAGGATGCCTTCCTCCCACTGGGCCAGCCACCCGGGCATCCGGCCGATCGCGAACAGCACGGGGAACATCTCCACCGGGAAGTCCATCGCCTGGTAGATGATGCCCGAGTAGAAGTCCACGTTCGGGTACAGCCGGTGACCCACGAAATACTCGTCGGCCAGCGCGATGCGCTCGAGTTCCAGCGCGATGTCGAGCAGCCGGTTGGCACCGGTGACCTCGAAGACCTGGTCCGCAATCGTCTTGATGAGGGTCGCCCGCGGGTCGAAGTTCTTGTACACCCGGTGGCCGAACCCCATCAGCCGTATCTCGCCGCGCTTGACCCGGTCGATGTAGCCGGGGATGTTGTCCACCGAGCCGATGTCGTTGAGCATCCGCAGCACCTGCTCGTTCGCCCCGCCGTGCAGCGGCCCGTACAACGCCGCCGTGGCCGCTGCCGCGGCCGAGTACGGGTCGGCCCGTGAGCTGCCGACCACCCGCATCGCACTGGTGGAACAGTTCTGCTCGTGGTCGGCGTGCAGGGTGAAAAGCACGTCGAGCGCGTGGGTCAGGACCGGATCCGGGTTGTACCGTGGCTCGGTCATCCGCCGCATCATGTTCAGGAAGTTGCCGGCGTAGGAAAGCTCGTTGTCGGGGTAGGCATACGGCAGTCCCATCGCGTGCCGGTAGGCGAATGCCGCCAGCGTCGGCATCTTCGCGATCAGCCGGACGATCTGCTCGTGCCGCTGCTCGGTGTCGGAGATCTCCTTCGCGCCCGGGTAGAAGGTCGACAGCGCCGCGATCGTGCTCACCAGGATGCCCATGGGGTGAGCGTCATGGTGGAACCCGTCGATGAACTTCTTCACGTTCTCGTGCACGAACGTGTGCTTGGTGATCTCATCCGCCCAGGTGGTGGATGCCTCCTTCGTCGGCAACTCCCCGTAGATCAGCAGGTTGGCCACGTCGAGGAACGGGACTCGCCCGGCAAGCTCCTCGATCGGGTAGCCCCGGTAGCGCAGGATGCCCTTCTCCCCGTCGATGAAGGTGATCGCGCTGCGGCAGCTTGCCGTGTTCATGAAGGCTGGATCGTAGGAGAGCAGCCCGAAGTCGTCGTCGGAGGCCTTGATCTGGCGCAGGTCGAGGGCCCTGATCGCCCCGTCGACGATAGGCAGGTCGTAGGCGCGGCCCGTGCGGCTGTCGGTCACATGCAGCACGCCCTGCGGCTGGGAGGTGTTCGTTGCCATGCCCCAAGTTCATCACTCCCGGGCCGACCGGGCTCAGCGGACCCCCATCCGGATCCGGGGCGAGCGGGACGGGTCCAGCCAGCGCAGCAGCGGGAGCAGTTCACCAGGGGGCAGGGTCACGCAGCCTGCCGTCGCGATGCCGATATTCAGGTGCAGGAAGATGGCGCTGCCCAGCCCCGGCGTGCCGGCCGTGTTGTAGCCGATCACCATGCCGTCGTCATAGGCGGAGACGTCCATGGGCTCGGGGCCGCGGCCCGGGCTGGCGTGCCTGCTGTCCACCCACTCGTTGTACCCGGGGCTGGCCGGATCGTCGTCCCAGAAGTCGTAGGGGCGAATTTGCCGGTACCGGAACCGGAAACCAGGGTTCGGGCCGGCGCCGAAGAAAAAAGGAATGCTGAACGATCCCGACGGGGTACGGCCGTCGCCTTCGCGCTTGTCTCCGGGCGGGGCGAACCCGTTCCGGCCGAGCCGTGCCGTCCAGGGCCCGAAGACCCGCTGCCAGCCATGGCCGGCGCGGCGATAGGCGTTCAGCACCGCGTAGGTGTCCCCGTACGAGGCAGCGGTCACCGTGATGAGCTGCCGGACCGTCGGCCGCGTGGCATGGCCTTGCGCGGCCGGGGCGTGGCCGGTGCTGACCACCCGTGGGACGGGGGAAGGGGTGGACCTGCCCCCCGGGGAACCCGCATCCCGGGGCCGGCCGGGGGCCATGCCCTGGCCCGCCCCGCACCCGCAGGCCAGCAGCGCGGCCAGGGCCAGCCCGGCCCAGGCTCGGTGACGAAGGAACGGTGCCTGAGGCCAGCGGGGGGTTCCAGGGGGGTCGTCCCCCCGGGCTGGCAGGGCCCAGGCTCGGTGACGAAGGAACGGTGCCTGAGGCCAGCGGGGGGTTCCAGGGGGGTCGTCCCCCCGGGCTGGCAGGGCCTGGCCGCGGCGGCCAGCGGACCGGGGAAGCCTCACGGTCGCAGGATGCCACACCCGGACGGATTCCGGCCGCTGCGGGCTACTGGGATCCTTGTGCATAGGGTAAGAAATGAGTTACTTAAAGTGACGACCAGGCGACCGTAGCCGCGACGGCCGGCACCCGCCAGGCGGCCGGGCTCTACACAAGCGCTGCTGCCCTGTCCAGCCGGTTCCTCGCGAGGGATCATGCGCTGCGGGCACTCCTGGCCCGGGACAGCAACCTGCTTGCCGCGGAAGGCAGCCGGACTCTGGACGTCGGCCGGGGCTGGGTCAGCGCGGTCCTGGTGCTCGGGCTCATGGTGCCGGTGGTCGGGGTAGCGGTGTTCCTGCGCTGGGTGAGCGGCCCGCTGCACGACACCACCAGCATGGTGCGCAGCCGGGCGCGGGGTGACATGCAGATACGAGTGGTCCCCAGCGGTCCGGCCGACCTGCGGGACCTGGCCCAGTCCATGAACTTCCTGTCAGACGAGACCAACCGGATGCGGGAGGCGGAGGCCGACCGGGACCGGTTGCAGGCTGGCGTGCGCCAGGCCGCGATCCGCATCCGTGAGCACCTGCGCGGCCAGGAGATCCTCACCGAAGCGGTCACCGCGGTCCGCGAGCACCTGCGGGTGGACTGGGTGTACGCCGGGATCGTCAGGGGAGGGCAGCTCACCCTGGAGGGCGTCAACGAGAGCGCCCGGGCCGCCGACGGTGACATGGTCGGCTACCTCCCGCCCGACGCCATCGACTGGCTCCGCGGTATCTACCGGAACCGGTCCAGTCACCGGGTCCAGGACCTGGCCGGGCCGGAGGCGCAGGACATTCCGGTGCAGATCCGCAAGGGGCTGCTCGAACTGGGCGGGGCCTGGAGCACGCAAGGCTGTACGAGGGAGAGGAGCACCTGGTCGCCGAACTGAAGTCGCTCGACGCGGCCAAGACCAGCTTCCTCGCATCCGCCTCCCACGACCTGCGGTCCCCGCTCACCAGCATCATCGGCTACGTCGAGATCCTGGCCGACGGCGACGAGGGCAGATTGCTCCCCACCCAGGCCAGGATGCTGGACGCGGTGGACAGGAACGCACGCAGGCTGATGACCCTGATCGAGAACATGCTCACCACCGCCAAGATCGAGATGGGCGGGTTCACCACCCGGCGGGGCCCTGTGGACCTGGCCGGTCCATCGCGCGCACGATCGTGGCGAACCATCAGGGGGACATCAGCGTGGAATCCGCCGAGGGCGCGGGCACGACCGTGACCGTGCGGATCGCGCTGGCAAAGACGGACGTGCCACCGGCACGGACGGACCGCGCCGGTGGCAGTCTCCCGGGTTGAGCCGGGAACCCCCCGCCCTGATAACGCCCCGCCAGGCGGCATCAGGGCGGGAGCCGGGCGCTTCTAAAGGCCTTCGTTGATCAGCCGGCCGGCCTTTTCGTACTTCTGCGGGTCCCGCTTCTTGTAGTAGAGGGCGGCGCCGATGCCGATCAGCACCACGGCGAGATCGATCGGCCCCAGCCAGTAGGCATAGCTGTAGCTGGACGCACCGAGGAACCCGATGTTGGTGAACAGCAGGTACACGACGAACACCTGGGAGACGAACGCGAGCAGCGGCGCCAGGCGGGTCTTCCACCAGTGCACCTCGTCGCGGTGGTAGCGCTCGTAGTAGATCAGGATCGCCAGCGAGACCAGGGCCTGCACGGACAGGATGATGATCACGCCCATGAGCGCCATCAGCCCGTAGACCTGCACGTAGGCCTGGGAGGTCGGGTCGTTGGTGCCGGTGAAGATGGCGAACAGCGCGATGATGAAGGCGGCGATCAGCGACTGGGTGACCGAGGCGATGTGCGGGCTCTTCCACTTGGGATGGGTCCTGCCGAGTGCCCTTGGCATGAAGCCCTCCCGGCCAAGGGAGTAGAAGTACCGCGCGGTGGTGTTGTGGAACGCCATGCCGCAGGCGAACGACCCGGTGATGATCAGGTAGCTCATGATCGAGGCGACCCAGTGGCCCGCGTACTGTCCGGCGGGGTGGAGGTAGAAGCTGGCCGGGTCGCTCTGGGCCGCGGCGATCGCGGCGTTGGCGTTCGGGTACCCGCCCAGCGGCGCCCACGAGGTAAGCGTGTAGAAGATGCCCAGGCCGATCACCGAGATGTACAGCGCCCGGGGCACGATCCGCTTCGGGTCGCGGGACTCCTCGCCGTAGTTGGGCGCCATCTCGAAGCCGACCCAGGACCAGAACGCGAAGAACAGCCCGATGCCGATCGCCCCGGCGACGATGCCGTGCGAGGCCGGGAAGCTCTTGAACGCGTTCACCGGGTTGATCGCGCTGAAGTTCACGTTGCCGTGGCCGAACAGGAAGATGTCGAAGATGATCAGGATGGCGACCTCGCTGATCAGGCCGATCGCCAGCAGGTTCGCCGAGACACGGACGTCGAAGTAGGCCAGCACCCCGATGAGCGCGATCATGAACAAGGCCAGCCAGGGCCAGCCGACGTTCCACCCGAACTGAGCCAGTTTCAGGTTGAGGAAGTAGGCGAACCCGCCGGCCAGCGATGCCTCGAACACCGAGTACGCCACCAGCGAGCCGAAGCCGGTGCCGATGCCCAGTTCCCGGCCCAGCCCGTGGCTGATGTAGGAGTAGAAGCCGCCCGCGGTGGTCTTCTTCCGCGCCATCGCCACATAGCCGACCGAGAAGATCACCAGCACGATCGTGGCGAACATGAACGCCGCGGGGGCGCCGATGCCCTGCCCGAAGCCCACCACGATCGGCGTGTTGAACATCATGGCCGAGATGGGCGCGGCCCCGGTGACCGTCAGGAAAAGGACGCCGCCGAGACCGACGGCGCCCCTGCGGAGCTTGGCGACATCGCTGCGCTGGGAGACGTCGAAGTCCTCGGGGACTGCGGCGCCGGTCCCGCCAACAGAGGTGTCGGACTGTGCCATGATTCCTCCCCGGAAACGGGGCGCACCCGGGTGGTCCCGGTGCGTTATTGGTTGGGGATGTGCGTTGTGGTACACGTCACAGCGCGGACGGTATCACCTGGTAGAAACCCTGACAAGACATCTGGTTCTGGAAATATGTAGTTAACAAAGACCGGTTGACACTAATCGGTCACATCCGGTATTCGTTTGGTTGAACCAAACGGGCGGGGTGCGAACGTGCCCTTGGGCCGCGGCGCGGATGTGCAGAGTGCCCAGCGGCGCAGGGCGCCCCGCGCCGGACGCGTGCCTGGTTGCTGCAGGCGCGACGGTGCTGTGCCAGAGGCGCGGAGGTGACTGTGGCCGAGGAACTCATCGCCTTCGCCTCCAAGGGCGACATGCTCGCCAAGTCCAAGGAGTTCTGGAACCCGTCCAAGACGCAGTTCTGGGTGGACTCGGGCGTCCCGCTGGTCATCGACCGGCGCGAGGGCTACTTCATCTACGACGTCGAGGGCAAGCGCCTGATCGACACCCACCTCAACGGCGGCACCTACAACCTGGGCCACCGCAACCCCGAGGTGGTGGCCGCCGTCACCGCCGCCATGCAGCACTTCGACATCGGCAACCACCA
>Ga0070710_10000281_pt1 | contig 24081 bp, 18 predicted proteins | sample LARL52metaG_FD_65454 | JGI IMG/M metagenome (GOLD analysis project Ga0070710, IMG submission 65454) | Corn, switchgrass and miscanthus rhizosphere microbial communities from Kellogg Biological Station, Michigan, USA - LAR L5-2 metaG | ecosystem: Host-associated > Plants > Roots > Rhizosphere ...
CCATGTCAGCACCCAAAAGTGACACTGCAGACCGTGGTGCTTAGTTGGGCGCACCGCTATTTCTTTAATTCCTTCACAATCTCTCTTGCGGCATTCGCTCCCGATCCTCCAGTCAAACCCGCGCCGGGATGCGTGCCGCTGCCGCAAAGATATAGCCTGTCGATCGGCGTGCGGTAGCGCGCCCAGTCCAGCAGCGGCCGCATAGTGAAGAACTGATCAAGAGCAAGGTCACCGTGGAATATCTGCCCGCCGGTCATTCCGTAGACTTCTTCGAGATCGAGCGGCGTGATGATCTGGTGCGTCAGAATAATCTCGGGCAAGTTCGGCGAATATTGTGCCAGGGTCTGCACCACCGTCTGACCGAGCGCTTTGCGCTGCTCTTCCCAATCGCCTTTTAGTTTATAAGGTGCGTACTGCATGTAGATCGACATCACATGCTTGCCTTCGGGCGCGAGCGTGGGATCGGTCAGCGATGGTATTGCAGCTTCGAGATAAGGATGCGGCGAAAAATTCCCGTACTTCGAGGAATCGAAAGCCCGCTCCAGGTAGTCGATCTCGTGGCCAATGTGGATGCGGCCTTTGAGCGCGGCCCCGTCGCCATTCTTCAAAGCAGCGAAGGTTGGCAGGCCAGAGAGCGCGAGGTTGACTTTCGCAACCGTGCCGTTGCCCCGGTAGTGCTGCAGTTTCTGCACAAAGTCCGGGGAAAGATGCGTGGGATCGGTGAGCTTGAGCAGCGTGCGCTTCGGGTCGGCGTTGGAGATGACCGCCTTGGCGTTGATTTCTTCTCCAGTGCCGAGCAGTACGCCCGTGGCTGCGCCGTCCTTCACGCGAATCTCGATGACATCGGCGGAGGTACGAATTTCAACGCCCGCGGCCTGCGCTGCGGACGCCATCGCCTGCGTAACAGCACCCATGCCTCCAGCGGCGAAGAACGCCGAGCCCGCGGGATGAGAGTCGCCAGCGGCGCGGATGAGCAACTGCAGGGCGCTGCCTGCCGACCATGGCCCGAGAAAAGTTCCGAAAATTCCGCGCGCAGCAATTACGGCGCGCAGCAATTCCGTTTCGAAATATTCCGCCACGAGATCGGCAACGGCCATCGGCCCCCAGCGCAAGACGCGATACATATCCCGCTTGCCCAGATTGCGCAGGGCGCGGCCAGTTTTCAACATGCTCCAAAGATCACCACTGCTGGGATGATCGATATCGGGAGGCGTGGTGGCCAGCGCTTCCGCGATTACTTTGCTGATCTTCCCAAGCGATTTCTCGAACTCGGGATATTTCGCCGCGTCCTTCTGTGAAAATGCCGCAATCGACTGCGCCGATTTGTTTTCGTCCTGGTAAAGCGAAAGCGCGCGCCCATCGGGTGAGAGCGCGGTGACGCAGGCATCAGGCGTGATGAATTTCAGTCCATGTTTCGCAAGCTGCATGTCGCGGACGATGTCGGGACGAATCGGTCCTGCGCTGTGGGAAAGAGTCGAAATGCGAAAACCGGGATGAAATTCATCGGTGACGGCGCCGCCGCCCACTTGCGCGCGGCGTTCGAGCACTAGCGGCTTGTATCCCGCTTTGGCCAGGTAGAATGCGGTGACCAGGCCATTATGGCCGCCACCGATGATCACTATGTCGCGCTGGTCAGATTTGTTCGCGGGCATTAGGCAGCTCCCTTATTGTCTTTCAGCATTTCGAGAGCTGCGAGACGTCCCGGGGCACCCATGATGCCACCGCCGGGATGGGTAGCCGAACCGCACATGTATAAATTCTGAATCGGCGTGCGGAAGCGCGCGTAACCCGGCGCGGGACGCAGGAAGAAGAGCTGTTCCAAAGACAGTTCGCCTTGAAAGATATTTCCCTCGCTCAGGCCCCATTCGCGCTCCAGATCGAGCGGCGTGATCACTTGCCGGTGCAGGATGATGTCTTTAATGTTAGGCGCATACTCGGCGATGGTGTTTACGACGGTGTCGCCAAAGGCCTCTTTCTGTTCGTCCCAGTTCAATCCGGGGCGCAGCTTATAAGGCGCGTACTGCACAAAGCAGGACAGTACGTGCTTGCCCGGCGGCGCAACCGACGGGTCAGTGAGCGAGGGAATGACCATGTCGATATAAGGCCGTCGCGAGAAGTTGCCGTACTTGGCGTCGTCGTAAGCGCGCTCCATGTACTCGACCGAGGGAGAGATCGACATCGCTCCTCGCAGGTGCGGACCCACTCCCGGCATGCACTTGAAGTTCGGCAGACCATCCAGCGCCATGTTCACTTTTCCGGAAGATCCGCGGTACTTGAAGCGGTTGATGTCTTCCAGGAAGTCGGCGGGGAGTTGATCGGCGTCGATGAATTTGTTGAACGTGAGGCGCGGATCAACGCTGGAAGAAACTGTGTCGGCATAGATCTCGTCACCGTTCGTGAGCACAACGCCTTTGGCTTTGCTATCTTTGACGATGATTTTCGCGATGGCGGCCTGCGTGCGAATCTCGACACCGGCTTCCCGCGCCGCATCTCCGATGGCGTTGGAGATTGCGCCGGTGCCGCCACGCGCGAATCCCCAGGCGCGGAATGCGCCGTCAATTTCTCCCATGTAGTGGTGGAGCAGGACGTAGGCGGTTCCCGGCGAACGTACGCCAAGAAACGTGCCGATAATTCCTGACGCCGACATCGTTGCTTTCAGCACGTCGGTCTCGAACCACTGATCGAGAAAATCAATGGCGGACATCGTCATGAGCTGGACCTGGTTGTACTTGTCGTAGCTCGACATGCCCTGAAAGCGCTTGCCGATAAACAGCAGCTTCATCAGTTCGCGAGGGTTCAGCGTGTTCGGGTCGGGCGGAACCATGCTGAGAATTGGTTTCACAAAGCGGCACATGGCCTGCATGGCTTTGCCGAACTCGTCGTAGGCTTCGGCGTCGACGCGCGAGTGGCGGGCAATCTCGCGGTGAGTCTTGCCATGGTCGTTCACGCGCCACAAATAATCGCCGTTCGGCATCGGCGTGAAAGTGCCGTCAAGGGGAAGAATTTCCAGGCCGTGGCGCGGGAGGTCGAGGTCGCGAATAATCTCCGGCCGCAGCAGCGACACCACGTAAGAACAGACAGAAAACTTGAAGCCGGGAAAGACTTCCTCAGTGCAGGCTGCTCCGCTGAGAATGTGGCGGCGTTCGAGCACCAGAACTTTCTTTCCGGCGCGCGCCAGATAGGCCGCGTTGACCAGGCCGTTGTGGCCTCCGCCGATTACGATTACGTCGTATGAATTCGCCATAAGGTCTTTGCCTTTAGCTGGTAGCTTGCTGGTTGAGAGTGGGGACGGAGAATATTAGCGCAGTTTTGGGGGATGCGTATCAGAGGCCGCTGGGAAGGACGCTCCAGCTGCGAAGGACATTCGACAAGATTGGCTTGAGTGAGCGCATGGCTGGAGTCGAATGGTCATTCTATCGGGAATGGGCGAGTCTGTCTGCAAGATTAGTCACCACGGCTGCGTCATCCCGAAGGCCCGCGTTTTCACCAGCGGGCCTAGGGATCTCCCGCTGATCTGCTGCCGGCTCGGGCCTGTATTCATTGCCCCAATCCTTCGCCAAGTCCTCCCAACGCGGATTCATCGATTCGATGAGCTTGATCTTCTTGCTCCGTCGCCAGCCTTTGATTTCCTTTTCGCGGGAAATAGCGGCATCGGGATAGAAGAATCGTTCGTAATAAACGAGGCGGGTCAGGTTGTATCGGCTGGTGAATCCGAGGATGAGTTTTTGCTTGTGCTGCCAGACGCGGTGCGGAAGATTGCCCGTGATGCCGGTATAGAGGACGGCCGATTTGGGGCTATTGGTCATGATGTAGACGAAAAATTGCTTGGGAGGGCGCATCGTTTTTGTTTAGCACAGCAGGGTTGGTGCCGTCTGTGACGCGTGGACATAGAGCCGATTTAAGGAGATCCCTCGCCCCGCTGAAGAACGCGGGGCTTCGGGATGACGCCTTTGATGAGGGGTCTGACGTATAATCTGCCTTCGACCTAAATCGCTTCGAGGCCACCACTTTGCCCATTGGAACCGCGTTTCACGAGAGAACATTTCCGCTTTGCCACAGCTTGAATTACCGCGAGTGGTCGGGATACTACACCGTCAGCGTGTATGAGGTGCATCACGAGCACGAATACAACGCCATCCGCAATGCGGCGGCGCTGATTGATATCTCTCCGCTCTACAAGTATTTGATCACCGGGAAAGACGCGACCCGACTGGTGAACCGCGTGATCACGCGCGACATCAACAAGGTAAAAGTGGGGCAGGTAATTTATTGCTGCTGGTGCGATGAAGAAGGCAAGGTCATCGACGACGGAACGATTTCGCGGCTGGAAGAAAATGTTTATCGCTGGACGGCCGCCGACCCCAGCCTGCGCTGGTTCCGGCAGAACGGCCTGAACATGGATGTGCAGGTCGAAGATATTTCCGAAAAAGTCGCGGCCCTCGCGTTGCAGGGGCCGACCTCAGCGAGTTTGCTGAAGTCCGTGGCGGAAGCCGACATTGCGAACCTGAAATACTTCCGCGTAACACGCGGCAAGATCGCGGGCGTGCCCGTTGATATCTCGCGCACCGGCTACACCGGCGATCTGGGATATGAGATCTGGATCCCATGGAACGACGCGGTGAAAGTGTGGGATGCCATCAACGAAAAGGGCAAGCAGTTCGATCTGCACGCGGCAGGCATGCTGGCGCTGGACGTCGCGCGCGTGGAGGCAGGGTTATTGCTAATCGAAGTTGACTACAGCAGTTCGAAGAAAGCGCTGATTCCGTCACAGAAGTTTTCTCCCTACGAGCTGGGCTTCGCCAAGATGGTGCATCTGGGAAAAGAAAATTTCATCGGCAAACGGGCCCTCGCACAAGACGCGAAGAATGGTGTAGCGCGGCAGTTTGTCGGCGTCGAAGTGGACTGGACGGACGTGGAGGCGCTCTACGAGCGTTACAGCCTTACTCCGGCCGCCCCCAGCCAGGCTTCGCGCGTGGCGGTGCCTTTGTATGCCGGCGACAAACAAGTCGGCAAGGCGACAACCACCAGTTGGTCGCCGATCCTGAAAAAGATGATCGGACTGGCCAGCGTCGACACCGAGCATTCCAAGCTGGGGACGCAGTTGCAGATGGAAATCACGATCGAAGCGATCCGGCTGAAGACGAATGTGAAGATTGTTCCGATGCCGTTCTTCAATCCTGCGCGGAAGACTGCGACACCGGTTTAGAGGGTAAGGCTTGTTCAACCACGCAGGGCACTAAGGTTCACGAAGGAAACCGTTCAGCGCGGGATGTAATCATTCAGCAGCGGGCTGACTGAGGATGCAAACGGCAGAATGCGCTGCTGTGCGGCATCCGGTGTTTCGCCAGGAAACATATCCGTCGTGACGCGGACCAGAGCGCCGTCGCTGCGGTTCATGCGAATCGAGTCCGCCACCAGATAATACTTGGCCCAGTATTCGCTGGCCACGCCGCGGTCGTGGGCCCAATACCAATACAGCACCAACTTTCGCGCGCCTGCTTTGGCGATCACGTAGCGGTTGGCAGGGAACGGGCCGTGACCCGGCAGCGAAAGCGTGACTCGGCTGTTTTCTTCGGGATTCCATCCCGCCCCGGGCAAACAGTGCTGCGGGGAGTGGATCGTATCCCCGGTGCTTTGGCTGGGAAAGTATGCGAGGAACAGATCGATCGCCGGAACTTTTTCGGACTGATTCCTGTAGACACGCTCCATAAAGTCGCCGGAGCCGAGTACCGCAAGAGTATTTTGGTCGAGTTCAATCTCCACGCTGTCCCAGGCTCCGAGCTGTGCGGGAAAAGAGGAAAGCGGCGCACGGTTGGCGATGACCTCGTTGCGCCCGCGCGCCTGCAATAGCAGCGCGGTAAGAGCAATCAAGCCTGCCGCGATAACGAATCGCAAAATTCCGGATGACTTCATGACTCCTCCGCCTCCTCGGGCCAGAACACGCGCACGACGCGATGCAGCAGATAAAGCATGACCAGGGAAACCACAAAAATCAGCCATCCAGAAAATTCGTGAAAAAATCCCTCAGCCTTTTCCGGATCCCAGTATTGGACGAGCAAGCCGGTCCCGACGATGCGGAAACTGTTGGCGGCAACCGCGATCGGAATCGACGCGACAGCCAGCAGCACGCGGGCTCCCGTCCGCCGTTCCATGAGATACCCATAAATCACAGCAAGCGTAGTCAAAGACATCAGCGAGCGGATTCCGCTGCAGGCTTCGGCTACTTCCAAAGCCATGGCGGGAAGGATGATGACGTTGCCTTCTCGCAACACAGGCACTCCCATCCAGGGCAGCGTAGTGCTCGCCACTTTCGAGGCCAGTAACTGCAAAGGGAATGTGATCTGGTTGAAGACAATGGCTGGAATGGGAATCATCAGAAGCAGGAAAGCCAAGGGAAAAAGCAGGGCGCGAAAGAAATTCCATCCAAGAAAAAGCACCACCAAACCAGTCAGCACGATCAGGAGGGACAAACGGGAAAGAAAAAGTTCAGCCCCCATCTGACCGACGATCAGCACGCACATTCCGAGTACCAGGAACGACAAGCCCCACCACGAGGGCCGAGGACTCAGCGCGCTAAGCCGGCCTCGCTCCTGCCAGATCACGAATGCAGAGAATAATGGTACAAAAAAACCGTGAGAATAATTTGGATCGTTCCACCATTGCCCGATCAAGTGGACCAGCGTGGGCATGTACAGCCAGAGCAAGAGGGCAGCAATAACAACTGCTTTCCGCCAGGAGGGCCGGGCCAGGTCGGCGGCAGATACTCTCGCAATTGGTCGCTCGGATTGCAGGACTTGGCTCACTCGGAGTCGGCTCTACTACCGGGGGATAACCCAGCATATGCGAAGTCGAGTAGTACTCGCAATCAAAAGCCAGGGCTCCCGTAATCATTTTGCACTGCCCACTCCCGAGGGCGATTTGGTGCCGTTTCCTCCACCTCCTAGAAGGGAAAGGCGTTGGGACTTATTGCCAATTGAAGAAGTCGAGAGGGAAAACTGGTTACTCTCGATTGGGCAAATGTTTTCCTTTTTGTGCGGAAAAGTGTAGGTTAGCGACAGTAGGTTCTTCTCCCCCCAGGGCCGGGTTCTGGCTTGTATATTTGTGAAAACATGGCGGTAAGCTTGGAATGCAAGATTAACCCGCCAGATTCCCGTATGGAATCGCCCGTGCTATTTAACGATGCGGTGGTCGAGCACAGTTTGCTTTGGTTCGCTCGACAAAAAAAGGAATCTTGATGGAACCCCAGATCCGGCGAGGAATGGAGAACGAGCGCACCGCTTCGCTTCGCGAGTCGATGCGAGTCGACTTCATAGAGGGCGCCAGTCCCAGCATGCGAAGCGTGGAAGCCATCATGCGGGAGGTAGCGCAAAGCGAAGTTCCGGTGCTCCTCCTGGCCGAGCCAGGGGTAGGGAAGAAGGCGACGGCGCGCCGGGTTCACGACCTTTCCCGGCACGGCAGGCAAGCCTTCCGAGTGGTCTCCTGCGCCCATTTCGGATCCCAAAATCTTGATGGTTCAGCAGAACCGGCGGGGTTAATGGGTGCGGGCACGGTTTTTCTGGAAGAATTGGCTGAGTTGAGCGCGGAGGGTCAGGCGTGGCTGCTTCGGAGCTTGACCCGGGAGAATGGCGACGGGAATGGAACTCGCCCCCACGGTCTGGGTCGCCTGATTTGCGGCAGCGCCCACGACCTGGAAGCGGAAGTAAAGACGGGGAATCTTCGCGAGGATTTGTATTACCGGATTAGTGGAGTGTGCTTGAGGTTGCCTCCATTGCGCCAGCGCCGCGAGGATATTCCGGTGCTGATGGAACATTTTCTGCGGAAATATTCTCGCGATTTTCAACGGGCGGTGCCAGCCTTAAGCGAAGAAACACACCGCTTGTTTCAGGAGTATTCGTGGCCCGGCAATGTCAGGGAACTGGAAAATGCCGCCAAGGCAATTGTCGCCCTGGGCGATGAAACTGTCGCCATGGGTGGATTGCGCGCCATGCTGCTGCGGCCCGATCCTGGGGCCAACGGAGGCCGGGTTTCTCTGAAGCAGGCATCCCGGGCGGCCTCGCGCGAAGCAGAGAAAGAAATTATCTTGCGCGCCTTGAGCCGCACCCGCTGGAACCGGCGCCGCGCCGCGCAGGAGTTGCAGATCAGCTATAAAGCCTTGCTGTACAAGCTTAAACAAATGGGATGTTCGGAATACGGAGCCACCTAGTTACACAGGAGAGTGCATGAAGAGAGCGACCAACCTGGCATGCTTGCTGATGTTGGGAACCATGGCCATCGGCATGTGGGCGCAGGACGCCGCCGAGCCGGTCCCCGCCAAGGCTCCAGTATCCGCCCCGCCCGATGCCCAATCCGGCGGAACCAACGTTCCCGCTGATTACATCATCGGCGCGGACGATACGTTGCATGTCACGGTGTGGAAAGAACCGGACATGAGCGTCACTCTGCCGGTTCGCCCCGACGGCAAGATTTCGATACCCCTGCTCGACGATGTTCAGGCGGCGGGCATGACCCCCATGCAACTGGCCACTTCGATTAAGGATAAGCTCAAAAAATACATTTCGGATCCGCGTGTGACGGTGGTGGTGACGGCGATGACCAGCCAGCGGATTTACGTGCTGGGGGAAGTGGTGCACAGCGGTCCTATGCCGCTGCTGCCCCATATGACCGTACTGCAAGCCTTATCCACCGCGGGATTTACGCAATTTGCCAATCTGAAAGGAATTTACCTGCTGCGAGTGCAGGAAGGTGGTCAGCAGACGAAATTGCCGTTTAATTATAAAGAGGCAATCAAGGGACGAGGCACGCAACAGAATATTGTTCTTAAACCCGGAGATACCATCGTTGTTCCGTAGGCTTGGTAAATGAAGATTGGAAGAGGAATACGGATGAATAAAGGCCAAATCATTTTGACCCTAACGCTGACCCTGTGTGCGGTCAGCGCGGCCTGGGCGCAGGGCGATGAACCGCCTGCGCCTTCTCCAGTGCCCGCCTTCGGGCAGGAAAATCCTGCCCCGACGGTGAGCGAGAACCCGCCCATTTCCGCCATCGACCAACCCGGGCTGGAACCGCATGCGGCACCCGAGAGTTTCCTGTTGCCCGGGCTGCATTTCAGCGAGTCAGTGGATTCCAACGTGGGCAATACGCTAGGCGGGTCGTCAACCAAATCTGTCACCAGGGGTCTGGGTAGCCTGACCTTGCAGAGACTCTGGCGAAACTATGCGGTGGCGATGGATTACATCGGCGGTGTTAGCTATTACGACGCGAAAGGCATCGGGCTGCAGCAACTCCACGAATTCGACATCGACAACAGGATCAACTGGAAGCGCGGACAGTTAGCCATCCGCGACTCCTTCAGTTACCTCCCCGAGGGCAATTTCGGTTTCCAGGCCTATGGCGGTAGCGGTGCGTACAATTCAAGCCTTTCCAGTTTGGGATCAGGCATGCTGGGAGCCGGCGCATTCGGCGGCCAGACCAGCTCTTTCAATAGTGGGCCCGGAGTTTCCGTGGGCCAAGTGCCCCGTATCACCAACTCGGCGTTGGCAGACATCGTGGAGAACCTGAGTCCGAAATCGTCGGTGACCCTCTCGGCGGGGTACGGGTTTGTACATTTCTACGGAAATCTCACCTCTCTGACGGGCGCGCCAGCCAACATTTCCTTCATTGGCAGCAAGGAAGAAACGGCGCAGGTCGGATATGACCACACCCTTAATCCCAAGGATCAGATCGCGCTGACCTATGGCTACCAGGGTTTTGACTTCTCTACCGTCGGCACGGCATTTCACTCTCACGTTTTGCAGGCGATGTACGGGCACCGTATTTCCGGGCGCATGGATTTTACCCTCTCAGGCGGACCCCAGTTTACCCATCTCAGTAGTGTTGCGTACCTGTGTACTTATTTAGGTCTTCCGGTGCAGATTCTTCCGAATGACTGCCCAAATATTGGAGGAACTTTGGTGGGAGTGCCTCAGGCCGCAAACCACATCGGGGTGGCTGGCCGGGCTTCGTTCCGCTACAGATTTCCCAAAACCACCGTCTCGATGAGCTATAGCCGTTTCAACACTGGAGGCTCCGGACTTTTTGCGGGCTCGCGCAGCGATACCGCGGAGGCGGGCGCGCAGCGGCCATTAAGCCGCATCTGGGATATCTTGGGCGACGTCGGCTACTCGCGGAACGCCCGGCTACAGGCAGGCGGGTCGACTGTCAATGCAAACAATTTTTCCTACGCCTACGCCGGGGTGGCTCTTCATCGGCAGTTTGGGCGCAATTTTCGCGGGTTCATAAGCTATCAGTTCAACCACATGGCGTTCGATACTGCATGTCCGGTGCCGGCGAATTTATTGGCTTCTAACGGAACTGTGGGATGCACCAACAAATCTGTGCGGCAGGTAGGCTCGATAGGACTGGATTGGACTCCCCGGCCAATCCGGCTGGATTAATTTTGAGGCTGGCCCTTAAGGGCTGGCGGAACGGTACTGAACATTATGGAAAACCGTGAACTGACCATGGACGACTATCTGGCGATGTTTCGCCGCCGGATCAAGGTAATTCTGATACCGGCGTTGTTGGCGCCGCTGGCGGGATTCCTGGTCTCGTATGTGTTCTCCCCAAAATATACATCCCAATCGCTGGTTCTGGTGGAGGCACCGAAGATTCCGGACGTGGTGGTGCAGCAGGTATTCACCCAGGATCTCACGCAGCACATTGCCACGATCGAGCAGCAAGTGCTGAGCCCGAGCCGGCTGCGGCCCATGGTGGATCGGTGGGGGCTCACCAAAGGCGGCGAAAACGTCGATGATGTGATGGACAATATCCGGCTCAATATGACGATCCAGCCTGTTATTACGGATCTTTCGCAGTTCGGCGGCAAGAAAAGGCCCGGCCAGAGTAGCCCTGTGCCAGGTTTCAACGTGAATTACACCGCGTCCAGTGCCCGCGAAGCCCAGCAGATTTGCACCGATTTGACTTCGATGCTCCTGGAAGAAGATCTCAAATCCCGGCAGGATGCTACCCAGGGAACGACCACGTTTCTCACCAAGCAGGTGGAAGACGCCAAGCAGAATCTTGACGATCTTGATAAGAGGCTGGCGGCCTTCAAGAACCAGCATATGGGGCAGCTTCCCGGCGATGAAGACAACAACATGAAGATTCTCATGGGACTAAATTCGCAACTCGACGCGAACACCCAGAGTCTCAACCGGGCAACGCAAGACAAGGCCTATACCGAGTCGATGCTGGCGCAGCAACTGGCAGCCTGGAAATCGTCGCAGTCCGCCAGCAATCCCCAGACTCTTCAAACTCAGCTCTCGCAACTGCAGGCGCAACTCATCGATTTGCAAAGCCGGTATACCGACGATCATCCCGACGTGATCAAGACCAGGAGCGACATCGCGGAAGTGAAGAAGCAACTGGCGGCGATCAATGACACTTCCTCAAAAGCCACCGATCCCGGCAGCGATAAAGGGTCCGGCTCCGAGCCGCCCGAGATTCGCCAGCTGCGGTTGCAGATTCATCAGTATCAAGACATGATTTCGCAGACCACGCGCGATCAGAAAAAGCTTCAGCAGGAAATCTCCGTGTACCAGAGTCGGGTGGCATCGAGCCCTGGGGTTGAGCAGGAGTACAAGGCGCTGGCTCGGGACTATGAGAACGCGCAGAAGGTTTACCAGGACGACTTGGCCAAACAAAGCACCTCGAAAATGGCGACCCAGGCTCAGCAGCAGCAGCAAGGCGAACAGATGGCGTTGCTTAATCCCGCCAACCTTCCTGATTCGCCGAGCTTTCCCAACCGCCTGCTGTTTGCCGGTGGAGGATTGGGCGCCGGGCTGGTTTTGGGATTGGGTCTGACCCTGTGGCTCGAACTGCGCGACAAGAGTATTCGCACTGAGGCGGACGCTGAAGCCGCCCTGGGTCTGCCGCTTCTGGTTTCGGTTCCCTGGGTGGTGGAGGCGGCGGTGGCAAATGGCAATGGCAGGCGCCGTTTCTGGAGCCGCAAAACAGAGCCTGAAGAAAAGCCCGAAACAGCCAGGTACTAAACAGGAAATCTTAGGCAAAGACCATGTACAAAGATTTTTACGGCCTTCGGGCGAATCCGTTTAACGTCAATCCCGATCCGCGTTATTTATTCCTGACGCGGCACACCGAGGAGGCGCTGGCATGCCTGACCTACGGCATCCAGAGCCGCAAAGGATTTGTGCTGCTCACCGGGGAAGTGGGAACCGGAAAGACCACGCTCATCAACAAACTCTTGGAATGGTTGCGCCTGCAGCAGGTGGCGACCGCCTTCATCTTCAATTCCCGCCTGAACACGCCGCAGTTTCTCGATTACATGATGGCCGACTTTGGCATCCCATGCGACTCCAAAGCCAAAAGCCAGATTCTGCTGCGGCTCTACAACTGGCTGCTCGATCGTTACCGCGCCGGCGAGACCGCGGTGCTCATCGTGGATGAGGCGCAGAACCTGAGCGATGAAGTTCTCGAAGAGATCCGCATGCTGACCAATCTGGAGACGTTCACCGAGAAGCTGCTCCAGATCGTACTGGTTGGCCAGCCCGAACTGGAGCAGAAGCTGAAGCAGCCGCAACTGCGGCAGCTGCGGCAAAGGCTCACACTGCGCGCCAAGACGCATCCCCTCACCCAGGAAGAGACCAAAGCCTACGTCCAGCAGCGCCTGCGGATCGCAGGTTCCAACGGCCATGAGATTTTCGAGCCCGATTCCCTGGTTGCGATTCACCGTTATGCCAATGGCATTCCGCGCGTCATCAACCTGCTTTGCGAGCACTGCCTGGTGAGTGCGTTTGTCGATCAACAGAAGTTGATCGCTCCGGCTGTGGTGGAAGGCGTGGCACGGGATTTTGATCTGGGCGATAGCATCGCGGCAGGGGTGATGACGGCGCCACCCCCCTCGCCGGGTCCTGAGAAATTTGACTTGGTAGAAGCTCTACGGTCGCTCGCGACATTGGCCGACCGCTTGCGCGAAGAAGAGAAGGACCTCCCCAAGGAAGGGAAACTATGAGCAGAATTCACGAAGCGTTGAAGAAAGCGGAACAGGAACGAGCGACGTCACAGGGCAGTTTGGCGCAGGGAGCTGCGGCGCCGCCCAGTTTTGTGACGCCGGAGGAATCCGCACCGCCGGCGAGGATACAAGAGGAATCTCCGGTAACCGTGGCAGCCGGAGTGCCGGCCGGGGGCATTCCACTCACCTCCGCCATGCCAACCTTCGCCAGTCCCTTCAGCCTCGACGCTCTGCTGGCGCGCTGCCCCCAGTTGCAGTGGGAGCCCGATCAGAAGACGATGCTGTTCTTCAACGGCGACGATAATCGGCGTGGAACGGAAGAATTCCGCACTCTACGCTCCCGCCTGTATCACACGCGCGAAAAGATGACACTGAAGAAGTTATTAGTCACCAGCGCATTGCCCAAAGAGGGTAAATCTTTCACTGCGGCAAACCTGGCGCAAGTACTGGTGCGGCAGCATGGACGCCGAGTCCTCCTCATTGACGCCGATCTGCGCGGCCCACGCCTCCACCTGATGCTCGGTACTTCTTCATCTCCGGGCCTTTCCGACTACCTCCAGGGCAAAAGCGACGAATTTTCGATCATGCAGCGCGGGCCCATGGAGAATCTATTTCTGATTCCCAGCGGTGACGAAATCTCCGATCCCGCCGAACTGGTGGCCAATGGGCGGCTGAAGTTCTTACTGCAGCGAGTGGAAACTTTGTTCGACTGGATCATCATCGACTCCCCGCCCGCGGTCCCGGTTTCCGACGCCAGCGTGCTGGCGAAGACCTGCGACGGCGTGCTGATGGTCGTGCGCTCGAATTCGACGCCAACCGACATGGCCCGCCGGGCGCGGGAGGAATTTCCAGACCAAGCTCTGGTGGGGGTCGTGCTGAACGGCACCGACAGTGATTCCATTCCTTATTCGCGTTACTACTACGCGGCATATGGTAAGAACGTGGCCGACTCCAAAGTCCTGGGGAAATAGGAAAACGTGATCCGGCTGTTCAAAGTTTATTATCCCCTGCGCACACTAGTTCTCCTGGTGGGCGAAGCCATGATCGTTTGGCTTTCGTTTGTCTTGGGAACTATGTTGCAGAACCGCGAGGACAGCTGGCTTCTGCTCAATGTGGAAAACGGTTATGTGAAGATTCTCGCAGTTACCGCCATTGTGCTGCTTTTTTCTCATTGGTTCGATCTCTACGATTCCTCCAACCTGGGTGCGAAATGGGATCAGATATTTCGCGTCTTGCTGGTGCTGGGTTTTGTGGCGCTGGCACTCTCGGCGGTCGGCTTCCTCTATCCGAGTATTCTGCCGGGCAATGGTTCGGCGCTGGCTGGACTCATTATTCTTACTTTCGCTCTACTGGGCTGGCGGAGCGCTTATTTCTGGATGGTGAAACAGCCCTTCCTGCGCGAGCGGGTCTATGTCCTGGGCACCGGGGAACGCGCCCTGCGCCTGGTCACGGGTTTGCGCGAGCGCTCCACGTTAGGCATTGACGTTGTCGGTTGGACCGGAGACGTTGAAGGCGAACTAAACCGCGACACGGTCGCCTCGCACCTGATGGGTCTGGCAAAAGGTGAGGGCGTGCATCGCGTTATCGTCGCTATGCCCAACCGCCGCGGTACGCTTCCGGTGGAGGAACTGCTGGACCTTCGCCTGGGTGGCGTCAAGGTGGAAGAGGCCACCTCTTGGCTGGAAAAGATTACGGGGAGAATCGAAGTCGAGCAACTGTATCCGAGTTGGTTGATTTTCGCGGAAGGATTTCGCTTCAGCTTCATGTTCCGGCTGATCCGCCGGGCGATGAATTTTTCCGTGGCGCTGGTCGGATTGGTAGTCTCATTGCCCCTGCTTCCCTTCATCGTGTTGGCCGTGAGGTTGGATTCCTCGGGTCCCGTCCTGTACCGGCAGCAGCGTGTGGGGCGGCGAGGCGAGATCTTTTATTGTTACAAGTTTCGCACCATGCGGGTGGATGCGGAGGCGGATACCGGAGCGACTTGGTCCTCTGACGATGATCCGCGTATTACCCGTGTCGGCAAATTCCTGCGCTCCGCTCGCTTCGATGAGATTCCTCAATTGTGGTGCGTGCTGAGAGGTGACATGCACTTCGTCGGCCCTCGCCCCGAGCGTCCGGAATTCGTCGAGTGGCTGAGCAAAGAAATCCCCTATTACGGCGTGCGCCACGTGGTGCGGCCGGGAATTACCGGCTGGGCTCAGGTCCAGTACAAGTACGGCAACACTTTGGCCGACGCTCGCGAGAAACTCCAGTATGACTTGTTTTATATCAAGAACGCCTCCCTCGGTTTGGACCTGGTCATAATGTTTCAGACCATCAAAATTGTGCTGCTGGGGCGGGGGGCGCAATGAGGCTGGTCTTCTGGGCCTCGTTTTTTTTGATTGCCTATACCTACATTGGCTATATGGGCTGGTTATGGCTGCGAGCCCGCCTTCGGCCCTGGCCAGTCCTGCGCTCGCAGCAGGAGCCTAGCGTATCCGTCGTGATGGTGGTGCGCAACGAAGAGCGCTGGCTCGAAAGCAAGATGCAAAATCTGCTGGAACTGGATTATCCGCCGTCTCTCTGTCAGATTGTCGTCGTCTCAGACGGATCGACGGACCGCACCGACGCCATTCTCCGCAACCAAGCCGAAAATCCGAGAGTACAGGTGCTGATGAACCAGTTGTCCCGTGGCAAAGCCTGTGGATTGAACGACGCGATTTCTGTGGCGGCTGGGGACGTGATTGTGCTGACCGATGCGCGCCAGATGATTGAGCCGGGTGCGGTTCGCCTGCTGGTGGAAAGCTTCACCGACCCGCAAGTAGGTTGCGTGAGCGGCGCTCTGATGCTGGGTGATCCGCGATCGGGTGAGGCTGGCAAGGGCATGGGGCTGTACTGGAAAATCGAAAAGAAAATCCGGGAACTGGAGTCGGAGGCGGGTTCGGTCGTGGGCGCAACCGGTGCGCTCTATGCCGTGCGCCGGGAACTGCTGGTTCCCGTGCCGGAAGGCACCATCCTGGATGACGTCTACATTCCAATGCACGTAGTGCGGCAGGGAAAGCGTGTGATTTTCGAGCCCGGGGCGCGCGCCTGGGATGACCCGGATCTTGGAGCAGAGCGCGAGTTTGCCCGCAAAGTTCGGACGCTCAGCGGTAATTACCAGCTCGTGCAGATGGCGCCATGGTTGTTGACGAGTGAGAACGCGGTCCGCTTCGAATTTATGAGCCATAAGTTGCTCAGGCTTGCAGTGCCATTTGCTTTGGCGGCACTATTGGTTGCGTCGATGGTGCTTTCCGGCCCAATCTACCGAAGCGCGCTGGTGTTGCAGGCGGCCTTCTACAGCTTGAGCTTGCTGGCGGGCTTGCGGCTGAGTCGCGGACCATTAGCGCGCTTGTCGGATGCCGCGCTCACGTTTGTGTTGCTGAACGGCGCCGCTGCCGTGGCTTTCGTGAACTTCGTAACCGGGCGAAAGGCAGTCTGGATTCGCTAGATTCGGAAAACCGCGGATCGGGACCTTTGAGGTTTAGCGCAGAACCAAGTTTGAGAATGATGGAGATGGAGTTGGTTTGCTAACACAAGATCGAAAGATCGCAACGCGTTCGGTTGAGTTGCCGAGAGCGGCTCCGCCCTTGAGTGGAGCCTTCTTTTGGCTGAGCGCGTTCTACATTGTCTACTGTGCCCGGCCGGAGGATTGGATCCCGGTCCTGGGGTACCTCCCGCTGGCCAAGATTACAGGCGTTTTCGCGCTCCTGGGATTGCTGAGTACTCTCGGCAGGTCGCAGCGTAAATTTGTCGATCTCCCGCGAGAGTCCAACTATTTGCTGGCTATGACCGTCATATTGTTCATGTCAGCAGTGTTTTCGCCGGTCTGGAAGGGCGGCGCGCTGAACAACACGCTCGATTTTGCCAAGGTCTGGATCGTTTGGGTCATCACGTTCATGTTGGTCACGGACTTCGCGCGCCTTCGACGTGTCATCTATATTCAGACCGCTTCGGTGGCAATCATCAGTCTGGTATCGGTCGTTCTCGGACATAACCAGCCGAGGCTGGAAGGCGTGCTGGGAGGTATCTATTCGAATCCCAACGACCTGGCATTCGCCATCGTGCTCACCCTGCCATTTGGGCTGGCTTTCCTGTTGAGCACGAAACGATCGTTTGTCAAACTGTTGTGGACCGGCACAATGTTGGTTATGGGCTTCGCGCTATTCAGGACGGCATCGCGCGCCGGGTTCATTTCTCTGGTGATTTCCGGAGCCGTCTGCTTATGGTACTTCGGGGTCAAAGGGCGACGTTTTTTCCTGATTGTGGCCAGCACGCTGACCGTAGTCGTGTTGCTGATCGTTGCCGGGGGCACACTCACCGAACGTTTGGCCGCCACTGGCGGTAATGTGTCCACTCAGGAGGAGGAGAGAGCCTACGGGTCGTATGAGGAGCGCCGGTACTTGAATTACAAGGCACTGGAGGGCATCGGGCACTACCCGGTACTAGGTTTGGGTGTGCGCAATTTCGAGACCTACTCAGGGGTGTGGAAGGACGTGCATAACTCCTACCTGCAAATCGCTGTGGAAGGAGGTATCCCCTCATTAATTCTGTATCTGCTCTTTTTCGCCAGCGCCTTCAGCAACCTAAGAAAGTTGCGGCGCGTACGAGATCTGGATGCTCCCACGACTTTGTTTGTCGGGGCATTGCACAGCTCTATGATTGGGTTTGTAGTGGGAGCCCTATTTGCCCCCGTGGCCTATCAGTTCTTCCCCTATTTTGCGGTCGCATACACCTCGGCTCTGTTAGCCATGATCGAGGAACGCGGAGCTATGTCGGAACCCCCGTCGGCTGAGAGTGATGGGCGAATCCGATACCGGGTTCTGCGCGCCAACTCGTAGGAGGCATCGTGTGGATTACTAGAAAGCTGATGCAAACGGAGTCGCCTTGGAACCCGAAAGTCATGGCAGGTCGAGTTGCGACGCGAGTTCTCCGTGAGGATACTCTCCATTCTTTGCTGAGACGATACTATGCCTATCTTGTGAAGAAAAATGTTGTCGCGGCGGAACGCGACCAAACGTTTGTTGGGCGACTGGTTTCTCCGGGAGACTCAGTGGTCGACATCGGCGCTTCGATTGGAGTCTACACGCGGTACCTTTCGGAGAAGGTTGGCCCTCACGGGACGGTCTATAGCTTTGAACCCAATCCGTCGACTTTTGACTTTTTGTCGAATAACGTCGGCATCCTGAAGCTTTCGAACGTGAAGCTCTTTATGTGGGCAGTTTCGGACGAGGAGGGTTCCGCGGAACTGAAGATTCCACGCTACAGCTGGGGATCGGAATGTCACTACGACGCGAGGGTGGATGGTCCCAGGCGGCCCGAATGGAGAGGTGTGACGGTAAAAAAGGGCACTCTCGATTCCGTGCTTGAGAATCACACGGTCTCGGTTATCAAGTGTGACGCGAACTACCACGAGTTGGCCTGTCTGCGCGGCGCGAGGCGACTGATCGAGAGGTGCCATCCCGCCATGCTGATCGAGGTGGCTCCGAATCCAGACGACCCGACGACCACTGCGCATGCAACTTTTGCTCTGCTAAGGGAGGCAGGCTATGAAGTGTATTGGTTTGACGGAGATAAGCTGCGACGCAGGCTAGAGGGCGAAAGGAGCCAAAATTACTTCTTTCTGAGGCCAGAACATCTGGCCTGTCTTTCGAATTTTGTGGCGCAGGAAGTTGGAGCGGGGAGGTAGGAAGACGAGCCCAAGACCCGTGATTCAGATGGACAGAAAATTCCCCCCAGCCCATGCGATGTTCTGGCCGGATACCAGTGCTGGGTCACGAGCAAGTTTGACAGCACGGAAGGCCGAGCGAAAGGTGAGAAGATAACACGCCATGTGCGGAATCGCAGGTATCGTGAGCGGGGCTGGTGGCGATCGAATTGAAGCCAGCACGATTCATCGCATGTGCCAGGCGATCCTGCATCGCGGTCCGGACGACGAAGGCATTTTCGTGAAGGACGGCGTTGGGCTTGGCATGCGCCGCCTTAGCATTATCGATCTCGCCGGTGGCCATCAGCCGGTGTTTAATGAGGACAAATCGGTCTGGGTCGTTTACAACGGAGAGACCTACAATTTCCCTGAACTTCGCGCCGGGCTGCTGAGCCGAGGCCACACGCTAACCACGCACACCGACACAGAAGTCATTGTTCACCTCTATGAGGAATTGGGATCTGACTGCGTCAATAAGCTTCGCGGCATGTTTGCCTTCGCCCTCTACGATGAGCGTCGGCGCAAGTTGCTGATTGCGCGCGACCGCTTCGGCAAGAAGCCGTTGCATTACGCCCTCGCGGGGAAACGGTTGTTCTTCGGCTCTGAAATCAAGGCCATTCTTGCGGTCGCCCCGGAACTGGCGGAAGTGAACAATGAAGCGCTTCTGCAGTACATGTATTTCGGCTACATTCCGGATCCGCTCACGGCCTTTTTGCCCATCCGGAAACTTCCGCCCGGCCACCTGCTCGAGTTCGAAGCAGGCGTGGTTCAAGTCCGGCAATATTGGGATTTGCCGCAGTACGGCACGCATCAGCCCACGAGCGAGGAAGAATGTCTGGAGGAAATGGAGAGACGGCTTGCCGAAGCGGTGAAGATCCGGCTGATTTCCGATGTTCCTCTGGGCGCGTTGCTCAGTGGTGGCATCGATTCCTCCACGGTGGTTGCCTTGATGGCACGGGCCAGTTCGAAGCCGGTGAAAACTTTCTCCATTGGTTTCAGCCATGACGATTTCAATGAGTCGCACTACGCCCGAATCGTTGCCAAACGTTTCGGCACCGATCACCATGAACTGGTCCTCGAACCCAACGTCCTGGAGACCGTGGAGACACTGACGAGTTCGATGGAGGAGCCTTTTGGCGATTCCTCGATGCTGCCCACCTACTATGTGTCGTGCATGGCGCGCAAGCATGTGACGGTAGCCTTATCCGGCGATGGCGGAGACGAAATTTTTGCAGGATACGACCGTTACGGGATTCATCTTCGCCGGAAGAGCTTCGACCGAATTCCGCGCTGGGCCTGGCATTGGTACCGCGAGCATATCTATCCGTGGTTGCCACAGACCCTGCGTAGCACAAAGTTTTCCTACAATGTTTCCTTGCCCTGGCGGGAGCGCTATGTTGACGGTATTTCTTTTGTCCCTTCGTTCGAAAGAGAGATGCCGCTCCTGTCCAATGAGTTCCGGGAGGTTCTGCGAACCGGCGGCAATCCCCAGGACCTGATGTACCGATATTTTGATGAGGCCCCTGCGAAAGATCCGATCAGCCAAATGTTGTATGTCGATACCAAGACCTACATGGTTGCCGACATCCTGACCAAGGTTGATCGAATGAGTATGGCGACTTCGCTAGAGGTACGCGTTCCGATTCTCGATCACTTGTTTGTGGAATGGGCCACAGGGCTGCCTGCGGAGTGGAAGCTCCGCCGTGGGGTGCAAAAGTATATTCTCCGTAAACTCGCTGAGAGAGTCGGGGTGCCACGAGAAGTGCTGCATCGGCCGAAACAAGGTTTTTCCCTGCCGCTGGTGCATTGGATGCGCAATGAATTGAAGGACCTGATCTTGTCGGTCCTGCTGGAGCCGCGAACTCTGCAGCGGGGATACTTCAATCCGGAGGCCATCCGGCGATTGCTCGATGAGCACTTTAGTGAACGCCGGGACTACTCTGGTCGAATCTGGCGCTTGCTCATGTTCGAGTTGTGGCATCGCAACTTTTTGGAGGCAATCGGGAAGTCAGACCTTGGGACGGAATCGTACCGTGTCACGAGCGTGACTGGGAATCTGGGATGAGTTGGCTTGGGAACAGGCAACTCGGCTCCAAACAAAACCAATCTACCGCCTCGCAATCCTTTAATCCCTTGCCTTCCGTCGACTCACCAGGCTCCATCTTCTTGATGATCAATAGTTTGGAGGTGGGCGGGAGCGAGCGTCAGTTCGTCGAACTCGCACGGCTACTGCGCGCAGATAATTTGCCGGTACATCTTGGCTGTGTGCAAAAAAAAGGGGCTTTTCTGGCGGGTCTCGGCGGGATGCATGAGTTCGGGCTGGGTGGAAGCCTTTACGGACTGCAGTCTCTCAGGAGTCGATGGCAGTTGAGGCGTCATCTCCGGAAACTGAATATTGCGGTGGCTCATGCATTCGACTTTTACAGCAATCTGACCCTGATTCCGGCGGCAAAACTGGCGCGGGTTCCGGTGGTGATTGGAAGCCACCGGCAGTTGGGTGATCTGCTTACTCCTGCTCAATTCCGCGCTCAACTCATAATGTTTCGACTGTGTGACCGGGTGGTGTGCAACTCCCGGGCCGCTGCCGATCGCCTGGTGCAAGCGGGACTCCCGGAGACCAAAGTGGTTGTGATCGGTAACGCTTTACCGCAGGAAGCCTTCGCGGAAGTCGCTCAAACTCCGGCTCGTCCCCCGGGAATCCTTCGAATCGCAATGATCGCTCGAATGAATGCATCTTATAAGAACCATCGCACATTTCTCCGGGCCGCGGCCCGGCTGAGCCAAAAGCTCTCCAACACCGAATTTGTGCTCGCAGGCGATGGCCCTTTGCGGCCAGAACTGGAGCGGGAAGCAGCCGATCTCGGGTTGCGGGACCGGGTGAAATTTCTGGGCGACTGCCGCGATATAGCCGCTGTGCTCGCCAGCGTCGATGTGTCAGTGGTGCCCTCTGCTTCAGAAAGTCTCTCCAATGTCATGCTGGAATCGATGGCCGCTGGTGTGCCGGTTGTGGCCACCGATGTGGGAGGGAACCGCGAACTCGGGGGCGACGGGCGGGCGGTGCTGGTGGCTCTGAACGACGAGCAAGCGCTTGCGGAGGGACTGGAGCGCATACTGGCGGATCCGGAGTTTCGGTCGGCAATCTCTCGCAGGGCGCGAGCCTTCGCAGAATCGAACTTCAGTGCATCTCGAATCCGCAGTCAATATCGCTCACTCTATGGCAAATTGCTGGCCAGTCGGGGCAAGCCTGATTGTCTCAGCCGCGATGGGCGCGTGGAACGGAGTGCCGATTCCCGCATCCGGGTCGCCCTGGTTGCCCCAACTTTGCGGTATGTCGGAGGCCAGGCGGTGCAGGCTAGCCTGCTATTGCGCAAGTGGAAGGAAGATCCGGAGGTAGCGGTTCGGTTCGTTCCGATTGATCCGAGTCTGCCTTTCGGATTCGGCTGGATCGCGCGCGTGCCTTTCCTGCGCACTATGATCCGTGAACCGTTGTACTTCTTGTCGCTGTTGCAAAACTTGAAAGATGTGGATGTTGCACATATATTCTCGGCCGCGTACTCGTCATTTCTACTGGCTCCGCTTCCGGCATGGATGGTGGCGCGTCTTCTGGGGAAGCGGACCTTGATCAACTATCGCAGCGGAGAATGCCGGGATCATTTGCAAACCTCCGCCGTCGCCCGCCGCGTGCTGAAACGCGCTGATCGGCTGGTCGTTCCTTCCGGGTACCTGGTTGATGTCTTGCGGGAGTTCGGGCTGGCGGCACAGGTTGTTCCGAACCTTGTCGATCTCTCTCAGTTTCGTTATCGTTTGCGCCAGCCGTTGCGGCCGCACCTCGTTTGTACCCGCGGATTCCATCCTTATTACGGAGTGGACGTCGTAGTGCGGGCCTTTGCTGAAGTACAAAAATCCTATCCGGAGGCTCAACTCGATTTAGTAGGCGGAGGCATGCTGGAGACGGAAATTCGGGAACTGGCGCGGCAGTTGAACTTGTCACGAGTGAATTTTACGGGGGTGGCGCGCCACGACGAGATCCCACGGTTTTACGATGCAGCGGATATTTTCGTGAATGCTTCGAACCTGGACAACATGCCGGTTTCAGTCCTGGAGGCCTTTGCATCCGGGACACCGGTAGTGACTACGGCTCCGGAAAGCATGCGGTATATGGTGGATCACGGGCGCACTGGGCTGCTTTCGGAGCCCGGGGATGCTTCCGCATTGGCGCTGAACATTCTCAGGGTGTTGGGCGATTCAGAACTTGCCACACAGTTGGCCCAGAACGCATTCGCTGAATCTAGCCGGTACAGTTGGAGTTCGGTTCGCGATCAATGGTTGAAGCTGTACCTCGGCCTTGTGCCGCGCGGAAACTAGGATACGCGGAGATGTCGTTCGCGTGTGCCGGTGCAGATCTCCTTGGAGCACATTTCAAGTCTCGCGATAGACCTGAATCAATTTTCCCGCCTTGGTGAGAGGAATGCGATCGACCCATTCGAGTTGAAAAGGTACCTCACCAACGAAGTGGGCAAGCAATCCACGCACCGCATTGTCCCGCTCCGGGGTAAAACCGCCTCCTCGTAGAAGAATATGAAGGGTGCGGTCTTCGCGCAAAATTACCTGAAACTGCGCCACTTCTTTTACTTCTTTGAAGAAATGATTCCAATACAGGTTGCTGATTTTCCTGCCCCCAGGCAAGTCGAGCATTCCGCCGATTCGGCCATGGAGTGCATCAATCGCCGCAACGCCGGATTCGTTCTGGTCACAGGCCCGAAACGTGCCAAGATCCTCTATATCGTAACGAAGAAAGGGAGTGCCTCGACAAATGGTGCTGGTCCAGACGAGGCGGCCAATTTCTCCCGGCGCAACCGGTCGCCCGCGATCGTCCACGACCTCCAGAAACAGCCATGGGCGAAAGACATTCAAAGGGCCGCCTTCAGCGAATTGACAGGCCATCACCGAAAGCTCACGTCCTCCATACCGGTTGAAAAGAGGTACCCCGAATGCCTGCCGGAAGAGTTCTGATTGCTCAGGGAATAGCATTTCGCCACCGTTCCAGGCTGCGCGAACCAGGCCGGGACGAATTTGCCTCCTTGTTTCAATCACCCGCCGCGCGACAAATTCCAGCATGGAAGTGAATCCGTAAATCACCACCGGTCCGCGACCGATATTCCGGCACACACGCTCCACCGTGTCGTCCGAAAGGTTGTAACCGTCCACAACGCACTGGTTTCGGAGACGAGTATGCACGCGATTCAGCAAAGTGGTTTGCTTCTTAACATCACGTTCAGAGCCCCAGACGATGATGGTTGGCATCCCCGGAATCCATCCCATCCGAATGGAACTGAAGGCGAGGGTC
>Ga0070710_10000282_pt1 | contig 24043 bp, 21 predicted proteins | sample LARL52metaG_FD_65454 | JGI IMG/M metagenome (GOLD analysis project Ga0070710, IMG submission 65454) | Corn, switchgrass and miscanthus rhizosphere microbial communities from Kellogg Biological Station, Michigan, USA - LAR L5-2 metaG | ecosystem: Host-associated > Plants > Roots > Rhizosphere ...
GTTTGTGCACGGTTGCCGCCCCGCACCGATGACGTCGCGCTGCTGCACCGGCTTCGGCACGAGTTCAACATTGACGTCTCGGTCGATCGCTTCGACGGACCGCGCGTCCGCATCTCGGTTCAAGCCTACAATGACGCGAACGACATTGACCATTTGCTCTGGGCCCTGCAGCGCTGCTGCCAGGCGCCGGCCAGAGTTTCAGCGGAATGAAGGATGTCACTGAAGCGGCTGGCTGCGGCATGGCAGCGGGGAGGAACCTCGCTCGCAGCGCGGGTGATGCTCGACCGCGCATGCGACTTCTGCTGGGAGCACTATTTCGGTGTTGACTCCGCAGGGCTCATTCCGATCGAGACGCTGCTTTCGGAATGGCACGGATGCCATGACTATTTTCCCTCCTCGCGAAAGCCGTTTCACAGCCTGATGGCGCTCATCGACGTCCACGCGGGACGGGACGTCTTCGTGGATTTCGGCGCGGGCAAGGGACGTGCGCTGTTGATGGCGGCCCAATATCCATTCAAACGCGTGGTGGGAATCGAGATCTCGGAGGCACTCTGCCGGGAGGCCCGGCGCAATGTCGCACGCTGGACGGGCACATTAGCCTGCGAGGACATCGAGATCTGGACCGGCGATGCCGCGCACTATTGCATTCCCGCCGATGCCACCGTGTTCTACCTCTACAACCCGTTTCACGGTCGCACTCTCAACGCCGTGTTCGATGCAATCGCACGATCACATGCCGCGGCCCCACGGCGGATCTGGGTCGTCTTCAACAACACGACGCACTTTTTGAATATGGAACGGCAGTTCCCCTGGCTGAAGGCGATTGCCCGACCGTCCTTCGAGCACGATTGCGGGGTGTATCTGGCTGCCGGCGCCAGCTAGACGGGGTGTCGGGCTCGGACAAGAAAGCGCCATCTTTCGCGACGGCTCGTTGCAAGTTGCTCAAAAGGCCTGCTCGCCGGCGATCGTGGTCCGGTACATCAAGCGGCGATGGTTGACCTCGTCATAAGCGGTTGCGCGGTGCATCGAACTGCGGTTGTCCCACAGGATGGCGTCTCCGGCTTGCCAACGATGAACGTAGACGAAGCGCGGCTGTGTCGCGAAAGCCTGCAGATCGGTAATGAGAGCATCGCTCTCGGTTTCGGCCATCCCGACGACATTCCAGGGAACATTGCCACCGACATACAGCGCCTTCCGCCCGGTCTTGGGATGCGTGCGGACCAGAGGCTGCGGCATGTCAGGCCAGGCCGCTCGTTCCTCGGGCGTCACTGCAGGCTTGTTCGGATAATTATAGGGTCGGGACTTCACGCGGCTGATGATGATCTGGCGCCCATCGATCCTGACCTTGGTTTCCGCGGCAAGCGCCTCATAGGCCGCTTGCATGTTGGCAAACCAGGTATCGCCGCCACTTGGCGGGACTTCAGCGCCGTAGAGCAGCGAGGCGGCGGGAGGACATTTCAAGTAATGCCCGTCGGTGTGCCAGTAGCGACCGCTTGCCGGCGATCCCATCGGCTTGCCGTCCCTGGCGAGGTTTGACAGCACCAGCACTTCGGGATGGCCGGGAAGCGCGTTTTCGGAGCGCGTATAAACCAGGAGTTCGCCAAAACGTCGGCTGAAATCGATCTGCTGTTGCGGCGTGATTGACTGCCGGCGAAACAGCAGGATGGTCGTATCGAGCCAGGCTGCATACATCCTGTCGAAATCCCGCGCAGAGATCGGCCCAGCCAGATCGATCCCGCTCACCTCAGTGCCGATCATCTCCGTTATGGGACGAAGGGAGAGCATGGCCACACCCCATTGCTACCAGTACAGGCGCGTCGGATGAACGGCAGCTGCCGACAGGGCGCCCAGTTCTTTCAGGAGTTGATTGGCCTCGCGAGGCGCAAGATTGACGAGATGCAGGTCGAAGCCGCGGTCGCGACAAAGGTTGGGCAAGAGGACCACACCCGTCGACCGGCTCGCCGTAAGCAGCAGTCCATCCCGATCGAGACTCTCGAGGGCGGCGTCCAGAGCGTCAAGCACGAACTCTCCGCGATAACCCAGCGTCAGCACGGACGCCACCTCGATCCCGTCATCCTGCAAGGCATCGCGCACGGCGAGCGAGGGAAATACGCCGGTCAGCCTCGGATTGCAGTCGTAGATGAGTTCATAGGTGCCTTCGCGGGTCCGGCATGCGTCAAAATTGATCGGCCCGTGATAGCCGAGCGCGAAATAGCGCCGGCACAGCTCGATCATGCCGTCGTGAAAAGCCGACGGAATATCGCACCCGACGGACGCGGAGAGATACGCGCCCTGAAAGTGCTTGTGATCGCGATCGCGATAGATCTGGGCGGTCGGACCAAACGGCGTGACACGCCCATCTGGCGCGATCACATAGCTCAATCCGATCCCGGCAAACTCACCATCGCATGTCGGCAGCGCGGGCTGGACGAGAAAACCCACGTCTTGGCGCCGCCGCGCCTGTTCGAGCTTGCAACTTGAAAGCTGTGCGTCGGTGAGCCCCAGAGTTCTCAGGCAGGGCGCCAACTCCACCTCTTGCCGCAGCCCGACAGTCTGCCGCTCGATCTCCACCGGTCCATAAGCCGCCTCTTCGGCGGCCGTCGTGCGAAGGCGTTGCATTTCCTCAGCGTAGTTTTCGGGTCCGACTGCCGCAGAGAGGTTTCCGCTGGAATTTCTTGTTGCTTTGACGAACATGCGCGCTGGCTCATCCGAGCGATTGCGACCGCTGGATCGATGGAATGCCGCGAGCGCGCGATAATCGGGCAGATTCCACAGATCGGTCGCGGTAACCTCAATGGTCGGGGTATGCCGGGGAACACGATCCCCGCGAGCCAGGGCCGCCGAGACGAGCGCGTGATAATGGCCCTTGTCGGCGCAGCGGGCGACGAGAGCGGCAAGTTCAGCCGTGTCGTCCTCCAATTCATCGATTGCGACGCCATGCTGGCGCAACAGGTGCACCAGTTGCGCCAGCAGCCGTGCATAGGTTGGCGATATCTGGTTGAGCAGGAAGCCGGCAAGCGCCGGCAAAGCCTCGACCTGCCTGGAAAACCCCTGGCAAGGGAAGAGTTCGAAACGATCGACGTCGCAACCGACATAGAGCGGTTCGAGCAGCGGCTTGGCAAAAAACAGCCCGGTGTAATCCCGGATCCGGTCGAACAACGCACGCTGCAAGCCGACATGCTCGCGATAGATCTGGGCGTGGCGGTCGTTGGCGGCGAAGAATATCGAGCGTTGCCGCCATAGGCTCGTATAGGCGAGGAAGCGGTCCTGGCAGCGGTAGACGAAGGTGCGTTCAGCCTCGCCGAGATCGAGGATCAGGCCACCCCCGACAATGGCAAGATGGACGCCGCCCTTGGTGCCGCAACTGACCGCGAACATCGGCTTTGCCGCGGGCCGTGCGGCAGCGCTGGCGTGTGGAAGCAGCGTGTCACGCGGTTCCCAATTCATGGTGTTCTTGATCCAAATCGATATCCGCAGCGACCGGCCACGCGATGTCTGCTCTCTTCCCCGACAAGCGCGCAATGCCGACACCTTCGGTGGTACGGTATTCGACGAATGGCGCGAAGTGGTCGGATACGAGCTGGCAGAAACGGCCGAGTTCGTCGCGATTGCGTGCGATGATGTCAGTGAACGCCGGGTCGCCGGTCCTGTCGCTGAAAAGGATGTTATGACAGACCAGCAGCGCGTTCCGGCGCAGCCGTGGCAGGCACGCCTTCATCAGCGAGAGGTACACACGCTTGCCTCGCTGCTCGAAATCGGGGTGATCACGGGGATTTTCAGCGTCGAGCACACAGAGGTCGAACAGATCCGAGGTGGTTCGTAGAAAATCCTCGCCACGCGCTTCGATGACGCGGACCGCCGCGCCATGACCATTGCGAACCAGATTGGACAAAGCGACCGCGCAGCACTTGGGATTGGGGTCGACCAACGTCACCCGTCCTCCACTGGCGGCGATCGCCGGGATGGCCCAGTGGGCCCAATAGCCATAGTAGGAGCCCAGGAAGATCGCATGGCGGGGCGTCGTGACGCCTGCAATCATCGCCAGCAGCAGCCCCTCCTCGGGATAGATATAGGTCTTGAACACGCCATGATCGAAGCCGGTCATCTTCTCCTCGGTTTGCCCAAGGAGATTTTTGTCATGACGGGTGGTGTCGATCAGGCCTCTGTCATACAGGTCGGCAAGGATGATCTCCGCGCAGTTGCGTGCACGGCGTGGAAATCGCTTGATGAAGGGCAGATCGCCCCGGGGCACCCCCGCAGCCATCAATGCATCGGCCTGGGACTGGACCAGTCCGAAGTAGTCGCCACGAGCGCCCGTTCCTGCGGAGAATGAGCGATAGCCAGGCAGTTGTTGCAGAGCCGTCTGCGCAGCAGTGAAAACAGTACCAGTGAGGTCAGGCATGCCAGACATCAGTGTGCCCGTCGTTGGTTGGTCGGTTGCTGCGATGCCAGCGGACTCGAGGGCCAGCACGCCTCGGCAAGCAGCCCCGCACCGCCGGCCTCTTCCCACAATTGCTCGCCAATGTGCGGCGCGAGCGGCGCCGTGAGGACGAGAAGCGTCCGCGCGGCCGCAGCCAACGCGATCCGGTCAGCGACGCGCTGTTCAGCTGCGAACCGGTCGATATGATCGAGCAGCATCACCAGTTCCTGAAGGACCAGATGGAATGCGCAACGTTCCAGCATGCCGGTCACCCGCCGCTCGGCTGCAGCAACCTTTTTGCCAAAGCTCAGCTGGCTGGCAGACGGAGCGGCTGTCTGCGATGCGAGGTCCCGGAAGTCGAAGGCCGCGCGGTCGAACAGACGCTCGAGGCATCTGATGAAGCGCAGCGCCTTGATCAGCAGATCGTCATTCCAATTGATGTCCTGGTCGGGCGCAGCGCTTGACAGCACGGCGAGTCGCAGGACATCTGCACCGTAGCGGTCGATCAGTTCCTCCAGGTCTACGGCGTTGGCGGCGCTCTTGCTCATCTTGCGGCCGTCCTGCTTGACCATTCCGATGGTGATCAGCCGCCTCACCGGAAGACGTTCGTCGACGATGCCGAGCTGCGTCATTGCTTCGGCCATGGTCCGCAAGTGGAAGAAGCAGGTCCGGATCTGGTCGGCCCCACCGATCATGACGTCGACAGGAATCCACCTCGATGCGGTCTCCGGATCAAACGGCGAGGCGACCTCCGGCGCGCTGCAGATCAGATAGAACCACCAGGGACTGGCATAGGTCTCGATCGTATCGGTGTCCCGCCTGGCCGGCGCGGCACAACGCGGGCACTGGGTCACGACGAAGGATCGCGTGCTCGCGAGCGGATTGTCATCTGCGCCAAGCTCGACGTCTTCCGGCAGGAGCACCGGCAGATGATCGTCGGGAACCGGCACGGGACCACATGCATCGCAATGGATGATCGGGACCGGGGTGCCCCAGTAGCGTGGTCGCGCGATGTCCCAATCGCGCAGGCGGTAGCGGTGGGCGCGCGCAGCTGCGCCGGTCGCAATCAACTTGCCTATGATGTCGTCCCGCCCTTCCCCTGTCATTGGCTCGCCGAGCGAAGGCCACTCGCGACTGCGAAGCCCGCTCCAGATGTCGCGATCTCTGCCATCGCTCAGTGGACAGCCGAGGATGACCCCTTCTTCGACGATCCTGTCGTCGTCGCGAACCAGAAATACAGGGATGGGCCGCCCGGTGAGCGGCTCGATCGCCTCGATTTCAAGGTCGACCTGGTGGCCTGATTGGTGGCTTGCATGGCACGACGCAACGAGGGGATTGAGTGGGCCAACGCCCAGAAAAGCAGCTGTCGGCAGCATTTCCGGAACGGTGGTGAAGACGATGATCTGATCATCGCGGTTGCACAGCCGAAATCTGACCTCGATCCCCTCTTGCCGGCCGATCCAGTCCCGATGGATGCTCGTCACCGTCTTGGGCCAGCCAGGTGGATCTTCGCGATCGAGCAGCGATATGGCGAAATCGATTTCGCGCACATACCAGCGGTCCATTTCGACCACGTTGACCTCGGAGGCACACCGCCAGCAGCGTCCCTGCTCCACGAGGTTTTCAGCCAGCGTGCTTCTGCATTTCGGACACCAATTGACGAGCCCCTTGCGCCGATAGATATGACCGCCGCCAAGCAGCTTCAGAAACATCCATTGCACCCACCTGTAGTAACGTGGTTCATGATCGGACAGGATGCGGCGTCGATCGTGGCTGAGGCCAAGTCGGGAAAACGCCCGCAGCATCTTGCCAATGTTGCGCTCGACGAGGGCAAGGGGGTGGCTGCCAGATTCCCGCGCCGCGTTCTCATTGGGCAGACCGAATGCATCGAAGCCCGTGGTGTACAGCACATTGTGGCCCGTCATCCGGCGAAAGCGCGCGATGACATCACCGATCGTGTAGTTGCGCAGATGCCCAAGGTGCAGCGCACCGCTGGCAAACGGCGGCAGCTCGACGATGAACCATTTGGGTCGGCCTGGCAGCGGGTCAGATTCGAAGATACCGGCCGCCAGCCATTTAGCCTGGGCGCTTCGTTCGCAGGCCGTGTGATCTCGTCTCGCGTCACCTAGCCGTGACTGCATCGCGCGACCTGCTGAGCGCCCTCCCCCGGGATCGTTCTTAAATTGTAGTCGATCGACGCAGCATTTACAAGTCGTGCACCGGGGAGCCCCGCCCGTCGGACGCGCGTTTCCGGCTATCAGATGCTTCCTACCGATGGTTCGCGATCCACGTGTCGATGGCAGGCACGAGCCGTTCGATCACCTGAAGGCGGAACGTCAGGTCGGCGGCGAACCGCTCCACCGACTTGCGTGACAGCGGCCGAACTTGCTCGTCAATATAATGTCGAAGTGCCTCGAGCACCTTCGGGCTCCGCGAGGTCGCCGTCAGGCCAGGGACGAAACTGACTTGCTGCAGCTCGTCCAGTCGTTCATTGATCCGTGTCAGGTTTGCGAGCGCGAACTGCCACGCGAGATCGGCATGGATCGCGGCAACGCGCTGGATCATCTTGGGTCCGGTGGTCCTGGCCGGATCGTTGCCGAGCGCGATATCGAGCGATCGTTGCGCCAGGACGGGGTCCTCGGCCGAAGCAAGTGCAACGAACAGCTGGTCCTTTCCGAACGAATCCGTGGCGCTGTTCGCCAGCCCGCGCAGGAGGTCGTACAAAGCTGCGTCGGCGCCGAAGGCGGCGGCGACGAGCGTCGGACGCCTGATGGCCGCGGGGAGCGCCGCCGGGTTGACCGGCGGGCCGGCATAGGCCTTGACCCGCCTGCCTGCTTCGTCCTTCACCTGCTCGTCATCCAGCTGCGCCAGGCCGCTGATGAGGTATTCGCGCAAGACCGTCTGGTTGTTGGCTTCGGCCTCTTTCCGATCCCACCCGATCGTGGCGAGCACAGGTTGCAGGCGCCGGCGCGCATAGGCGCGAAACGCATCGCGCGTTGAGCCCTGATCGTAGAGCGAGTCGATTGCGAGCAGCGTGTCGATCACCTGACGGCACACGACCTGGTCGGTGCTGGGTGCCAACTTCAGCGTCAGGTCGAGATAGTCGCCGATGGGCGCCACGCCCGCTTCGCCAAGCGCCCAGGCATCATTCAAGAGCCCCAGCTGATCGGCGGGGTCGATCCGGTCGAACGCGTTTGCCAAAGCCGGGAATGCGTCGCCGTATTTGACCCGGTAATAGACGGTCTGGCCGGCATTGAGCTTGATCGGTGGAGAGCCGGGGACCGAAATCGCCACCGCCTGGTCACCCTTCACGACAGTCAGGACCGAACGGGCCGCGCCGGCAGCAGATGCATACACCGGAACGTTCCACTCAGTCGGCTCGTTGGCGCTCTCGTCGACACCGAATCGCTTCTGCCGGACATTCACCGTCACCGCGTCGGCCTGGCCCGTCTCGTTGTCGACCACGATCAACGGGATTCCCGGTTTGGCGGTGAAGTCGGCGGCGATCTCCTTGATCTTCTTGCCGGACGCCTTCTCCAGCTCGTCCCAGAGATTGTCCGTGATCGCATTCTTGTAGGCGTATCGCTTCATATAGGCCTGAACGCCATTCTGAAACGACGCCGGGCCGACAAAATTCTCGAGCATGCGGATGACGGCGCGCCCCTTTCGGTAGGTTATGTCGTCGAACGCAGCCTGTTCGACGCTCACGATCGGTTGCACCACCGGATGCGTCGTACGCTTGGCGTCCTGGCGCATCGCCCGCTGCAGGTCGAATTCCGATTGGAGCCAGATCATCCAATCGCCGTAGAATCGATCCGTGGCCTTGCTTTCCATCCAGGAGGCGAAACCTTCATTAAGCCATAGATTGTCCCACCACTCCATTGTCACCAGGTTTCCGAACCATTGATGGGCCATCTCGTGCGCGATGACGACGAAAACCCGCTGGCGGTTCGACTCCGTGGACCACTCGGAGTTCAGCAGCAGCTGATCCTCGAAATAGAGAATCGCTCCCCAGTTCTCCATCGCCGAAAATCCGCCCGCCCCGGGCGCCGCGATCATGTCCAGCTTGGGAAGCGGGTAAGGAACTCCGAAGTACTCGTTGTAGAACTCGAGAAGCTTGGCGGCGCTTTCGAGCGCAAAGCTTCCATCTCTCGCGCTTCCGGTCTTGGCCACGAGAGAGATGATGGTGGCGCCGCTGACTGCGCTGATCCGCTCCAGATCCCCGACGCACAAGAACAGCAGGTATGTCGACATTTTTGGCGTCTTGCGAAAACGAACATATTGACGCTCGTCGTCCAGCGCGGAGACCTGCTCGATCGGCATGTTCGAAACGGTCATCTTGTCCTTGGGCGCCGCTACGGCGACGGTAAACGTCGCTTTTCGGGCCGGCTCATCCCAGCAGGGCATGAAGCGCCGTGCGTCACCTGCCTCGAACTGCGTGACGAGCAGACGCTTGCGGCCTTGCGAAGTATCGTATTCCGATACGAAAAGGCCCTGGGCTCCGAGGGAGATCTTGCCGCTGTAATCGATCGAAAGCACGTGCACGCCGGCGGCGATCTCCTGCTCAAACACCAATGTGACCGTCTGCTCGACCTCGTTGGCAACGATCGCCGCACTGTCCTCACCGTCCAGGAGGGCTCGGTAGAAATTCAGCTCGACCGCGTTCAACACCAATTCCGAGATCGGTTCATCGATGCGGACCCGAATGAGAACCGAGCCCTCAAAACGCAGAAGCAATTCGGGGTGGACGAAAAACTTCGGATCGGGGCGGATGAAAACATCGTAGTGCTCGGGACGGGCGTTGGTCGGGAGTTGAATGCGGTCCATCTCGGTGCTCCCTTGGTTAAGTGTCTCCGGCTCGGCGCAGGCGCTCCATTCGGTTCCGACCTGATCTTTCGCAGCGCGACGAATAAGACCCGCTCAGGTTGCCGCTGTCAATCTGTTCGCCCGGCGCTGCAGCGCGAAATATTCTTCGAATACCCGGGCCGGGAATTTATGCAGGTCTCGAGATTGCAAGACCGGAGGAAATCGGACCTAATCGATGCTCTGACGAGCCAATCAATTCGTTGCCGGCCGGCCAGTGCCACGCCTCCCTGCTTTGCAAGCCGCTTAGCGCGGCTGCCTATCAATATTCTGCGCTGGCGTGAGCCCGACGCTCATGGAGCGCGGCAAGACCCATTTGATTATTCGGAAGCGATCCAGTTTCGGAGCCCGCCCAACGTGCGAAAGCTGTCGGCAGAGTAGCAACGAATTGACGGATATGAGGCGCGCATCATGTCCGCGAGGGCATGTCCCGGGCCAAGCTCCAGCACCCGCTCTACTCCCAGCTCTGCAAGAGCTTCGAGGGTTGCGGACCAGTCGATAGGGCGTGCGACCTGACGCGCCAGGTTTGCCGTGGCGCTGGTCGGAGAAAAGATGCGCTCTCCATCGCCTCCAGCCAGCAAGGTGCATTTGCCTGCAATGGCCGAAAGCCTGCTGCAATCGAGCGCCTGCCGCAAGGGTTCGCAGGCCTGCTCGAGCCGTGATGTGTGCGACGCAATTTTGACTGCGAGAAGCCCACTCCGCGGGGCTCCTTCTGCGGCTGCTTCGTGGCAGAGCTCGATCACGTCGTGCTCTGCACCGCCGACCACGAAAAGCAGGTCAGGATTGGCAATCGCGATCTCGCAGCGATGCTTTTCGACGAGCCGTCCCAATGCACGTCGATCGAGCCCGCGGACATATCCCAGGCGGCCGTCGGATCCTGCCACGCTGTCCATCAAACGGGCGCGAATATCTGTGAGCCGCAGGGTTTCTTCGGCGGTCCATATCCCTGCGACGCTCCACGCTGCCATTTCGCCTGCGCTGTATCCGGTGACTGCAATCTGCTTCGGTAGCAAGTCAGCGATACATGCATGGGTCGCGAGGGCTGCGGTGACGGTCAGAATCTGGCTGATGCGATTGGCCGACAGTTCGCCCGCGTCTCGCGTCTGGATCAACTCGCGCGGATCGCCACCGAGGTGAGCAGCGGCCCCGACAAGGATCGGCTGCGCGGCAGTCTGATCGGCGACCAGATCGAAGCTGCCCGGCGACAGGGTGCCTTGTCCACCGCAGAGCAGCGCGAGCATCACGCTTCCAGCCGATCGACGAACATGGCCATGGCGAGCAGGTCCGCAGCACCACCGGGGCTCAGATTGCGAGCTACGAAGGCTCGATGAATTTCGACTGCCTGCGTGCGCCACTCGGGGCATCCGATACCTCCGCGCGCGAGGAATGCGGATGCACGTGCTTGCGCAAAGGACAGCCCCTCCGGTCCGCCGCGATGCAAGACGTTGGTATCGACGACCGTGGCGATCAGCGCCATGCAAGCCTGAATGCGGGCCGCCTCCTCGTCGCAAGGAGCAAGCTTGCGGCCCGCATGCAGTGCAGGAACGGCAACACGATAGACCGATGGGAAGCCGCAAGCCGCCTCTGCCCTCGCTCCGCCGGCGCCGTAGCGCCGTGCGACCCCGGCACCATGGCTGCGAAGCGATACCGGACCCGCCAGGATGGCTTCGCCCCAGCGTTCGGCAATCAACTCGCCGAGCGGTTTGCGGATGTCGACGACTTTCCGGTACCCCGCCGCAGCGCAGAGGAGACCCAGTCCGAAGATCGCGCCTCGGTGCGTGTTGACGCCGCCGGTCACTGCGAGCATCGCGCGCTCGGCCGCGATCCCGATCGCACGCAACCGCCCAATTCCGGCGCCCGACGCGCCAGCGATCGCCAGGTCCCGAAAGAACGGAGCAAGGGCGTCAGCGCTTCGGCACAGCAGTTCAGCGTCCATATCGCGGTGTGAGCCGTTATCAACATGACTGACGAGCCCGGGTTTCGGAAAGGTCTCGACTTCGCGTTTCAGGCAAAGCGCTGCCAGATGGCCAAGCTGCCCGACTTGCTCATCGGTTGCCGGCGGCGATCGCCATTTCAGCGCAACATTCATCGGGTTGCACCGGAGAGAAATGCGGCACGCGTCATGCTGTGGACACCAACCGGTCCCTTCACGAGGATTTCGCCGTCCTGATCGCCGATCAGTTCACGCCATTGCACCCCGCCGGCCGGGCCCACGATCTCACCGTCCAGCTTCATAGGTGCACGGCGTGCAATCCCGGCGATGTCAGACGCCAGAGTGGTGGCTTTCCTGGCAGGCGGCAATGGCCAGAGCAGGTCCAGGTCCGAACCATCCGAGAGATATGGCAGGGCGGTGAGATGCTGCCATGCGAGGCTGCCGAACGTGCGCGTGTCGGGACAAAGGCGGACGAGTCGATCGATCGTTTCGTGCCAATGCAGAGGGGCCTCCGCTGCCGCATCCGCCAGCAACGGCGGCGGCGCGTCTCCGATGATATCGCCGGCTGCGAGCGCCACCGCAATGCGCCGCTTGCCGTGCGAGGGCGGCAACGGCAAACCGAGCGGAATGATTCCCGCGGGATCGCCGCAAGTGGGTCGGCGCACGACGAGGGGACGGCCGGCGCGCGCCCAATCCGCAATGATCTGGTGCCGAGCGAGTTCCGGATGCCGCGCCATGACCGCGGTCCACGCCGCCGTCGACAGCTTCACCATTGAATGACGGTTGAGATGTTCAACCATGTCTCGCCCTCGGAATCACGAGATGCTTGCGATAGCGACGACTCGATCGGCGATCTCGGCCGCTTTTCTCCGTCCGCCGCGCGCCGCGCCCAGCCGGTCGCGCTCATCCCGTCCGGCCGGTTGATCCAGAACCGCGGCGAGCTGTGCCGGCAATGGCGCGCCCGCGTCCCAGACGACGTGGATGCCGCCGGTTCGCACCATGTTATCGAGCCCCGGGGCAAAGACCGGCGTCGTCTCTGCTTTGGCCTTCAGCACATCGATCGGCAGCTTGGTGACGCGAGCCATCGACGGCAGATCCATGACGGCGGGATGTGCGCCGGGCAGCGCCACCAGCGTGCCGGTCGCGAGCGCCGTCGCGATGAACGCTCCGGCCGCGCTGCCGCCATAGAGCAAACCGATGGTGCGGTGTCCCTCGGTCTCTGCCAGCAGCAGGACCTTGGCGAGGTGGGCGAGATATTCGTTGAGACCGAGCAATTCGTCGCGCCGGCTCATGCGCTGGCTCGCCGAGTCCAGCAGGAACAGGATTGGAGCGCCATCATCCGACTCGATGATCTCGATCACGCGTCGTGCCAGCGCGATCGCCTCGTCCACGCCAAGCGGTGCGCCTTGCGCAATGCCCAGCACGTGGATCGGCCCGCCACCGGGCAGGGTCGCCTTCCCCGCGACTTCCATGCCGATCAATTTGACGTTGCTTCCGTTCGGGAAAAGCCCGGCCAAAATTTCATCGAGCGTCATCAGCATGCTCCCTCTTGTCCGCGACCCGCCGACGAAATTCGTCGGTCGGAAGCCCGGGGATGTCGGTCGGCTTGTCGATACTCATGGCCTGCCAGATTGCGACCGCATCCCCGGCCTCGCCGAAGCGCCGCAGCCGCCGTTCGAGCCGCTGCTGCTCTGCATCGAGCACGGCGAGATCGCAGCGTCCCCTGCCCCGAAGCGCTTCGACCGCCGCCTGGCGAAATGCCGACGCGTCGTCTTCAACGAACTTGTCAGCGCCGCCAATCAGGTACCGGTGCTTGCCGCCCATCGTGCGCCAGACGAGGGCGCGGTCGCGCGAGTCGAATTCCTCGACGCCCTTGTTGGTTTCGATGACCTCGGGACCGCTGACGCTGATCCGGCCCTCCTCCGATATGATCAGGCTCGAACAGGTGCCGGCGATCAGGCTGCCACCCCCATAGCATCCGGCTCGTCCCCCGATCAGCCCGACGACCTTGACGCCCGCCCGCCGTGCCTCGATCACCGCGCGCATGATTTCCGAAATCGCGAGCTCGCCAGCATTTGCTTCCTGAAGCCGCACGCCACCAGTGTCGAACAGGATCACGACGTCCTGCTTGAGCTTGCGAGCAGCACGCAGCAGGCCGGTAAGCTTCGCGCCATGGACTTCGCCGAAGGCGCCCCCCATGAAACGTCCCTCCTGCGCGGCGACGAGCACCGGGGATCCATCCAGGCGCCCGCGGCCGATGACGATGCCGTCATCGAACTGCTCGGGAAGGTCGAAAATGGAAAGATGCGGGCTCATTTCCCGCAGCTCGGGGCCGATGAACTCGTTGAAGCTGCCGCCATCGACGAGGGCTTCGATGCGTTGCCGGGCGCTTGCTTCATACCAACTCAGCGAACCGCTATTTGCTGTCGCCGCTGTCATGCTTCCCGCTCCTCGATCAGACGGACACCTTGCGCGAGGCGTAGCGCCACGGTGTCGGGCCGAGCGCCGCCGTCATTGATGGAAATTCTGAGACCACCCGCGGCCCGACGGGCGACGAAGTCGCGGACCACGGCGTCCCAGACCGCACCGAAGCCATGAGCCGCGGTCGCGATGTCGATCGTGCAGACGTCGGCTGGCGATGCTCGTTCCAGCAAGACTTCGAGATTGCCCGAGGCGACGACACCGACGATCGCCTGTGCACGCGTGCCGCCTGCGCGCGTCGGTGCGTTCAGTTTGAAGCTGAGCTTCTCCATCTGATGTCCTCACCAGTTGCGGAAACGGCTGGGCGGGCGGTAGAGGGCGCCGGATGCCAGCATGAGATCCTTGATCGAACGGGCCGCGAGCAGACGGCGGTCGGCGTCGAGCGGATCGATGCCGAGATCCTCGGGGCGGGTGATCACGCCGCGCTGGCGCAGCCGCCCCACACTTCTTGCATCGCGTGCCCGACCGATGTCGGTGTAGCCCGCAACGCCACGGATCGCCTGCTCGCGCTCGTCCTTGTTCCGGCACAGCAGCAGATTGGCGATACCTTCCTCGGTGACGATGTGCGTGACGTCGTCGGAGTACACCATCACAGGCGCAAGATCGAGGTCGAGCTCGCGCGCCAGCTCGAGCGCGTCCAGCCGCTCGACGAAAAGCGGGACGTTGCGGTCGCCGAACGTCTCGCCGATCTGCACCACGAGCTTGCGTCCGCGGCGCAGCGCAGCTGATGAGTCGGGGTCGGCCTCGGCGCCGGCCTTGAGCCAGGGCTCGCTGGGGTGACGGCGGCCGCGCGGGTCGGAACCCATGTTGGGCGCACCGCCGAAGCCTGCGATGCGATTGGTCGTCACCGTGGAGCTGTGGCCCTCGAGGTCGATCTGCAGCGTCGAGCCGATGAACATGTCACAGGCATAGAGGCCCGCCGTCTGGCAAAAGGCACGGTTGGATCGCAGTGATCCGTCGGGTCCAGTGAAGAAAATGTCCGGTCGTGCGGCGACATAATCCTCCATGCCGACTTCCGATCCAAAGCAATGCACCTGTTCGACCCAGCCGGCTTCGATCGCCGGAATCAGCGTCGGATGCGGATTGAGCGCAAAATGGGTGCAGACCTTGCCCTTCAGCCCGAGCCTTTCGCCATAGGTCGGCAACAGCAGTTCGATCGCCGCCGTGTTGAAGCCGATGCCATGGTTGAGCCGGCGCACGCCATAGGGGGCATAGATCCCCTTGATGGCGAGCATCGCCGTCAGGATCTGGGTTTCGGTGATGGCCGCCGGGTCGCGGGTGAAGAGCGGCTCGACGTAGAACGGCTTGCCGGCTTCGACCACGAAATGCACGAGGTCGCCGGGGATATCGACGCGCGGCACCTTGTCGACGATCTCGGTCACCTGGGCCACGACGAGACCGTTCTTGTAGCTCGTGGCCTCCACGACGGTCGGCGTATCCTCGGTATTCGGGCCCGTGTAGAGGTTGCCATCCTTGTCGGCGCTGACCGCGGCGATCAACGCGACGTTGGGCGTGAGGTCGATGAAATACCGGGCGAACAGTTCGAGGTAGGTGTGCACGGCGCCGAGCTCGATCTTGCGACCAAACAGCATCCGCGCGATGCGCGCCGACTGCGGACCCGAATAGGAAAAGTCGAGCCGGCGCGCGATGCCCTTCTCGAAGACATCGAGATGCGCTGGCAGCACGACGCCCGACTGCACCATGTGCAGGTTGCTGACATCGGCGGGATCGAGGTCAGCGAGCGCGGCGGCAAGGATATCGGCCTGCTTCTGGTTGTCGCCCTCGAGACAGACCCGGTCGCCGGTCCTGATAACCGCCTTCAGGAACTCAGGAAGCTTCGGGATCGGGACGACCTTGCCTGTGGCGAGCCGGCGGCCGGCGGTCAGGCGCTCGTTCAAAGCCGCCTTTTGCATACCCCACTCGCTCATGTCCGCTCCTTGGCATGCAGTCGCCCGGCCCGATCTCTTTAATGTATGCCTATTGCGTCTTCATGTCAATTAATGTATGCACAAAGTCGCGAACAAATAGAAATCGCATACATAGGAGGGAAGTAACGATGCATATGCATGCAGATGCGGCGCGCGGTGCGCACGGATTGCCATCAAGGGGGGCGCGGTCATGACAATCTCGGGCGTGGCAATGCTCTCGATCTGCACCCTGCTCGGGGTCCTGCTGGGCGACCTGCTCGGCGTCGCCCTCGGCGTGAAGGCCAATGTCGGCGGCGTCGGCATCGCGATGATGTTTTTGATCGCGGCCCGGCTTTGGCTGGTACGGCGCGGCTCGCTCAGCCACGGGCTCAAGATCGGCGTGGAGTTCTGGGGCAGCTTCTACATCCCGATCGTCGTTGCCATGGCCGCGCAGCAGAACGTGGTCGCAGCCGTCAAGGGCGGTCCGATCGTGATCATCGCGGGCGTTGGCTCGGTCACGGTGTGTTTCGCGATGGTCGCCCTGATCGGCCGGCTCAGCGGTCCTGCCGAGAGCATGGATGAGATCGAGGCGCGGGAAGCTGAGGCGCTTGCCGTTCCCGTTCTTGGGCTCAAATCCGGGAGGATCGGATGAACATGATGTCTCACGTTCTCGCCGCGAACTCGCTTCTGACCGCGTTCGCCGCCGTCGGGATCCTCATGTGGATCTCCGGCGCGATCTCGAAATATCTCACCTTCGGGCGCATCCACGGATCGGCCATCGCGATCATGCTGGGGCTTGCGCTCGCCTTTGCGGGGGGCCTTGTCACCGGGGGTGAAAAGGGCGTGGCCGACCTGCCGGCGCTGGCCGGGATTGGCTTGATGGGAGGGGCGATGCTGCGGGATTTCGCGATCGTCGCCACCGCGTTCGAGGTCGATGTCGTCCACGCCCGGAAGGCCGGGGCTATCGGCGCGATTGCGCTTGGATTGGGAACCGTCGTTCCCTTCATCCTCGGCGTTCTCGTCGCCGCGGCGTTCGGTTATACCGACGCCGTCTCGCTGACCACGATCGGCGCCGGCGCGGTCACCTACATCGTCGGGCCGGTCACGGGAGCGGCGATCGGAGCCCCCTCACCGGTGATTGCGCTTTCGATCGCGACCGGTGTATTCAAGGCGGTCATCGTCATGATCGGCACGCCTTTCGTGGCGAAGATGATCGGCCTCAACAATCCTCGCAGTGCAATGGTCTTTGGTGGCTTGATGGGGACGGTCAGCGGCGTATCGGGAGGTCTCGCCGCGACCGATCGCCGCCTGGTGCCCTACGGTGCATTGACTGCGACATTTCATACCGGGCTGGGATGTCTGGTCGCTCCGTCCATCCTCTATTTCGCGGTGCGCGCAATCACAGGGAGCTGAATGGCAGGTTTGTTCAAAGTCGCAGCCGAAGCGGAAGACGATGGAGGCCTGCTCTCCGACCGCATCCGAAACGCTCTCACTGATGAGATCGCGTCCGGCGCACTCGCCGCGGGTTCGGCTCTGGAAGAGCAGCTGCTTGCCGATCGCTTTGGGGCCTCCCGCACGCCGGTGCGGGAGGCGCTTCGCCAGCTCGCGGTCAGCGGCCTGGTGGAAGTCCGTGGCCGTCGCGGCGTCGTCGTCGCCCGGATGACGCCCGAGCGCATCATGGACATGTTCGAGACCAGCGCCGAGGTGGAAGCCATGTGCGTGAGGCTTGCGACCTATCGCATGACGCCACTCGAGCGCAGCCACCTGATCGAACTTCACGAAGGCTCGCTGGCGATGGTCGAGACGAATGATGTCGATGCCTATGACGCGTTCAACCGTGAATTCCATGAATGCATCTACCGCGCGACGCACAATTCGTTTCTCGCCGAGCAGGCGCAAGACGTCCGTTCGCGACTGAGCGCCTTCCGCCGGACTCAATTGCGCCAGGGCGATCGCATCCGTCGGTCCCGCGACGAGCACGAGGCCATCATGCAGGCGATCGCGGAGGGTGACGGCGAGACAGCGGCGCGCCGCATGCGCGCTCACATGCTGAACGCGGCATCCGCGCTCCGCCGCTACATCGATGACCGCCTCGGCTGAGCCGTCGATCGCGCGGAGAGGCCGCAAGGGCCTGACGGCTATGGCTCGCTGCTCACTGCTTCGCGACGAAGCCTCGAATCCGGCGTAGCCGATCGCAGGAAATCGCAGTCTGGCGTTGCTAAATCGCCGGTCTTCTGCCGTCCGCCGCGAGGGCTCCTTCCATTGGATCGGAGGCGGCGGAGGCCCGTCATGACCTGCCTATGCCGCCCTTGTGCATGGTTTTCCCCAACCGTTACATCGCCCGCCGGAGTTACGGACGACGAGGGGCTCTTGGCCTAGGCGGTCGCCCTTTGGGCTGCAGCCCGAGGCACCGGCTCGAGGGATACGGTTTCCGCCTGCTTAGCCGTCGGCCGCTGTGCCCACAGGATGATCGCACCTGCGACGATGGCGGACAGCCCGATCGACACGAACATCGGCGTCGGGGTCTGGTAAATCTGCTGGAGGGCGCCCGCCACTAACGGTCCGAGGATTGCGCCAACCCGCGCAATCGAAAGCTCCATACCGACCGCAGTCGCACGCACGCCGGTCTCGTAGGAGTTGGCGGTGAAATTGTTCAGCACGAATTGCGCGCCGATAATGCAAAAGCCGGCGAGCGCGACCGCCGTCACGTTGACAATATGCGAATTGAACGCGACCAGCGCCAGCACGGCCAGTCCGCCGGCGGCCCACCATAGCGCGAGGAGTCCGCGGCTGCGCCCCGCCCGATCGATCAGATGACCGAGCACGAGAGCGCCGAGAAACGACATGATCTGCATAAGGGCGCCGAACCCAAAACTCGCCGAGAATGTCTCGCCACGCTGGATCATTACCGTCGGTATCCATCCCGTCAGGCCGAAGATGCAGAACAGGCTGAGGAAGGCCGACAGCCAGATCGCAAGCGTCGTGCGCCGGTATTTTGCGCTGAGCAGGACGGCTACGGGATTGGCGAGCCCGGTCGGCCGCGCGGCCGAGATGCCAGCGGATGCGTAAAGCGCCGCGCGATCGGGACGCAGTCTGGCAAGCAGCGCCTGCAACTCCCCGGCGCGATTCCTGATCATCATGAATTTCGGAGATTCCGGGAGCTGAGCGTGAAGAAAGGGAAGCAGGACAAACGACAGCGATCCGATCCAGTACAGCGCTTTCCAGCCGAATACTGGCGTCGCAAACACACCGACGAGACCCGCGATGGTGCCGCCGAGCGCCCAGCCCAACGCAACGCCCCACAGTGCAAACGTGTTCGCGATGCGGCGCGGAGCGAGCTCGTTGATGTAGGTCGTAGCGAGCGGCAGAAGCACACCCAGCCCAAGCCCAGTCAGCAAGCGCATGACACAGAACGAGGCAAAGGAGTCCGCGAAAAGCGCGGTCAACAGCGTGAAGATGCTGGTGATCCACAAACCTCCCAGCAGCGTGCCGCGCCGACCAAGCCGGTCGGCGATGATGCCGTGCGCGGCGGACCCGATCAGGAATCCGACCAACCCGCTCGAAATCAAGAGCCCGGCCTGGCTTCCCTTCACCCCCCACGGGCCCGCCACATAGTGGATCACATAGGCGGGATTGAAGGTGTCGTAGCCATCGAACAGCGTCAGCAATGCCATGATCAAGCCGAGACGCAGATGAAATCCGCTGACTTTCGCGCTGGCGAGTTCTTCATGAACGTCGATCCCGTGATCTGCCATTCTGTACCTCCCCGTGATCCGACCGATATTCTCTTGGAAGACCGCTTATTCCGCGGCTTGATTGAGATGCCCTGCCGCGTCTTTCGGCAGGTCGAGCTTGAACAGTTTGGCGGCGTTAAGCCGGCCGATCTTGAGCCGATCGGCTTCGCTGATGCTGGCGGCATCGAACCAGTCGACGGCGTGATCGACGTTCTCGAACGGCCAGTCCACCGAGAACAGGATGCGATCGGCACTGATTTCGAGGATGGCGTCGATCAGCGTCTGGGTGCGGAAGTTCCCCGACGTCGTGAGATAAAAATTTTCGTTGAAGTAGTCACGTATCTTCCGCTTGGCTTTGTGATTGTGGGGCGCCTTCACCCAGGCATTGCGATGGTCGATGCGCCACATGCTGTAGGGGAGGCCTTCGCCCATATGGCCCAGCACGATCTCGAGCTTCGGATAGGCGTCGAACAGGCCCGACCCGATCAAGCGAAGAGCGTGAACGGCGGTTTCCTGCCCGAACGCCCAAGTCGGGCCGAGCAGCCAGGGATGGCCGTCATAGATCCTGGAATCTGCCGGTAGCGGGTTGCGCGGATGCAGATAGAAGGGCACCCCGAGCGCCTCGATCTTTTCCCAGAAGGGCCAGTATTGCGGCAGGTCGTAGTAGATCGGCGTCTGCACGTCTGCGACCTGCGAAAAGCCGTTCACCAGCGCGCCGCGAAAGCCGAGTTGTTTCACGCAGCGTTCGAGCTCGGCAATGGCCAATTCAGGATCCTGCATCGGAAGCGCGGCAAAGGCCTGAAAACGCGACGGGCGCCGCGCCACCTGCTCCGCAAGATAGTCGTTGGCGCGCCGCGCGATTTCGTCCGCGCGTGCGGTCTCGGGAATGGCCTGCACGGCCGGCGCATTCAGCGACAGAATCATCATTTCGACCCCGTGCCTGTCCATTTCGGCGAGGCGTCGCTCCTGAATGTCGAGCAGTCGGCTTTTCAGCTCCGGCCAGTAGCTGTCCGGCACGAAGCCGGCGGAATCCATCAGCGTTTGCGGAATTGCAAAATGCTCTTCGAGCGCGATCTTTCCCTGCATCGCTTTCCTCCTCGCTGGCTTGCTTCAATATTGACCTTGCGGCGGCAGCCCAAGCGCCATCTGCCCGTACATGGTACCCACCGCATCCCAGTTCATGCTGATGTGCCGGCCGACCGCATTGACGTCGCGCCAGGCGCGCTGCACCGGATTCGACAAATCAAGCCCCGCGCCGCCGGTCGACGCGTTGAGCGCCTCCACCGCACGAAGCGACAGGCTGACCGAAAACGCTTGGCCGCGCCGGCTGACGATCCGGTCCTCGACCGTCACGGGCTGCCCGTCGCGCACCGTCGTCGCGCGATTGCGCAGATCGCGCAGCAGGAGATCGCGCGCCGCGTCAGTCGACGCGGCGGCCTCGGCTACACGGAGCTGGACGGTCGGAAACTCCGCCATCCTGTTATTGTGGCCTGCCACCGCGCCACGCGTGACGCGCTTGCTGGTGCGCTCCAGGTAATCGTCCAGCGCGCCCGCGGCCGCACCAACCGCTGTCGAAGCGAGGCACGATGGGATGTTGCACAGCATCGGAATCGAGAAGGCCGGATTCCCTGAATAGAGCGCTGCGCCCGGCGTGCGTCCACTCGTGGTCTCGGCGAAGCTTAGCACGCGGTGTGTCGGCACGAACACATTCTCGAGCACGAGTGTCTTGCTGCCGGTGCCCGCGAGCCCCACCACATTCCAGGTGTCATCGATGGCGTAATCCGCTGCCGGGACCAACAAAAAGGCGGGCGCAGGCTGCGCGCCGTCCGCGTCCGACGGCAACAGCGCGGCGCAGAGCGACCATTGCGCATTATCGCAGCCGCTGGCGAACGACCATCGCCCGCTCAGACGATAGCCGCCCTCCTGCTTGATCGCCTTGGCGGCCGGCGCATAGGAACCGCAAGCCACCGCATCGGGATTCTCTCCCCACACGTCGCGCTGCGCTTGTTCCGGAAAGCTCGCGATCAGCCATTGATGGGCGGCCAACAATCCCGCAACCCAGGCCGTCGAGGCGCAGGATTTGGCGAGCTCGATATTGAGCTCGACCAGGACGTCGAAATCGTGCTCGAAGCCGCCGAACAGCGCAGGCTTGACGATGTCGAAATAGCCGAAGGCGCGGAGCGCCGCAATGTTCTCTGCCGGGACGCGGCAGGAGCGCTCGGTTGCATACGCGCGCGCCGCGATCTCGGGCCGGACGGCCAACAGGCGCGACTTCAGCTCTGCCGGATCGGGCCGTGGCGGGAACCGCCGCGTCTGGTCTTTCATTTGTACGGCAATCGCCATGTCCATCTCCTGATCGGAACGGCTAGTTGAAGGCGCGCGGCTGCGGAGAGGCGGCGGCTTGCGCCTTTGTCTCGCCTGCCACGGAGAAGCAGTATTTGGCGTCCTGGTAGATCAGAGGCTCAATCGGATCGTGGACATTCACCCCTTCCGCCTCGCCGATGAAGATCGTGTGAGTGCCGTACGGGACGGCCGCAACTTTCCGGCAAAAGATGTTGACCTGCGCGTTCGCGAGGTAGAGGACGCCTTCTGCCGAAGTGAGCCAGCTGCCGAAGCCGAAGCGCGATTCCGCCGATGCGGCGCCGCTGAAGGCCGACGAAAGCTCGATCTGATCGCGGCGAAGCACGTTCACGCAGAAATGCCGGCCGAGCATCATGATGTCGTGCAGCAGCGTCGTGCGATTGATGCAGGCGATCAGCGAAGGGGGATCCAGCGAGAGCGAGGTGACGGCGGTCGCCGTCATGCCGTGCCGGCGGCTCTGGTCGGCGGACGTGATCACCGAAACGGCGGCGGGAACCCGCCGCATCGCGAGCTTGAAGGAGGCTCGCAGTTCCTCAAACGCCAACATGGCCCGCTCCTTCCTTCGGCTTTTTACTTTCAATTACAATAGTTGCAATTGCAAATATGTGTCAACGAAAATTTGCAAATGCAACTTTTTGCTTGGAGGGCAAACGCTGAATCGGTTAGTGTCGGCTCACAAAAGTTGCGACGATGCGAGCTACAAGCCTTTGTACAGACTGACCAATTCCCTGCCCTATCTGCTCAACAGGGTCGGTGTGCGGATGGGCGAATTATTTTCGCGGCGGATCGCCGGTTTTGGCGCAACGCTGCCAATGTACCGCGTCATGGCGGCGCTCTGGGAGAGGGGCGATCAGCGCCTCGGCGATCTCGCCGCGATGACCTCAATCGAGATCTCGACGCTGTCACGCCTGATCGGCACCATGAAGCGCAAAGGGCTGGTTTCGCGCAAACGCCTCGAGGATAACGCGCGAACGGTGGCGATCAATCTAACTGCCAAAGGCAAGACGTTGGTCGAAGAATTGATCCCGATTGCGATGCATTTCGAGGACGTCGCAGTGCGCGATTTTCCCAAGAACGGCGTCTTGGATCTCAAGGCCACGCTCGCGCAAATCTACACCAGCCTCGGTTCGATCGAGCCTGAGATCGCGGAAGCCGAGGCGCGGCGAGCAGCGGGCAAGCCATAGACCGGCGCCACCCACCGAAGGTGGACGCCACGCGTTCAAACCGTGTCGGATGCACCTGAACGCGCATCTGCATTCTCGGGATGTTCTCAGGGACCGCTTTCTCGTCTCGTCGTCGGCGCGATGCGCAGGATGGTCGCACATGTGGCGCCGGCACCGGGCCGCCGCCATGACCCCCACGATTTCGCCATACGCATGGTGTTGTTCGTCCGCACGACCCTTCCCGTCGGGCTAGCCTTCGGAAACATAGACATGGGCGGTGATTTCATTGGCCGCTGGCGTGCGGCTAACGGCGGGAGAACGGCACGGCAAGCGAAGTCCGGACGGTACAGCGCGAAGGTGCTTGCTTGCGGCTCTTTGCTGCTCTCGTGTGTCATCGTCGCTGGCATGGCGACGCAAAAGGCATTGGCGGAAATAGCCGCGCCGGCCGCGACACGCGTCTCTGATAGCGAAAAAGAGCAGGGAAAGCCTGGCGTCCCGCACCCACCCCAGACGCAGAATTTGGAACCCGAAACAGTCCTGCGACAGCCTGAGGTGCAGAAGCCAGCGCCGGAAGCTGCTGCTCAAATGCCGGAAGCACGGAAATCGAGCCACGAAGCCAAGGATTTACCCGTTCCACAGCTCGTCTTGCCGAGCGATCTGGCCAAGAAGATCGGCCAGAAGATCTGGCTGAATGAAACAGGCGGAAAAAGTGATGCGATCACGTCATGGAATGCGAACGAGGAATTCGCTTCCCTCGGCATAGGTCATTTCATCTGGTTTCCTGTCGGCAAATGGCTGCCTTTCGAGGAGACCTTTCCGGCCCTGCTCGAGTTCTTGCGCAAGAAGAACGTGCATTTGCCCGCCTGGCTGGACCAGACGCAAATTCCGGCCAACCCGTGGACGAGCCGGGCCGAGTTCAGGCTGAACTCCAACTCACCGCAGATCAAAGAGTTGAAGCAGTTTCTGCTCGACACCGTGGCGGAGCAGACGCAATTCATGGTGGCGCGGGCGCAAGGTGCGATGGAGAAGATCCTCAAGACGACGCCCGACGGCATGGAGCGCGAACATATCGTCATCCAGTTCACGCGCGTCATTCGCGCCTCCGAGGATTTTTATCCGCTGATCGACTACATCAACTTCAAGGGCGAGGGCACCAACCCGAACGAAGCCGCCATGGACAG